>Ga0187856_1001113_pt1 | contig 22153 bp, 15 predicted proteins | sample June2016WEW_8_40_FD_132443 | JGI IMG/M metagenome (GOLD analysis project Ga0187856, IMG submission 132443) | Peatland microbial communities from SPRUCE experiment site at the Marcell Experimental Forest, Minnesota, USA - June2016WEW_8_40 | ecosystem: Environmental > Terrestrial > Soil > Wetlands... | reverse complement strand
GCCGCACTGGATAAGGCCTTCGTGAATAATGATTGCATCTGGTGCTCCATTTCTTGCAAGGAAACGAGGCGCCTTTATGAATCAATTCAGGGCCTTATCCAACTCGCGTCGAGTACGATGCCCCCGGAATGTACCAACAATCCTCATTATCGTACCAATCGTAGTCATTGTCCGGATCGCAATCGTCATAGTCGAAAACATAACGGGACCGGCCAAGATCGACCACCCAGCGCGCTTCGGCTGCAGGTCCGATTTCTACGCCGGACGTTCCGAAATTGCCCGTGCTGCCGTCAGAGAAAAGAAAATTGGCATAGCCGACGCCGACACCTGCGGTGACCCCGACAAAAATCCTTCCCGGACTGGCTCCCCGCAGGCCGGTTGCGGCGGCGGGTTTAGGTTGTTCGCACGGTTTCGGATAGAGCAGCGGAGATGGATAATGGCTGGTTCCTCCAGCGGCAATAAAGGCGCGTCGCGCCTGCAGGAATTTCTCGTCAGCTGCAGCCCACTTGGCGCCGTCGCACGCACGAACCGCGGCATTCGCCTCTGTCACCGCCAAGTCCATTTCCCACCACGCGGTATCCTGCGGAGTGCCAGCGGCGTAGCCGGAGTTGCCGACGTACTGGGCATTGCCGGCCGAGGCGACGAACAAAACACTTAGCACTAGGCCTATGATTGCCAGCACACGCGCCAATCTGAACATCGATCGCCCCTACTACTGAACTCATAACACAACGCGTCTGCGCAAAGCGGCAGGCGCGAAGCCACTGAATTGGCGTGGGAATGAGACCGCGGCGAACCTTTACGCAAGGCAAACGTTATAACGCCTGCCCGAACTAAACTTCAAATTCCAGAATTATCGCCGTCCCCGGTCGTCCATTCTCAGCCCCAGCGGCACCGGCGGGAATAATGGAATCGGGTGTTGTGGATGTCACGTCAGAAGCCGCTGGCAAGATGCGGATACCCTCGATTGTTTTCGAGTGTGCTTTTCATGCCACAAGGGGAAAGCGGGCCAACCAAATACGCCAGCGGGAAAAGCAAAAAGCTTTCAAGTAAGGGGGAAGGCCAACAATTCAAACCTCCTTGATCGGTAGCGGCCAGCCAAAGCATGGCCGCACTTCACGTGGCGCTTACTCTATGTGCACCGCGGAGCCGATACCGGAAACCGAGCGTTTTCCTATCTAGTTTTTGCACCGCGGGAGGCCGGAAGTGGCCCAGCGCGACAGCTGCCGCAATGCAGCGATTCCGTCGCTATCGGGGGATGAGCGGAACTGTCGCCGACAGCGGCAAACCTACGTGAATGACCCACAGCGTCGATTGGCTGCGAAACTTCGCTGCAACGCAGCGCGGGCGGCGTGCAGCTATCCCGACTTATAGCCTTACCACGTATAGTGCAGCATACGGTGCCGGCGTAAGTCTCCGAGCCGGCGGCAAACTCGCCGTCGAATTTGGCGGCCAGCGACCAGTTGGTGGTGATGTGCAACTCGGCACGGGCAGAGGCGAGCGCGGAGTTCAACACCTGATTGCCAACCTCCAAGGGTCCACCTTCATCTCTTGTACAGTTGCGCAACGCCGTTTGGACCGGCGATGCTCGTGACACAAGACCCGTTACGGAAGTCGAAACCCCTTATTCGATCACGTCATCGCAACTTTTGGAGCGATGTCTTTTTGGCAATCCCGATGGATCGAACAGCGCCTTGATACCACCGGCTTGATTTTAACTTGGCCGTTCTACCCGCAACTTTTTTCTTCTTGTTTGCTAGCAACGTGGATTTCGTAGCACCCACCTTAGCTTGACTTTGGCCAAAAAAATTCAACGGGTTAGCGATGGTTCGAAGCGCAAAATATGGGGCGTGTCAATTTCTTTACTGTCTCGGCCAAGCCGGGACAGTAACAAAATTCCCCGCCGTATCAGTTTACCCTGCAAAATACGCTCTCCCGCGCGCTGCCTAAATTGGCCAAAGTCAAGCTTAGTCACATCATCCTTGGACACTTGTGCCTCCAATCAGCGAACGTTGTACTACAAGGAGCGTCAACTCGATCACCTCGTCGGCGATGGTGAGCACGCTTGACGCGAGCGGCCACGTTCACCGCGATCCGCCACCCCACGCTCACGACCAGGCGCGCCGCTGACTCTTCCGGGGGGCGTAATTCTGGGGACTGGCCTGTCGAGTTGGCGCTTGATCGGAGCGGTTATCGGCCGAAGCAAGAAATTTTTGCTCAATCTCTAGCGCAATCTGACGCAGCCATTTCTCTGCTCGATCGACCCGCTCCTTATAGTACCGGACATCCGCCCCAAGCTCCCTTATTTGTTCTTCTGCGGATCGAAGCTGAAGCGCAAGCTTGTGCGCGATGTCCAGCGCGCGTCTGTTGTTTTCTTCCGCGACACCAGCCGCCTGCTGAAGCAAGCCCAAAATGGCCTTTCCGGCGCTGTCCAAAGGGTCGCCCCCGTTCGGAAACTGGATGACGGTTTCTGAGGTATTCGAAGCGGGATCGGCAATCATAACTTACTCCACAGGTATGAGACTACGGGCAAAGCGCCGGCAGCCAATCTTAAGATCAGTCATCGTCGATGAAAAGGCCGGTTTTTGTGTTGCCGAGCCACACGGGCACGACCTCACGTGCGCCCTAGCGCCGCGCCAAAGCGGATTCTCTCCGGACTTCTGCGCTGCGGCAGCTGGGGCGCGGATATGTCGAAGAAGGATGCCCAACCAGCGCGGCGCTATCGACCGAGGTCGGGCTGCGCCCGACTTTGCAGGCGCCCGATGTCTCCTATCGAGGGTACTGCCGCCACGACTGCGAAGAAGCGGCGCGGCAGTTCATGACCCATCTCGGAAGTGGATTGTGCATCGCAGCATTCGAGACAATCATCAAAACATTTGATCCGATTCGGAGAGGCCACCGCGAGGCGGTCTTTAGGTTTCAGGAGCATGCCATCTGCCCGCAATCAAAGTTTCGGCGGTCAGTTCCGGTCGAAAGTTAGGCACGCGCGCGCCGTTAATCCAGCGGTGAAACGATTGACCTCGCTGTCTAGGCTGCTACTCTAATTTCCTTAACCGCACGACGCTGATTTAGGAGCGCTCAATGGGCATCTTCCGGAGAAAAGTGCCAATTCATCTAATCCCGATCCATCCTGATCACGCCACTAACAAGGACTGGGTTATCCTGTTAGAAGCCAGCACGATCGTCGGTCCGTCGCCTGAAAGAATCCGGGTTGCCCGATCAACGCAGGAGCGAAAAATTGTAAAAAAGTACAACCTATTACTGAGAGCGAAGCACTTCCTTGTTGTCGAAGGATATAATCCACGAATTCATACCGTGTTTTTTTGTCCTCAACTCTACAGATATGAATCCGATAAAAAGCTCGTGCCTATACAAGGCGAAGAAATCGGTAGATTGATTGCGCAAGCCCATGAGGGCAGAGTTACAGAGAGGCGACCATGGTATGAACCATCGGAAAAATTGCCAGATCAGCCAATAATCAGCTCGCCAGTTCTAACGGAATTTGATACTGTCGTTGTTGGAATGCCTAGTGCGCGTAACTCTGCCGCGACAGGCTCATAACCAAGCTTCCCTCCATATCCCAGTTGTCGTGGAACGTTTGCTCAAAGAGGAAAACTCTCGTTATTGGTCCACTGCGTCGTTGTCGTAATGCAGCAATTCGGTGGCGATCGAAGGAATAGCGGAAGTGGCTGGCGAATGCTCAAGGTGCGCGAGTCATCTTGTCGGAAGACGCAGTCGCCACGCGCCTGCCATCGGGTTGCGAGAAGCGGCGTGGGCTCAAGCGCGAGGCTGGGATTGCACTCCGGCAATCAAGGCCATCACGATGAAGCGCGATCCAGCGCACCACGCTGGCCGTCATACTCCATCGATGTTTTCGACGCTACGAAACAGCGTCTTTGGCAGCCTTTACCGGCCGAGCCCTGATGATCTTCCGAGCCGGCTTCGCCTTGAATATTGTTGGCTCCTTTGTGAATGGATTGATGCCTTTCCGCGCCTTTGTGGCGGGCTTCTTAATGACAACGAATTTGGCGAATCCGGGCACAAAGAAGGCTCCCTTTTTCTTGAGTTCTTGGTAGCCTATCTTGGCGAGCGACTCGATGACGGCCTTGACGTCCTTCCGCGTCATATTGTTCGCATGCTGCTCAGCGATTTTTTGAATGAGCCCCGACTTCGATATCAACTTGGCCATGTCCCCTCCATATTTTTCGAATCGTGCCTAACTACGTTAGCCTGAAGTTTGCGGTGAAGGAAGCTCAGCGGTCGCCGCAATGCAGCGATTCGGTTGCTATCGGGGGAAGAGGAGACATTGCGCGGACACCGTGAATCGGGCGCTCCTGACCCACAGCAGCGCTTTGCTGCGAGATTTCAGTGCAGCGCAGCACAGGCAGCGTGCAGCTATCCCGACTTATAAATGCGCGATCAGTTACTCGATCACCTCGTCAGCAGTCGTGAGCAGCGTCGTTGAAATTTTCAGGCCGAGTGCCTTCTCTCACAAACTATCGCTTCCCTGTTATGACCAACTGCTCCACGAGCGCCAACACTGAGCGCCGCGTAGTTTTATCGCTTATCCTTGAAAATGCCTGGAGCATCTGCATAGACATGGGGTTGTCAAGCAAGGCAAATGGCGAAGAAGAATGCCGGGTCGGCGAGGCCTTTTCGCCTTTGAAGAAGTCCATCAATGGCACTTCGAGGACGGCGGCAAGCTGATGCAACCGTCCACTACCGACCCGGTTAGTGCCCTTCGCATCGAGCGCGTCGCGCTTCCGCACCAGCTCGGAACTCACCTTACGGCAAGGACTGAGGCACCGGAAAGCCGGGAAACATACGCCGAATGATTGCCTGCAAGGTCCCCAGGTCCGGCTTGGCATTGGGCCCCGGATTCAGGTTGGGAAATCTGTTAGTCGCCGTATTGGCCGGCAAGTCCAGCATGACCCATCCCGCCTGATCGGCGAGGTCCAATACGATCTGACCCTTCTGCAACAACGCGCCGCCCGGCACCAAGTAGAAGCCATCCTCGCGATTGGGGCCATACATCTTTGCGGTGAGCGAGCCCTTATCGACTGGCGTCTTCCAGCTGGACACCTTGTAGACCGTCTGTTCCTTCCCATCAACGCGGATATAGATGCGCTTGACCGGCAGCTCCTCCGGCTTCTGCGTCCAGATCGCAAACAGGAACACCGTGTGTCTGGCGAGTGCCTCGAATTCCGCCGGAGTAATCGTATCCCAGAGGAAATAGAAATTGCGACCGTGCTGAGACGGAGCCGCACCGGAGCCCTGTGCCTTTTTTGCGTTGGCTTCCATATCGGATTTGACGCGGTCCGGCGAAAACACACCCGATACTTTTATGTCGCGCAAGGGATTGGTCTGGGCATGGGCGGTATGCCAGCTCGCAAGCAGACTAATCATGATGCACGCTGCCAGTCGTCGCATAGCTCCTCCTCGGGGTCTGTTCATTGATCAAAGGTAAAATCTAACGTTTTGGCTAGCATAGTCGATCCGGATGCCTGTCCCTCAATTCATCAGCAGAGTTGAGAGAAAGGAAGGCGAGACGCGGGCGCGGTCATTGGGCGCGTGCCGCGAGCGGCCACGCCACGAAGCTCGGGGTCAAGCACACCGACAATCGGCTTCGCCGCCTGCTGCGCGCGAGCAGCAAGCGGCCAAGCTGCCGTCGCACCACCAATAAGACTGAGAAATTTCCGCCGCCTCATAGTTGTCCCCGGGCTCAAGACCGTGGATTATAACAACAACCTAGCACTTTAAGTCGCTCTCGGCTATGCCGCTATTGGCGACCCGCTATAGGGCGTGATCGGCTGGACCATTTTTTGCATCTCAATCCACGAAATTGAATGTGTAGTCGGTGGCATCGTGGGTATCGACCTGAAAGAACTTCTTGGTCGTGTAGCCGTGCTTCTCGCAATCGGGTTGGTCGTCGGAGTCCTTGAGGCTATCGTCGCTCAGCTTGAAGACCGCACCCAGTCGGATGCAAAAGTCGGCGCCATTGTCCTCGTCCGTGCCGTCCCAAACAGTGTCGCCAGATACGCCGTAGAGGTAATAATACCGCTCCCGCAGTGCGCGGGCATAGCGCGGCGCAAGGTTGCGTTCTTCAGCTCGACGGCGTCTGCCTGTGCCCTGGTCAGGCGGGCGCGCTCGGCGGTTACGCTGGTGATGGCCGACTCGCCGCCGCGACCGGTCGCCAGTTTACGTAGGTGGGCGCAGTAGCGGCGGGTGCTCTCATCGCGGTCGAAGCCGCGCCCCTGCCGGGCGATAACGCCCTGGCGCGCTAGACCGTTCACGGCTTGGCGCGTGATGCCCCAGAGGCTATCCGTCTGCGACCCGAGTGTCCTAATGACGTCTGGTCCTACGACTTCGTCGACGACCGTACGCGGGACGCAAGATGGCCCTGACCGTGTGGCGCACGGGCGTCTGGCGATTGCAAATCGTCAAGCGATCCGACGCTGCCGGATTCGAGGTCCTTCCAAAACGATGGATTGTCGAGAGGACGTTTGCGTGGATCAGTCGCAATCGCCGCTTGGCTCGTGACTACGAGCGCTACACGACTACTGTCGTCGCCTTCGTCCGCCTCGCCATGATCCGCATCACGCTCAGGCGACTTGCTACAAACCTCTCGTCATGAATCCAAACTTCCCGGAAGGGCTCTTAGAGACGACCTGAAGCCGCGAGCCTGCATATTCCAGCTTGCCGACCGCATTGGCCCGTCAAAAAGCGCCAATTCAGAGTCTACGAAGGGCTTCGGCCGGCGTTAGCCTTATTGCGCGCCATGCCGGATAAAGAGCGCCGAGCGGACCAATGGCAAAGACTGAAACAAGCGCCTGAACGGCCAGGGCCGAGGTCAGATGCGGCTCGAGTAAACCTGACGCAATGTGGGTCATGGAAACCAATTTCATAATAACAATACCGAGTCCAATTCCGAAAACTCCGCCAAGAGCACTGATGACCAGCCCCTCCAATAGGATCAATCCGAGCGTGCGGGCGGGCGTCCAGCCGATCGCGGCGAGAATCCCAAACTCGTGCGTGCGTTCGTTGACCGCCATGAGAAGTGTGTTGGCCACCGCAAGCAAAGCCATGACCAGCACAACGACCGAAACAGTCCATGCGAAAGCCTGAATGATCCGAAACAAACGTATATCGTGCGTGAATTCCTCTGTGGTGGTGACAAGGAAATCCGGCATGGCCTGACTGATCGCCTCGCGGATCGCGGCCATCCGCTCGGCGTTGAATGGCCGCTTCAAGCCGACCTGGTAAAGCGTGACGGTACCCTCGCGCGCCAGCAATTGCTGCAAACCGGCAAGCGGGACCAGCGCCATATTCTGGTTCAGCACGGTCGCAAACGCGGCAATGCCTACGATCCGATAGGGCTGGTATTGCAGCTCGATCTCATCGCCCACGTGTTTGTTCAATGCGTTGGCGATCGACTCGCCCAGCACGGTTTCCCATACGTGGTCACCACTCGGAATGCGCCCGCTGGTCAGCGGAACGCCGCGCCAAAACGTGCTATTCATCGGCCACGCCGCGATGACGATGTTCGCGTTGTTGTCCGCGGCCGTGATGTTTAACAGCGCGCCGGACACGACATCGACGCCGTTGACCGCCGATATTGTCGGTCCAAGCGAGTCCGGAACGGAGCTATTGATGAGGCTGAACGCACCGCGCTGGCTTACGACCAGATCGGCGCCGGGCTCCCCCAGGCCCTGACTGAACGCATCTTCAACGCCGAGCGTCAGGCCCTTCAAGGCAATGAAGCCGCCGATTGCAACGGCGATGCCCAAGATCGTCAGGGCTGACCGTATTGGTTGACCCAAAAGATTGCGGAGCGGCAGCGTCAGTGGGTTCATGGCAACCTCGCCGGCGCTGTCACTTCCCTGGCCGGCATTTTGTAACCGGGCTGGCGAATGGCGTCACCGACAATCCGGCCGTCGATCAGCTCGATTTGGCGCCTGCAGCAGGCCGCAACCGATTGATCGTGGGTGACGAGCACCAAGGTTAGTTCGATGGTTTGCTGAAGTTCCGCCAGGATAGCCATGATCGCGCGGCTGCTTTTTTGGTCGAGGCTGCCGGTGGGTTCGTCCGCGACCAGCACATCCGGACCGTTGGCAAGCGCCCGAGCGATCGCAACACGCTGCCTTTCGCCACCGGACAGCTCGGCGGGGCGTAGCCCGATCCTGTTGGCCAGACCCATGCGCTCAAGCAGATCCATCGCGCGCTTTCGGCGATTAGCGGATCCGGCAATCTGGCCCATCATGGCAACCTCGACGTTTTCGCGCGCGTTCAGCGTCGAAATAAGACAGAACGATTGAAATACGATTCCGACGCGCCGGGCGCGGATGTGGGCCCATCCGGCGCGCGTGCGGACATCGTTGCCGTCAAATCGGACAACGCCGTGGCTTGGCCGATCGAGACCGCACATGAGATTGAGCAGCGTTGACTTGCCGCTACCGCTCGGTCCGATGATCGACAGCGAATTGCCGCGCTCGATCTCGAGCGAAAGGTCGTCGAGCGCGACGATGCGCCCGCCATCGAACTCGCGCCGAATGTGGATTAGCTCGATCAGCGGCGGCATCCCAATCACCTCTGCGGCTGCACTGGAGGTACCTGCATGATCGGTATCAGGCCTGTAATCGGGCCACCGTTGGTGCGCAACCAGGCATCGTATTGTTCCCGCCGCTCGACGACGACAGAGGCACCGTTGACGCTGAGGTCGACGACGTACAGATCGGCATCATAGCGCCGCACGCGCCAATCCACCGGAACTATGCCGCTGGTCTCCGACTTTACGCGCGTGAGTACAATGATATCGCCGTTGGATAGCGTCTGACTGCGCAGGATGACAAGATCGCTGCGCTCGCCCCCGAAACGCCGCACGACGTTTTCCGCAATGGCGTCGCGCAATGCATCGAGAAAGTCGCTGCGTTCCTTGCTGCTCGCGCTATTCCAACGCGCGCCCAGAATCGAGCGCGCGATCGCCACTGTATTGAAACTGCTGCGTAGCACGAGAGAGGCCGGCGAGTTCTCGCGCGCGACTTGGAGAATACGGCGGATGAGATCGATGGCCGCGTGTTCGTCATTCGCGCGCGCAATGCGAGGCATGACGGCGAACGCGACTATCATCAGCGCGAGCGCGAGTCGTACCAGCATTTGAAGAACCTTTTTCTTTTGAATGGGTGGCAGCATCGCGGCGACGTCAAATCCGATGATAGGGCAAGATTACACTTGCGCCTCCATCACATCGACCGGCGTAAGGTCTGGACGCTCGGCTGCAGCGAGTTCGGAGCAGCGGACGTCCATCGCATGACTGATCAGTTTGGTGATGGCTGGCGTTTGCGACCGTAGGAACAAATGATCGGAAGGAAGCATGATCAGCCGGAACTCGGCATTCGTCTCGGCCTCCCACGCCTGCAATGTGTCCGGGGCGATGACGTCCTGCGCGCCGCCGAAGCAAGTGATCGGGCATTCGAGCGGGGGCGCCACTGTGTAGCAGTAGCGAAGCAACATGCCGAGTTCGGTCCGGATCGTTGGCAACACGCGCTCGAGCAACGCTCCGTTCTCGATCAATTTGCGCGGCAGCACCGGCTTCAAGAATTCGGCCAGGACCGACTGCGACACCTGACCCAGAACGAATTTGGGCCAACCATCGAGGTAACGCCCGAGTGCGCTAGGCAGCCGCGGTGCACCGTGAGCGCCGACAAACAGGTGCTCGGGAGCGCGCGCTCCGGCCGATCGAAGCCAGCGTGCGAGTTCGAAGGCGATCACCGCTCCGAAGCTATGTCCGTAGATCGCGTACCGTCGAGTTGTATAGGGCAATATCGATGGACCCAGCGCCGCGACAAGCACGTCGATGTCATCGTAGGCAGGTTCCGAAATTCTGCCGTCATGGCCAGGCAAATGCACAGCGAGAACATCGGCATCCCGGCCAATTTCAGCTGTCCAAGGGCCGAAAACATTGGCACCACCGGCAATATAAGGGATTCCTATCAGGTTCCACCGTGCGCTCGCATGACGAGTTAGCGGAGTGACCAGCGACTCGCTTATCGCGCTCGGAGCTTGCGGAGCATCGGAAGAACCAAGGGTCCTGAGGAGCCAGTCGGCCATCGCAGCAATAGTTCCCGATTGGATCACCTCCAGCACCGGCACATCGAGGTCGATGTCGGCTTCGATTTGGGTTGCCAGTTCGACCGCCATCAGCGAGTCCAGTCCGATATCCGATAGGGGCCGATCGACGTCGAGCTCCGCCGGCGTTGTCGCGATTACGAGTGCGATATGGTCCTGCAGGCGCGTGATGACGAACTCCCGGCGCTTCTCCTCGGGCAACGCTGCCAAAGCGGCACGGAAGTCCTGGCGTAGCGTACCCTGCTCAGCGTCGACACATTCGGCGGCCAGATTGGCCATCTTCGGCGTCGCCAGGATGGGCCAGCTGCGGAGTCCGCGCCAATCATGGCTCGCCACGTACACACGTGTTATCCCGGCCGCCAGCAATTCTTCAAGATTGGTCATCACCTGCGCCGGTGACAGGGTCTTGAACCCGCTGCGTTCGAGCCGCTGCACGACTTGCTCGTTGCGCGCGACGTAGCCGATTTCAGAGACCGGCCCCCAACCGACCACCAAGGCCGCCAGCCCGCGGGCACGGCGGTGCTCGGCGAGAGCCTCCAAATAGGCATTTGCAGCGACATAACTTGCTTGGCCAGGGCTACCGATCGCCGCCGCGAGGGATGAAAACATCACGAAAAAGTCGAGCGGGATATCACGGGTCAATTGATGCAGGTTGAAGGCGCCGAGCATTTTTGGCGCCAGCACTGCGTGCATCCGACGGCGGTCGAGATTGACGACGAGACTGTCCTCCAGCACCATCGCCGCGTGCACGACGCCGCGCAGCGGCGGCATCGACGACGCAACTTCCGTTATTACTTGGGCAACGGCCGCTTCGTCCGCAACATCGGTAGCGAAAACGCGTACCGATACTCCATTGGATTGCATGGCGGCGATTGCGTTGCGTGCTTCCTCGGTTGCGGCACCGCGACGTCCCACAAGCGCAAGGTGGCGTGCCCCGTTTGCCACGAAGCGTTGGGCGGTTGCCAGTCCAAGGCCGCTCAGTCCACCGGTGACGAGGTAGGTCGCGTCGGTGCGGAGATTGAAGCCTTTCCCCGAACCAGGTCGGATGGCCGTGGTGCCATCCATTGTCACGACCAACTTACCGATATGCCGGGCGTGTTGCATGGTTCGAAACGCGTCGACGATCCGCGCCATCGGAAATACCCGATACGGCAGCGGGTGCAGCTTGCCCTGATCGAACAGCGACCGGATCTCATTCATGATCCGGGTGATCAAGTCGGGGCGGTGCACTGACAAGAGGTCGGCATTGACTCCGAAATAGCTGATGTTGTTGCGGAACGTCCGCAGGCCGATCTTGCTGTTGGCGTAGAGATCGCGCTTGCCGATTTCAACGAAACGCCCGAACGGCTTCAGAATTCGCAGACTCTTGTGAATGGCCTCGCCCGCAAGGGAATTGAGCACGACGTCAACGCCGACGCCGTCGGTGAGCTTCATGATGTCGTCGGCGAATACAAGCGTCCGCGAGTCGAGTACATGATCGACGCCCAACATTCGGAGGAATTCGCGCTTCTCGTCCGACCCTGCCGTCCCGAAGACTTCTGCTCCGCGCAGTTTGGCGATCTGAATCGCGGCGAGACCGACGCCGCCTGCGGCGCCATGGATTAGGATGCGTTCGTCTGGTGCAAGGCGGGCCTGATCGTCAAGTGCATAGCAGGCGGTGAGAAAGACTGCCGGTATCGTCGCCGCTGCCTCGAAGCCGAGGCCGGTCGGTATCGGCAAGACGGCTTTCACGTCGGCGATCGCATGGCTGGAAAAGGACCCCCATGCGAATGCGATCACGCGGTCGCCCGGCTTATGGTCAGTAACGCCCGGGCCGACGCTGACGACCTCGCCGGCGCATTCCAGTCCGAGTGCGTATTCGGTGTGGCCGATATCCATCGCCTCGGGCGGCAGCAAACCCATGACGCACATCACGTCCTTGAAATTCAGGCCCGCCGCGCGGACGCGGATTTCGACCTGGTCCGGCCCCGGTGCGCGCCGATCCATGGTGCGCCAATACAGATGATCGGGGTTGCCGTGACCCGCGAAATCGAGCCGAAACGCTGGCGGGCCGTCGAGGTCCGCGGCCTCCGGTGCGTACTGCCGAGGCACCTTTGTCTGTTCCGCCAGCGTCGTTCGGCGATAGCGATTGACGTAACGGGCGCCGGGTGCACGCACGACTTCATCCTCCTCGTCGGCGGCACTGAGCTCTGAAGTGAGAAGGGCGGGCGCGGCTGGATCATCGAGCGCAATCGACAGATCGACGAGCCTGCACCGCAGCTCCGGATGCTCGTTCACCAACACACGTCCAAGTCCCCATAGCGGGGCTTGGGCGGGCTCAAGCGCCCCGCGGCCGTCCGGCAACGCGTGCAGGTTCGCGGTGACGAGCCAAAGTCGCGGAGCACGCAACATAGACGCGCGACTGCGCGCCTGGACGAAATGGAGCACCGAAAGACACCGCACATCCTGCGCTGCCGATAACGCCGACGGCGCAGCGGCTACGATCGGCGCGATACCCGCGAGATGAACGATCTCATCGAGGGCCACGCCTTCCACAGTGATCGCGTGGATCAATTCGGCGATATCGTCAGGCTGCGTCGGATCATATCTGAAGCAATCGCGGCCCAGAATCTCAAATCCCTCGCCGGTTCGCGCGGTCAGGACGCGCTCTCCCGCGGCGATCAATTGCGCCACCGCGGCATCCCCAAAGATCGCGCCAGAACCGGCTTCGTCCATCATGAACAGCCATGTCCGTGCCGCCGGCTGCTGGCCTTCGCTTGGTAGGGTGGAGGAAGGCGTCGCCCGACGCGCAGCGAGCAGCAGGGAATGCTGCGGGCCGGCCGTCTTGCCGCCGTCGGCAAGCGCATCGGCGTCCGACAACACAACCGGATCCTGGAATCCGATCTCGCGAAGGACACGCTGCCATTCGCCCGCGGACAGCAGCGGCGAGTTGGCGCGAAGGTCGGTGTCTGTGAACAGCCACCACCCCTTGAGCAAGCCGAAGACCAGATCCGACATGCGTTCCCGATGCTTCTCCAGCAGCAACAGTCGGCCATCGGGCGCGAGCAATTGGTGCACATGACGCAGCGTGCGCTTCAGATCGGCGGTGGCATGGAGGACGTCGCCGGCAACGACAAGGTCGAAGCCTTCGGCCAGATTGTCCTGCGACTGCGGATCGCGCTCGATGTCCAACGTTGCGAAGCGCATGAATCCGTATGAACCGAAGCGCTGCTGCGCGCGGCCGAGGAAGAACGGCGACACATCGGTAAAGAGATAGTCGGTTCGGTCGGCTGGGAGAATCGGCAGAATATGAGCGGTGAGACCGCCGGTTCCGCCGCCTATCTCAAGGATTCGGAGCGGACGTGCCGGCCACAAGCCCACGAGCTCGCGCACGATTTCCTGCGCGATGTGATTGTAGGCCCGAAACATCGGACTGGTGTCGTAAAACAGCTCCGTGGAGGCGCTGCCCTTCTCGGGAAACAGAAGCTCGAGTGCATCGACCTCTCCTTGCAGAATCGAGGCGAGATGGTTCCCGCAACGACCCAACAGGCTTAGCTCCGCAAGCAAGTTCGGTCCGTCGAGCAGCAGATCCCGCCACAACGGATCCGGCTCCGGCAAAACACTGTCGGGAGCGAGCAGCCAACCAGCCGGTGTCGAGGCGATCAGCCCGTCGGCGGCCGCCATCTCGATCAGCAAGGCGAGTTGACGGGCATATTCCGGCTTCACCCCACCGCGATCCGTGAGGCTTGCGGCGGAAAAACCGCCATCGCGTGCGCCCAATTGTTCGAGCGCACGTGCGGCGTAGATCGCGCAAAGGCGATCGAAGCGTGGCTGAAAGGACTTATAAAACGCCACGCGGTCGAATTTCGCGATGAGGTGCGGCAGCTGTTTGGAGACCCGGCCAGCCACAATGCTCGGCGGCGGTGCGGGTTCAGCGTTTTGGACCATTCCGCGCTCGGAGCTTGGCTCGCACCGATAGGAATAAAGCCCATGTGCCGCGTGCCGGCTGAAGTCGATCCGTTGCAACCGGAAGCCCTGGATCTCGGCGAGTACGACACCGTCGGAATCAAGCACGCGCAGATTGGCACGCACGGTCTGCGAGGTTTTTTGCGCAAGGCGGACATGGCAATAAGCGGTGCTCGCCAGAGGACGATAAGATCGCACTCGATCGATGAACACCGGCAGATAGGTGGCGGTATCCGCCCTTCCCATTGCGCCGATCAGCAGTCCGATAAGCACCTGGAAGCAGCTATCGAGCAGGCAGGGATGCGCGCGATAGGCTTCTAGCTCAGCGGCAATGCCTCCGGCCGCGCGTATTTCGCCGATCGCTTCATCGTTCTTGAATGCGACCGATTCAACGCCGCGAAAAGCCGGGCCGTAGTTTAACTCGCGCGCCGCCGCAGCTTGGTAGAGCTCGGCCTTGGTCATCCGTCCGGTCAGCCGTCGGAACGCCGCCTCGACAGCGAATGGCTCCGGCGCCGCGCGCGCGGTAGTCGGGGCCACTCGCCCCGTCACGTGTAGTGTCGAGCGGTCCGGATCTGAGTCGGCGAAACTTGCAATCCTGAAACTACCGTCGCCATCGTTGATGATCAGCTGCAGCAACGGCGCGGCCGAGCTCGGCAACACGAGCGGCCTTCTGATGTCGATATCCTCGACGTCGCAAGGCGTGTCGCCATGAACCAGGCATCCGCCCGCGAGCGCCATCTCGACAAATCCGGCGGCCGGAAATAGCACCGATCCCTCGATCACATGGTCTGCGAGGTAGGACAGCGCCGTCAGATCTATCGCGCCCGCCCACAGCGTACCGGGAGCGATGACGCGATAGCCCAGCAAGGGATGCACGCGCGAACCCACGAGCACGCGAGCGGCGGGGGGTGGAACCTGGCCGTTCCAATGCGACTCGCGCTGCCACGGATAGAACGGCAGTTCGATGCGTTGCAGCGGCGGCGCGAACATCTCCTCGGGATCGGTGACGGCATTGGCGTGACACGCGCAGACCGCGGACCACATTTGGTCCGTTTCCGTATCCTGACCGTCCGGCCGCTTAAGCGTCGCCAGCAGCGTCGGAGTGAGCATGCGCGCCTGCGCAGCTTGGTTCAAATAGTCGCGCAGAACGGGGTGCGGACCGATTTCGAGAAACACCCCGAAGTCGTCAGCGAGCAATTGATCGACGGCCGCGTGGAAGCGAACGGGATCACGCACGTTGCGCCACCAGTAGCGAGCGTCAAGCGCTGTGCCTTCGAGGCAGGTGCCGGTCACACTGGAAATGAATGCAATGTTGCTCGCCGTCGGCGCCAAGCCCTCAAGCGCGTCTGTTAGCTCGCTTTGGATCGGGTCCATCGCGCGGCTATGGAAAGCATAGTCAAGCGCCAATCGGCTGACAAACACGCCGCGGTCCGCAAGCCGTTGTCCGATCCGATCGAGCGCCGACGGATCGCCCGACAAGGTCACCGACTTCGGGCTGTTGATTGCCGCGATCTCGATCCATCCTTCGGCGTCGCAAATCGCGTCACCGATCTCCTCGGCTCCAAGTCCAACCGCGGCCATGCCGCCGAACCCCGCAGTCGGACCCTGGCAGCGGCTGCGTTCGAAAATCACCTTGACGGCCTGTTCGAGCGTCAGGGCGCCAGAAACGTATGCGGCGGCGACCTCCCCGACGCTATGTCCGACGACGGCGTTAGCAACAATTCCGATCGCGCGTAGCGCCGCGACCAAACCGACCTGCAAAGCGAAAAGGCAGGGTTGCGCGACCTCTGTCCGTGCCATCCGTGATTGGGCTTCCGGCACGCCCATCTCCGCCAGCACTGACCAGCCGGCCAGAGGCTCAAAGAAGGCGTCGATGCGAGCGACCGCGCGGCGGAACGCCTCGTTACTGGCCAAGAGTTCGCGGCCCATTCCCCACCGCTGCGGGCCATTGCCGCAGAAAACGAAGGCAAGTTTGTTCGTTGTTGCGGTAGAATGGCCCGTCGCCACGCGCTTCGGTTTTTCGCCGCATGCAAAACGCTGCAATCGTTCCGCAAGCTCCACCGGCGTTTCGCCGCAGGTGGCAAGACGATGGGAGAAGGTCGACCGTCGTAACGCCGCGGTGGCGCAGAAGTCTTCGATAGCGGACTGTGGCGTTTGCCTCAGCACGTTGGAATACTCGCGCGCCATATCGGCCAGCGCATCGGCATTGTGCGCGGACAGCAGCAGGATCTGGTTTCCCTTCGGGATTGAGCTCTCAGAAAATCCCGCGCGATCGAAGATCTCGGGCCGATGCTCCCTCACGACGACGTGGGCATTCGTGCCGCCGAAACCGAACGAGTTCACGCCCATAACGACCGGCGGGCAATGATCGGGCAACGGGACCATTTCGGTGACGACGCGAAGTTTGAGGCGGTCGAATTCAATCTTTGGATTGGGGGCCGCGAAGTGCAGGTTGCCCGGAACCTTACGGTGGCGTAGCGCGAGGAGAACTTTGGTGAGGCCGGCAATGCCCGAAGCGGCTTCGAGATGTCCGATGTTCGATTTGATCGAGCCGATGAAACACACATTGCCGTCGCTGCGCGCGCCCACCACACGGCCCATGGCCTCGCATTCGAGCGGATCACCGACCGGCGTTCCAGTCCCGTGGGCTTCGACATAGAAAACGGATTGCGGCGAGAGACCGGCCTGGCGATAGACTGTTCGCAACAACTCTTCCTGGGCTTTGTCATTGGGAAGCGAAAGCCCGCGCGTGCGGCCGTCGGAATTTACACCGCTTCCAACGATTACGCCGTGGATGAAATCGCCGTCACGTTCGGCTGCCGCAAGCGGCTTGAGCAAAAGAACGCCGCCGCCTTCTGCGCGCACGTAACCATCGGCTGCGGCATCGAATGCACGGCACCGCCCGCTCGGAGAAAGCATCGATGCCTTGCTGAATCCGATGAAGGGTGTCGGCTTGAGGAGCATGTTAACGCCGCCCACCAAAGCCATCGACGCTTCGCCGGACTGTAGGCTGCGGCAGGCCTCATGAACCGCCACGAGCGCCGACGAACAGGCCGTGTCGATGGCCAGGCTCGGGCCGTGCAGATCGAAAAAGTAGGATATCCGGTTGGCGGCGATTGAGGCTGCACTGCCGGCATTCGTATAGGCTGAGATCGACGCGATATCGCCGTCTTGTAGCGCGCTGTAGTCGCAGGTCGAAATTCCGATGAAAACCGCGGTGTCGCTTCCAGCAATCAGCTTCGGTACGATCCCGGCGTCTTCAAGCGCCTCCCAGGAAAGTTCGAGCAACAAGCGCTGCTGTGGATCCATCCGGCTCGCCTCGCGCGGCGACAAGCCGAAGAAATCAGCATCGAATAGATCGATGTTGTCGAGAAAGCCGGCGGCGCGCGAATAGATTCTGCCTGGTCGCTCCCGATCCGGATTGTAATAGCCGAGATCCCAACGCTGCCCGTCGGCCTCGCGGATCGCGTCAATGCCCGCCGTTAGATTGTCCCAAAGTTCGGATAGATTGTCAGCCCCGGGATAGCGGCCGCTCATGCCGATCACTGCGATCAGGCAAGGCTCAGGAGTGTACTTGCCTATCGCATCAGCGGCCTGATCCATCTCGCCTCCACAATGACCTCACGGATTTCAATCGACAACAATGTACAGGGCGGAAAGCAGCGGGGCAACACGACGGCGGTGACTATTTTGCCGAATAAGCCGGATCAGCGATTGCGCCATCGCCGACGGTGGCGCAGGTCGCGCACTAGTTGTTGAATTCACCCAGCCCCCTCATTCCCCTTAACCGCGATGCCCCGGACGACCGCGGATCTCCCATGGATATAGTCGCGTTTTTCTGGCCTTCCTGCAATACAGACGCGTGGTGTGGACGACTAGTGCCGCAGCGCACAGCCGCTTATGATGATGGGCGAAAAGGCTCGCTGTTTTTCTGCAGTGCAAAATGTCGTTCTTGGCCCCAAGCGACGGTTACCGCAATGCAGCGATTCGGTAGCGATCGGGGGGTAAGCGGACATACCGTAGACCTAGCAAATCCGACGCAGATGACCCGGACCGGACTCTCCGGAGCACCAACTATTGCATTGCGAAAGGCTCACCCGCCCCTTGATATTGGCTGCCTCCCGAAAGCGACATTCGGCTGACGGGAACTATGGAATATCGAGCGCGGCTTCCCAGGATCACTCCGGCTTGATGCCCGCGAACTTGATCACCTTGGCCCACTTCGCAGTTTCTTCGGCCATGTATTTCCCGAGTTCCGCCGGAGTCATTAGCATGGGCTCGGCGCCTAGATCGAGATACCGCGCCTTCATCTTAGGATCGGCAACGGCCACGTTGATCGCTTTGTTGAGCTTGTCGATGATTTCCGCCGGAGTATTCGCGGGCGCACCCATCGCGTTCCAAACATAGACCTCGTAGCCCGGGACGAACTCAACCGCCCGGGGAATGTCCGGCAACACATCCGAGGGCGTTGTACCCGTCACCGCGAGCGCCCGCAGCTCGCCCGCTCTGATGTACGCGATCGATTGCAGTATTGGAGTGAACGACGCCTGCACCTGCCCGCTGATCAGATCGGGTATGTAGCTGCTGCGATAGGGCACGTTAACCAGGTTAACGCCGGCCATCGCTTTGAACAGCTCGCCGGCGACGTTGGCCGCGGAACCGCTGCCTACCGATGCATAATTGATTTTGCCGGGATTGGCCTTGGCATAGGCGATGAATTCCGGAAGCGTTTTGACCGGGACCGACGGATTTACGACCAAGACAAGGGCCACCCGTGCGAGGCCCGCGACCGGTGCAATATCGCGGAGGAGATTGAAGCTCAGGTTGTCGTAGAGCGAGGTGTTGATGGCGTTGGTCAAGGTCACCGTCAAGAGCGTGTAGCCGTCGGCCGCGGCGCGGACGACAAGCTCGGTGCCGATATTGCTGGCGCCGCCAGGGCGATCGTCGACGATGAATTGCTGTCCAAGCTGCTGCGACAGCGATTGTGCAATCAGGCGCGTGACAATGTCGGGGGCAATCCCAGCGGGATAAGGGACGACGATGCGCACCGGCCGCGTCGGGTAGCTTTGCGCCTGCGCGATCCCTGGCAGTGCCGGAAGGGCGACGGAGCCCGCAAGATACAGGAATTGTCTACGGGGAAGTTTCACGATAAATCTCCAAAACAAGATTGCGCGATGGTTCGGCTGTCCGTTGCGATAATCGAGACTTCGTGCATGTCCCGCAGGCAGCTCTCAGATCAAGCTATACGATGACCTACATGGGAGGAAGTGACTCGCGGCAGGCCCACCGCGTCAGATGTTGCGGCGCAAGCGATTGTCAGCTTTCAGGGTAACTGCAGAAGTGACCGGCGCGCTCTCGAAACGTCGAAGATGACCCAACCCGGACTCTCCAGGCCGTCAATTGATGCATTGCGAAAGGTTCTGACGTTGGCCGACGCTCAAGAGTTAGACTACACTGGTGTTGCAGGCGGTGATCACCGCAGCTTGTGGTGGCTTCGCATGGTTCATTGTGGTGCCGCAATTCGGTAGCGATCGGGGGCATAGCGGAAGTGCCGGGATCGTGGTCAAACTGTAGCGTTCGACCCCTCGGACGTCTGCCGCAAGCCCGAGCGTTGCCGGTTGGACAGTAGCGATGCTAGCCGCCCCGTGTGCTCAGCGCGGAACGCGGCGGGCCGCCGTCCCGCATTTCTGCGCGCCATGCAACCTACTCGCGACGCACTGCGTCTTCACCACGAGCCCTGTTGCTGCTGATAATAGTACTGGCCGTAGGGCTGGCGCGTATTGCCATATTGGGAGTCCCAATCGCGTCGGAGATTGAAGCCGAAGCCGTCGTCGTGCCGCGCGTAACGGCGCGCAACGCGGGTATCGTCCGGGTGCCGGCGCATCGCGAGGCCGCCCTGTGGCTGGTTGCTCAGCGCCACGACGAACTCCGTGCGATAGTTAGTCTCGCGGTTCAGCGGCTCGTCGGAGATGGTGAGCGAGGATCGCGGCAATGTTGTCGGCGCGATGCGATCGAGCACATCCTGCGGTATGGTGATGCGGTCGAGCGCGGCCTTGGCGTTGTCCCCGCTGTCGATCGTGACCGCAGTCCAGCGCAGGCCCGCGTCGGTGCGCGCCACCGCCGTGAACACATGCGTGCCGATCGGCTTGTCGGGATTGCGGATCGTGACCGGGACCTCGAGGATCGCGTCGAAGCCGCGCCGCACATAGAGCCGCTGCGTAGCGCGGCTGATGAAGACCGAGACCGGCTCGAGCGCGAGCTTTGCGTCGCGCGCCGCCTTGGCGGCTTCGACCCGCTTGGCTTCGGCCGCCTTGGCGGCGTCCTGCGCTGCGGCGGCCGCGTCGAGCTTCGACTTCGCGTCGGCCGTGGCGGTGTCGAGCTGCGTCCCCAGCTCCGCGGCCTTGGCGCCGGCCGTCTGCTTGAGGTCCTCGGCCCGCGCCCTGGCTTGGTCCGTCTTGGCGGCGGCGAGCACCTTCTCGGCGAATGCGAGCTCGGCGTCGGCGCGGCTCTTGAGCGATTCCAGCTTGCGCAGCGACGCCGTGAGCGACGCCGCCTCGCGCATCGCGACCGCGGCGGCTCTCTTCGCCTCCTCGGCCGTCTTAGCGGCCTCGGCTGCCTCGCGGGCGAGCGTTTCGGCGCGCGCCGGCGCAGCCGCGAGGGCCTCCGCGTTCGGCACGAACAGCGCCGGATGGGAAAACTCGACCGGGTCCACATCGTTCGGCGCGATGATCACGCGCGTGCCGATCCGCGTCTTGTCGAACAACTTCTCGGCAAAGTCATAGGGCATCCGCACGCAGCCGTGCGAGGCCGCATATCCGGGCAGCGGCCCGCCGTGTAGCGCGATGCCCGACCAGGTGATGCGCTGCATGTTCGGCATCCAGGCATCGTCATAGAGGCTCGAGTGGTGGTCCTTGTCCTTCTCCACGACGCTAAAGACGCCGGCTGGGGTCTCGCGCCCGGTAGTGCCGGTCGACACCGGCGCGCGCAGGATCCAGCCGTCGGCGTCGTAGATGGTCACGTGCTGGCTTTTGATCGACACGATCTCCATGATCGGCTCACCTGCATCGCGCGGGACCGTCGCCTCGGTGGGGCGCGCGGCACGCGCCTTCGCCGCGGCGTCGGCGGGCGGCGCTGCGGTCAGCGCCATCAGCGCGACCGTGGCCGCAAGCGTCACAATAGTGGAAGGCCCCCACCGCCGGATCGCCTCAGTGGATTGCGCCGTCGTGAATCGATTTGTCATGCCATGCCTCAGTTCAACTGCCTCCCCTGGGCCTCTGCCGGAGGGGAATCCCGACGCAACAAACAACTGGGATGGTTCCCGTTTTATGGCCTGCGGTCAATTAACACCTCCGCGAGTGCCAAGGGGTTGGGGAAGCCGAAGTCGGCTTCCGTCCTGCCGACGATGCGGTGCGTGAGTCTGGATGTGGCCCGAAGCGCCACTTGCTGCGGTGCCGCAATTCGGTAGCGATCGGGGGGATAGCCGACCTGCTGGGCACACGCTCAAACCTACGCGATTGACCCGAAGCGGGCATCGCAATGGTTGTAATGTTGCGATGCAATAAAAATCAGCGGGGCCAAGCACGCTCCGTACGCAGCTTCATTTCGGAAAGAGGTGTCGCTGAGGGCCGAAACCGAAAACAATTCACTTTGAAACCGAGGCGACACCTAGTACTTCTAGTAGGTTTACGCAACAATGGAGAGATGGAAATGCGCGCTATCCTGATCGCAATGCTGGCAGCCGGGGGGATCGGTTTCCTGAGCACCTCCGGTACGTTTGCCGCGCCTGTCAACAATGCCACAATCGCCGCCGCTGCGGCCAAGACATCGCTGGTCATCCAGGCGCGGGCTTACTGCAGGTTACACTATACCGCTACGAGCCGCTATAGGTTCTTGCACTGGGGCCGTTGCTGAGCGGCGCCATACGGCTCGGCCCGTCCGCCTCCATAGTTTGGTGCGGTACGAGTCACTTTGACAAAGCCGGGCGCGCGCAACCTTCAGTCGCGCGCCCTTGAACGTTTCGGCTTGCGCGATTTCGGCGATCCCGCCGCACGCGGAGCCGCTTTCTTGTAGCGATCGTTGTCTG
>Ga0187856_1001106_pt1 | contig 22232 bp, 15 predicted proteins | sample June2016WEW_8_40_FD_132443 | JGI IMG/M metagenome (GOLD analysis project Ga0187856, IMG submission 132443) | Peatland microbial communities from SPRUCE experiment site at the Marcell Experimental Forest, Minnesota, USA - June2016WEW_8_40 | ecosystem: Environmental > Terrestrial > Soil > Wetlands... | reverse complement strand
GATGCCGGGAAACTGGTCCATGAAGGGGTGATCGAGACGAGTACCTACAGCCTCGTCGACTTCAACCGGTCGAGCGTGCCGCTCATCGAGATTGTGAGCGAGCCCGACCTGGCCGGCCCCGAAGAGGCGGTTTCCTACCTCAAGATGCTGAGGGATGTGCTCATCTACCTCGACATCTGTGACGGCAATATGGAGGAGGGGAGTTTCCGGTGCGACGCAAATGTGTCAGTCCGGAAGAAGGGCGATGAGAAGCTTGGCACCAGGGCGGAGCTGAAAAACCTCAATTCCTTCAGGTCTATCGAAAGGGCCCTCGCCTACGAGATCGAAAGGCAGACCGAGGTGATTACCGGCGGAGGCGAGGTTGTTCAGGAGACGAGGCTCTTCAATGTGGATGAAGGGGTGACGTACTCGATGAGGGGCAAGGAAGAGGCGCACGATTACCGGTATTTTCCCGAGCCTGACCTCGTGCCGTTGATTGTCGACGAAGCGTGGGAAGAACAGATAAGGAAGGAGCTTCCCGAGCTGCCCGTGCAAAAAATGGAGCGCTTTTTGAGCGCCTATGGCCTCCCCCGGTATGACGTGGAAATCCTGACGGGAGACAGGGCCCTTGCCTCATACTTCGAAGAGGCGGTAACACTCTTTCCCGAGCCGAAGACGGTAAGCAACTGGATCATGAGCGAGCTTTTAAGGGAATTGAATAACAGCAGCACCTCGCCGTCGGAGTCTCCCCTGCGGCCGGCGCACCTCGCCGAACTGCTGACACTCATAAAAGACGAGGTGATCAGCGGGAAGATAGGCAAGGAAATCTTTCCCGAGATCTACCGGCGAGGGGTAGCACCCGCCAGTTTTATCAGAGATAGGGGCCTGGTACAGATTACGGATGCCGACGCGCTCAGGCTGACCATTGACGGCGTCATCGCCCGTTTTCCAAGAGAGGTCGAGGAATTCAGGAGCGGGAAAGAGAAGCTGCTCGGCTTTTTTGTCGGTCAGGTCATGAAGGAGACCAAAGTCAAGGCCAACCCGAAGCTCCTGAACCAGCTTCTGGCCGACAGGCTGAAACGCTGATGAGCGATCACATCTACTGGAAAGATGACGCCCTGTACGTGCTCGACCAACGGCTTCTGCCATTCAAAGAAACCTACCTGCGGTGCGGGACCGTGACGAGTGTGGTAAAAGCGATAAAGAATATGGCGGTGAGAGGGGCCCCTTTGATCGGCCTCGTTGCCGCCTACGGCATGGTGGTGGGTATACAGGAAATAATGAAATCACGGGGTCGCGTGAAGGAGAGCGAGGTGGAGAGAATCTGCCGCCGCCTCGAAGAGACGAGACCCACCGCGGTCAACCTGTTTTGGGCGCTAAGGAGGATGCGGAACACTTACAAAGAGTTCCAAGGGCAGGACGGGCTTCTCGATGCGATGCTGCAGGCTGCAATCGATATGCACGTCGAGGACGTGGAGCATAATCGCCGGCTCTCCCACTACGGGGCCGAGCTCATCGACGACGGCGACACCATCCTTACCCATTGCAATGCCGGGGCCCTCGCCACGGGAGGTTACGGCACGGCCCTTGGCGTCATAAGGTCTGCGTGGGAGGCAGGGAAGTCACTCCAGGTGATCGCCACCGAAACGAGACCCTATTTCCAGGGCGCCCGTCTCACCGTATGGGAGCTGAGGGAACAGGGTATAGACGTGACCCTTGTTCCTGATAATCATGCCGGTCTTTTATGTCAGCAAGGCATAGTCGACCGGGTCATCGTCGGGGCGGACCGGGTGGCGCGGAACGGCGATGTGGCGAACAAGATAGGCACGTACATGATTGCCCTCGCCGCCCACGACAACGAGGTCCCCTTTTACGTGGCCGCTCCGCTCTCATCGTTTGACGAGAGCATCAAGAACGGAGAGGGGATCAGCATTGAAGAGCGTGACGGTAAAGAGGTGAAGTATGTGAACGGGCGGCTTGTGACCTCTGCGGACGTGACGGCCAAGTATTATGCCTTCGATATCACCCCGGCGCGCCTGATCACTTACATCATCACCGAAAAGGGGATACTTGAGAAGCCCTTCGGCAAGTATATAAGAATGCTTTTCTCTCCCGGCAAACGTGAACATCATAACGGTCCTCACTGATTTCGGCGCAAGAGACCCCTACGTGGGCATTATGAAAGGGGTCATGCTCGCCATTAACCCCCTCCTGCACATCGTCGACATCACGCACGAGGTAGACGCGCAGGATGTGGGGGAGGCGTCCTTCCTCATCGGTGAATACTTCCCGCACTTTCCCGAGGCCACTATCCATCTGGCCGTGGTCGACCCGACCGTGGGAAGTGCACGAAAGCCTTTGATCGTGGTAAAAGACGGCCACATGTTCGTCGGACCCGATAACGGGATTTTCAGCCTCCTTTTCGCGAGAGGGGAGATACGGGCTTACGAGATCACGAACAAAAGGTTTATGGGAAAAGCATTGAGCGGCACGTTCCACGGCCGTGATCTCTTTGCCCCGGCCGCGGCGCACCTGTCGGCCGGGATCAGCCCATCCGAGTTCGGTCCTGTTCTTGTTGAGCCTGTGATGCTTCGCGGTCTTCTCCCCTCGGTAGAGCATGATGTGATGGAGGGCAGAATCGTCCGTTTCGACCGTTTCGGGAACGCGATTTCAACTATTGCTTTCGACTTTTTCAAGGATTTCGTGGGCAGCCGCTCCTTTACGATCGAGCTGTCCTCCCTTGCCTTCCAGTCCCTGAACCGCAGCTACCACGAGAGCAGGCATACGTGTCTTGTCGGCAGCTCGGGATACCTCGAATTTGGTCTTTTTATGGGGGACCTGGCGCAGGATTTGGGCATACAAAAGGGCGAGAAGGTGAGGGTGAGGCGTCACCTCCCTTAAAGCGCGCGCCCTTTCGCACCGGGTACCCGGTATCAGTCGATAAGATCGAGGGCCTTCTTGAGGGCCCCACTCGCCTTTTCCACGTGATCGTTCGCTTCCCGGATCAGGCCGGCCACAGTGTTCATCCCTGCGTTCTTCGCGAGGTCGATCCATCGCTTGTAATCCTCTGCATGGCCCTCGTTGTGCTCGATGAGATGCTTCAGCACGACCCTCAGCCGTTCCGTGTCTTCCATTTCGTCTCCTTTCATACCAAGTCGCTTATCTTCGCCCCATCTTTGTCGGCGCATCAAAGCTCTCCTTGACGTTTGCCGCCCAGCCCTTTGCTGCGGAGGCTGGCCAGAACGTGTGAAAAAATTGTCTTTTTGTCGTCACCCCGGCGGACGCCGGGGTCCAGGCCCTTTGTAACATACTGAAAAAGCTGGATTCCGGCTTTCGCCGGAATGACGGCAAAGGGTCCTCAAACGATTTTTTCACACGTTCGTACCCAACTCCATATTGCCTTGCTGGGTCGCCGCCTCGATGTGCCTTTGAACGCAACTCGGTATCACTCTGTGCGTCCTTGCCGGACACCGGCTCTGCCCGGCAACGCTGCCGGCGCTTCCGCGGAAGGCCCTATGCCTGCACGGGATAGCGCCATCCGAAGGGGTCGGGTCTCTCCCCATACTGTATCCCGGTGATTTCGTCGTAGAGTTTTTGGGAGAACGGCCCGATGCGGCCCTCATTTATGGTGATCAGGTCGTCTCCGTGACGGACCCACCCGACGGGCGAAATAACTGCTGCCGTGCCTGTCCCGAAAGCTTCCTGGAGACCGCCGTCCCCGGCCCTCGCCAGCACTTCGTCGATGGTGATCCTCCTTTCCTTCACCGGCACCCCCCAATATGCGGCCAGCTCCAACACCGTATAGCGGGTGATGCCGCCCAGGATGGAGCCGTCGAGGGGCGGGGTGACAAGCTCTCCATCGATGAGGAACATAATGTTCATGGTGCCCACTTCCTCGATGTACTTTTTTTCGATCGCGTCGAGCCAGAGCACCTGCGTAAACCCCTGCTGCAGGGCCTTTTCCGCAGGCAGAAGCGACGCGGCATAATTCCCGGGCGTCTTGGCTTCGCCGAGGCCGCCTTTCACGGCCCGGGCGTATTCACCGGAGGTGAGGAGCTTTACAGGGTTGAGCCCTTCCTTGTAGTAGGCACCCACCGGTGAAGTGATGACCATGAAGAGATAGGTCTCGGCGGCGTGCACGCCCAGAAAGCTGTCGGCGGCAAAGATAAACGGCCGGATGTAGAGGGATGAGCCCTGCTTCCTCGGCACCCACTCCCTGTCGATCCGGCACAGGCCCACGACTGCCTCCATAAAGAGTTCCTTGCTCAAGGGCGGAATACAGAGCCTGCTGCCGGACCGGTTGAACCGCTCCTGGTGTTTTTCCGGGCGGAAAAGGCTGATCTCCCCATCTCGGGACCGAAAGGCTTTGAGGCCCTCGAAAATTGCCTGCCCGTAATGAAGAGAGCAGAGACTGGGCAGGATCTCGATATTCCCGAAGGGTACTATTCTGGGAGAAAGCCAGGACCCGTTCCGATAATCGGCCATGAACATATGGTCCGAGAAGATTTGGCCGAAGCCAAGATTATCAAAATCCACGTGCTCCAACCTGCTCTGCGACGTGTGCACAATCTCCATGCCGGGCTACCTCCCATTCGTATTCTTCATAGCTTAGAACACCTTGGCATCGCTTTTCAACGGTCGGCCGTCCGGCCTCACCTCGGAGCGCGCGGTTTGACCAACAGGACCCCCACCATTTTCAGGCAGATCCGTGAAATGTCCATAGGGTTGGGTGACTCTATCAGCGTGGGATAGGACGGGGGTAAAAAAAGTTGAATTTATGTGACTAAACGTTGGGACAGCAGCGGCCCGGTATTACAAGGCTACGAGGTCTATGGGCGTTTTCGACACCCGTTCGAGTCGCCCTTTTCGGGTGATAAAATCGACTTCTATGCCTACCACGCCTTTTGCCGGAAAGACGAACTTGGGCTCACAGGCAAAGACCACGCCCTCCTTGAGGATCATGCTGTGCCGCGCGGTAATGACCGGCAGCTCGTTGATCTCGAGGCCGAGCCCGTGGCCGATGAAGGACACCTGGCCGGCGCCGAAGCCCATAAAGTGCGCCTCCAGCCCCGCCCTCCGCACTTTCTCGTAGGCCCTCGCGTATATGTCGGTGCAGTTTACCCCTTCTTTTGCGAAAACCTCCGTATCCTCTATAATCTCTCGGGCTACCTCATATGGCTTGAGGAACGTCTCGTCGAGTCGTCCGACCACATAGGACCTGGTCTCGTCGGTAATATAGCCGTTGTATCCACCACCGTAATCGACGAGCACCGGGATACCCCTCTCGACTCTCTCCGTCGATGAGCCCTGCGCAATGGCAGCGCTCATCCCGATGCCGGAGACAGGGACGTCGCCGGCAGAGGCGATCGTCCCTGTATAGCCGGACGTGACGTAGAGGTTCATCATTTCCTGGTTGAAGCCCCTCATCCGCAGGAATCCCTGGTGACCGCTCCGCCTGCCCACCGAGATGAGCGCTGCCTCGACATCCACCTCGCGCACGCCCTCCCTGATGACGGTGGGCGCGGAGGCGAAAACCGCGTCACAGATGGCGCCCGATTTCCGCACCTGCTCGATCTCGAAAGGCGTTTTCACGATCCTGAGCGCCTTGATAAGGCCCGAAATATCGGTAAAATTGTCGAAGCCGGTGATACTCGCGAACCGTTGAAAGACGGCGACGGGGACGACATCGAGCTCCATGCCGCCCTTGCCCTTGAGAATGCCCTTTTCCTTGAGCAGGCTCGCTACCTGCTTATCGTTCTTCACCTCTATCACCGGAAGCGGTGTCTCCATCCGTGCCCGTTCGACGCTCCTCTGCACAAAATAGAGGGGATCCCTCTCAGGGGTGATGACGAGGGTGGCCTTCTGAACCGAGCCCGTAAAGTAAAAAAGATCGACGTGCTGCATGATCACGCAGAAGTCGACTCCCGATTCAACCATCAGGTCCCGGAGGGCGGCGGTTCTCGCGGCGATTTCCGCCGCGGGCGTAGGACTATCTATGCTTAGCTGCGGCGACATGTTCCATAACCTTTTCCAGGACATCTTCTTTAGGAACCCTGACGGGCTCCCTTTCAGTGCGCATTTTGATATCCACCCGCCCTTCTTTCAGCCCTCTCTCCCCGATCGTGACGCGCAGGGGGATACCGATGAGATCGCAGTCCTTGAACTTGACGCCGGGCCTCTCCTCCCTGTCGTCGAGGATCGTGTCGATCCCCTTATCGAGAAGCGTCCTATAGAGGGTGTCCGCTATCTCCATGCTTTCACCATGGGAGGTGTTGACGGGCAGGACTTCCACTTCGAAAGGGGCGATGGCAAAAGGGAGGATCATACCGTTCTCATCATGATTTTGCTCGATCGCGGCCGCAACGGTCCTGCCTACCCCTATGCCGTAACAACCCATGACCATCAGCCGGTCCTGTCCCTCAGAGTCGAGGAAGGCAGCGTTCATCGCCTCGCTGTACTTAGTCCCCAGCTTGAATATGTGCCCTACTTCAATCCCCCGTGTTGCCGTAAGCCGGCCGCTGCAGCGCGGACAGGCATCGCCGGCTTGAGCGACCTTCAGGTCAAAATAGCCCTCGATCCTGAAATCGCCCGTAGTGGCGCCCACTATGTGCACGTCCTTCTCGTTTCCACCGACGACGAAGGCCTCCATGGAGAGCACGTCAACGTCCGCGTAGAGGGGGATGTCGAGACCTATGGGCCCGGAGAAGCCCAGGGGGCCGCCCGTAGCCTGCTCGATGGCAGCCTCATCGGCAAGCTCCACAAATTTGAAGGAAAGGATGTTTTTCAGTTTTACCGGGTTTGCTTCCCTGTCCCCGGCCACGAGGACGCCTACAGCTCCCCTGTCCGTGGTGAAAATCAGCGTCTTCACGAGCCTATGGGGAGCTATGCCAAGGAAGGCCGCCACTTCCTCCGCGCGTTTTTTGCCCGGCGTCCGGACACGCCTGTACGATCCGCTCCCCTTTTCACACGCGGCAGCCCCACGCCCGACCTCTGCCCGCTCCAGGTTCGCCGCATAGCCGCACGCCCCACAGGAGATAATCACGTCCTCACCGGTATCGGCGAGGACCATGAACTCGTGGGAGAATTTTCCGCCTATCTCGCCGGTATCAGCCTCGACGGCCCTGAACCGGAGACCGCATCTTTTGAAGATATGCGTATACGCGTCGAACATCGCCATGTAGCTCTTTTCGGCCCCCTGAACGTCAGCGTCGAAGCTGTATGCGTCCTTCATGATGAACTCCCTCGACCGCATCACGCCGAACCTGGGCCGGATCTCGTCGCGGAATTTTGTCTGTATCTGGTAGAGGATCAGGGGCAGTTCCCGGTAGGAGCGCACCTCTTTTCTGACGAGGTCCGTCACGACCTCTTCGTGGGTAGGGGCGAGACACAGCTCCCTGTCATTCCGGTCCTTGAAGCGGAGCAGCTCCTTGCCGTACAGGTCCCACCGTCCGCTCTCGACCCACAGCTCCTTCGGCTGAACGGAAGGCATCAGGATCTCCTGGGCATCTTTCCCGTCCATCTCCGCTCTGATGATCCGCTCCACCTTCTTTAAGGATCTCAGGCCAAGGGGGAGCCACGTATAAATGCCTGAAGAGAGTCTTTTGATGAAGCCTGCCCGAAGCATCAGCCGGTGGCTGACAACCTCCGCCTCCTTCGGCTCCTCCTTCATGGTAGGAATAAACATCCGCGAAAATAACATCGTTACCCCCCAGTCCTTTTCCGGGTGCGCCTTGTGGGGAAGATTACTTCATCATCTCCTTGAGCTCATCGCTGCTCAAGTCCCCGATACGCCGGGGCTGCCCGCTCGCGGCACATGAGAAAGACAGAAGGGCTGCCGGAAGGCACAGAAGAATGTATACACCAGGCCCTCGTCTCATGGTGTAATGTAACAAAAAACGGCCCTATTGTCACTAGCGTATCGAATGTTTTTCCACCCTGCCGTTCCTCGGTTGCTCAGGGCTATTGACAGAGGTGAAGGCGAATTCGTACACTGAAGGGCAGGCTGAAGAGATGGCGGTCAGCCCGGGGCGCACGCATTCACATCCGTAAGATCGACAAGTGGCGGCTTGGTATCGGCCGGTGAAGTTTCAGCAAAGCAAGGGGAGGTCTGAAGAAGGTGGCTCGTTTTATGTGCAGACGATCGAATACGGAACCGGTCAGGAAGCGAATGAAAAAGTTCACGGCGAAGGAGATTGAGCCGTTCGTTACGGTGGCGCATCGCCCCGGCGCATCGAATCGGGGCGTGTTTATCGCGGTTCTCGGTACGGCGCTGCAGAAGGCGGACGGTAGGTGGGAAACCCATGAGCTGTCCGATGAGATCGATGGAGAGTGGCCGCGGCGGCTGCGCCTGTCGCCGGTGACCGGTGAACACGTGAGGTGCAAAGCCGTCACTGAAATGAAAAGGCGGCTCCTTGATGCAGTAAACAGGTTGAGAGAGCATCATGACCGGGTGTACGTGTACGTGGTCAGGATTTGACCGGTCAACATTTCTGTCAATCGACACTTCCTTGGTAAAATGGGCGGCTACAGCAGCAGCAGTGCCATTACGGTCGATGATCCGGCCCAAAGGGTGGTGGTGAGGAGACCGGCTGAGGGGATTACAAAAAGACCGGCAAGGAGCGCCGCGGCGCACCCCCCGAAGAGATCGGCCGCATAGAGCGGTGAAACCACCTTGCCCTGATCGGGGAGGTCATAGCGACCGGCACAGACAAAGATACCCGCGACCACGAAGCCCGCGGCCGCGAGGATGGCGCCCGTTTCGACGAGCCCCGCCGCATGGCCCGAATAAAGCTGCCCATACACAAAACCGCAAAGGACGCAGAACCCCAGCATGAGGCCGCCGCACCAGAACCTGACCCTCTTCATCCGGCCCCTCACTCCCCCTTGCGCTCTTTCTATTGCCCACGCGCCTGACGCGAGACCCGCCATGAAGCTCATGAGCAAGACGCCGATATCCTGATAGAGGACACCGTATTTCACCTGGTAGTAGAGCATAGCCACCGATTCCAGCGCCATGCCCGCAAAGCCCGCCGTGCCGGCCAGCAAAATCCTGCGGATCCCCGTTCTTTTCCGGATCGCCACAAAAAAGAGGGCAACGCAGAGAAGCAAGACCCCCGATGAGCGGGAGGAGAGCCTCCCCCAATGCGACATGTCCTTCGAGGCTAAGGACGGGAAGAACTTCGACAGCCAGATCATGAGCGTATACTGATAGCAGATGGGTCTCAGATCGGTATTCATCGGCGCCTTGATTGTTTTGAGCATCTCCCGGATCTCAAAGAACCTGTCGTTCGAATAGACGTAACGGATGTAGGGCGGGGAGATGAGGAGCGTCGGAATGGCCAGCCTCCGCCACCGGTCGACGAGGATTTCCGGATCCGTCGGCAGCGGGGCAAAGGAGCCGGTCACGACGTTCGTCTCGCCGGGCAGAAACAGCACCTCGGGGAAGACAGCCTTCAGAGCGGCGTATATGCTCTCCATCCTGCCCCTTGCGGCCGGTGTCCAGAGGTTTTCGCCGCTGTGCAGCCGTAAGGCCAGGATGGCGCCGGGCTTCATGAGCGAAGCGGCCGCGCTGAAGAACTCCCTCGTGTAGAAGCGGTTCGCCTGGCCTGAAACCGGCTCGGGCATGGCGACCATGATAAGATCGTAGGCGCCGCGGCCCTGCACAAAGCGCCGGGGATCGGCAATTTTCAGGCTCACCCGGGCATCCGTGGTCCAGTTCCTCATCTCAGCGGGCACGTGCGACATCACCACGTCGACCTCCACCCTGTCGAGGACAACGCAGTCGATTCTTTCAGGCTTGTATTTGAGGAGCTCCTTCACCGTACCGTCGATGCCCCCCAGGACAAGCACGTCCCGGATGGGAGACGAGTGCTGAAGGGCGGGAAGGTGGGAGAATGCCTCGATCTCCCTGTCCTGCGTCTCGAATGCCAGGGCGTCGTTTTCAAACACGGCGATCTGGCCCATTGATCCCGTGACCGTGATCCGGCCGTAGGGAGTCTCCCTGGTCGCGAGCAGGCCCTCATGGTTCCAGGCAGCGGTCGCTCGCTCGATGGGGCCGGACAGAAAGAGCGCAAGAACCAGGATCGGGGCGAGGACAAGGGCAGGGGAGCGAGACGACAGGGCGAGGCGGGGATAGACCGCGGGAGAGAGGCAGGCGAGGCCGCAGACGACGGCGAGGGCAAAATTCTGCACGTCCCACCTGACGAAGAGCGTTGAGGCGAGCCCGCCCAGGAGTCCCCCCGCGCTCTCCACCGCGTAGGCGAGTGCGATGCTCCTGCCCTTTTCCGTGTAAAGCCGTGCTGCCCGCTGAAAGAGAAACCCCAGGGGAAGGCCCACCGGCGCCAGGGCCAGGAGCATGATTGCGAGCTGCCGGAAGAAGGACAGATAGGCGCCCGGCACGCCGGAGAAGATGAGACGGCTCCCGCGCAGGAAGAGTATATCGAGGGGTAGAATCCACGCGAGAAAGGAAAAGAGAAGCGTTATTCCGGCCCGGGAGGCCTCGCGGCTGCGAAGGATGAGGGCGCCCGTCGCCGTCGATAAGAGCCAGGCCCCTATGGCCAGCGTGTAGATCAGCTCGATCCCGTAGAAGGCGACGTTGAGCTCTCGCAGGATAGCCACCTGCGCGAGCATCGATACGAAGCCGACCAGGAAGAGGGCGAATGTCATTGAGGCCCGTGGGCGTGCTCTCCGAAGATTATCGCCTGGAAAGTAGAGAACCGGGCGCCCTCGCGCCAGCAGGCGTCCTCCAATCCCGCCTTGCGGCAGAGGTTGTCGAGCATCGCCGGGAGTCCCCAATGCTGCTCGACCGCCACCTGGGGGAGGAACAGGGCGGACCCTTCCCCCTTGGTCAGGAGGACGCCGTCTCTCCCGACCACGATGTCCGCTGCCCGGGGAACGGGCTTGAGCCGCGTGAGGACCGAGATCTCGATTTCGATCTCCCCAAGCTCCTGGGGACCGACAGGCCGGAAGCGGGGATCGGAAAAGGCCGCCCGGATCGCCATCGCTCCCACTGCCTGGGCCAGGGGCGTGACCGGCTCCGTCTGTCCGATACAGCCGCGCAGCTCACCGCGCTCTTTCAGGGTCACAAACACACCCCTTTTCTGCTCCAGGTTCTCCCCGAACCCTCTCGCAAGGGGCGCCGTCTGGGTCAAGACGGCCCGGCTCATGCTCTCCCGCGCGAAGGCGAGGAGCGCCCTCCTCTCAGGCTCGCTGAAGCTGTCGGAATAGGGGGGCTCCCTACCCTTCTTTTGTACACCGGCGGGACCTTTTTCCGCTGTCATGACGACGGCCCCGTAGCCGACGACCCGTGATTGCTCGCCCAAGGCCGTCTGCCCCGAATTGGCGTAGCTTACGACCCTTCCCCCCTTGGCGCCGAGCCTTTTCGCGGCCTCGATTGCGGCAAGAATCGGCGCCTCGCCGCAGGCAGCCGTCACGAGGTTCGCCACCGGCCGCCTCATGTGTGCCTCAATGGTCGATCTCACGCGTTCCCCGTCGAGGGAGGCGACGGCTGCGAGCACCTCTCTGTCAAGCCCTTCCGCAGCCGAGGCTGCTGGATAGTGCGAGAGGTCGGAGCTGGCCACGATGAGGGCCCGCCGGTTTTTCAACACCTTTGCCAGGGCCTCGCCGAAACGGGCGCAGAGGGCGGCGTCGGGCGAGCCGACGATCACCGGGACTATCCGGGTGCCGGGAAAGAGCACCTGAACGAAGGGCAGCTCCACCTCTATCGAATGCTCTTTCGCGTGGACCCTTTCGTCGGCGACGCAATCCGCGTCGGCCTTCAAAAGGGCGGCCGCGATCTCCCGGTCTATTTCGGCGACCCCCAGGGGCGTGCGAAAACCGCGGCCGTTGTACACCGATATTTTCCGGAAGTCCGGCGCCGTGTGGTTCGTGCCGAGTATGACAACCACCTCGTAGCTCCCCCCCTCTGCCTGCTTGAATCCATCGGCCGCGATCTGCCCGGAAAAGACATACCCCGCATGGGGCACAACGAGGGCAATCGGTTTCTTCCCCGCCCGTGGCACGGCATCCCGGAGAAATGCCTGCACCGCAGCCCTCAGGGCTTCGGGTCCATCGGGATAGAATTGTCCGGCCACGGCCGGCGGCCTGACGCCGTCGCTTGCACCGCCGGTGAAACCGGGCGGGACAACGATGAACAAACCAACGGCCAGGATCGCGGCGGGAAGGAAAAAGGCTTTCATCGCTAGCTCCACACGCCCGCAATCTTTCGACGGCAAAAGGCGCATCTCCCGTCCTCTATGTGCATCTCGACGACAAAGAATGAATCGCGCCTGACTACCGCCTTGCCGCAGGAAGGGCAGTAGGTGTGGTTGCCCGGATGGCCGGGCACGTTGCCCACATAGGCGTAGTGCATCCCCTTGGCAAGGGCTATTTGACGGGCGCGCTCCAGCGTCGCAACAGGGGTAGGAGGCAGATGAGGCATCTGGTAGTCCGGGTGAAAGCGGGTAAAATGGACGGGCACATCGGGTCCCGCTTCGCCTATCACCCAGTCGGCCAGCCCCTGGAGCATCTTTTCCGAGTCGTTGAGGGTGGGGACCACCAGATTGACTATCTCGAGGTGCGCCCCGCTCTTGGCGATCTGCTTGATGCTTCTCAACACGGGACGAAGCTCGGCGCTGCACACGTCGCGATAGAATTGATCGCTGAAGCCCTTCAGGTCGATCTTTATGGCGCCCAGGGCCGCACACATCTCCCTGAGGGGCGCTTCATTCATGAACCCGCACGAAACCAGGACGGAGCGGATGTGCCGTTGTTTCGCCTCCCGGGCGATGTCGATGAGGTATTCCGTGAAAACCGTCGGCTCGTTGTACGTGAACGCGATGACGGGCGCATGGCGGGCGGACGCCCCATCGGCGATTGCGGCCGGCTGGGTGAAAGGCGTCTGATAATCTTCCGGCGAGGCTTGTGAAATCTGCCAGTTCTGACAGAATTTGCACCTGAGGGGACAGCCTGAAGTCGCCAGGGAGAATGCTGCCGACCCCGGCAGGTAATGGTAGAAGGGCTTTTTCTCTATGGGATCGACATGGATGGCGATGGGGCGGCCGTAAACGAGGCTCCTAAGCTCGCCTCCGACGTTCGTCCGGGCCCGGCATCTGCCGCTCTTGCCCGGAAGGATGACGCACTGCTGGGCGCACAGAAGGCATTTCACCAGGTTGCGGGCATGAGTGTGGGGGACGCCCGTCAGTTTTTCCGTCGCGTCGTGGCATGCCCCGCAATTACGGCCGGCCGAACCAACCGAGGCCCAGAACCGGGCGAGGGGCGCAGCCCGGAGCACCTCGTCCCCGTAATCGGCTGCCCATGCCCGATCGCCGCATGTGAGCCGCGAGGTCCCCGGCCCGGAGAGGCAGAAATCTGCGAGGCCCACACCGCCGAGCAGGGAAGCCGCCTTCGCCACCGTAACCAAAAACGCCCGCCGCGAGATCATCCGAGTTGACTCCGCCTCTTTCGCAGCTACCGCCATCATACTTATAGTGCTAAATCGGGAACGCTGTCAATAGATGGACCCGCGCTGCTTCGCAGAGTCATGAGTCAGGAGTCAGGAGTCACTGCTTCGCAGAGTCATGAGTCATGAGTCAGGAGTCACTGCTTCGCAGAGTCAGGAGTCATCAGTAAAAAACCGATTTCACCGTTTAACCGCCCGGATTTCTCTGCCCTGAAGCCTCAGCAGTAGCTGACCCGGGTGCGTGTCAATCCCTCCGGGTACATTCCCCGAGGCTTGCCGCAAATTCGTCATACCGGCGAAAGCCGGTATCCAGACTATCCGACTGGATTCCGTGTCAAGCACGGAATGACGGCCAGACAGCGGACAACACCCCGCTGCTTACGGCAGGGTCCTTCACTGATACCCGGCCCACATGCCGCCTGGGTACCTCCATTTATCTTCACTCCTGACTGATGACTAATGACTCTTGACTGGCGCCTCCGGCGCCCGTCCCTTCGGTCCTCACTTGTGACTGATGACTGATGACTCTTGACTGGCGCCTCCGGCGCCCGTCGCAATCCTTTATTCATCAAGGCCGTTGTGTTGACCTTCTACGATTGTGATCTCTTGTTCCGTTAGCCCGTAAAGCGTGTAGACGATCAGGTCGATCAAGCGATCCGTAGCGGCAATACTCTCTTTAAGGGGCGAAAGCTTCTCGACGCTCTGGTTCATTTCCTTTTCGAGGATTTCCGAGAAGACGCGCGAATCAGGATTTATGCCGAGCTTATGTCTATTCTGACGCAGTATGCCTATAAGGGCCTCGGTGGCACCGTCGTGATAAGCACGAATTCTCGTTTTGTTGGACAACCCGTCTATCCCCGTACCGATCTCCCGCTCGAGCCACGTGAGAAAGCTCTTCATCTCGGCCTGTTTCTGCTTATTCATTTCGATCATGTGCTCGGCAAGATAGGCGAGGAGGTCATGGACGACGTCTTCTTGCGCGGGTGCCGCAGATAGTTGGCTCTGAACAAATTCAATGATAGGTGCTGAACTGAGTCTTTGCATGCATTGCTCATATGTTTGCTTGGCTTGAAAGCCCAGTTGAGCACGTTTCTCTATCGGTGTTGAAAAAGAAATGTTGGGAAAAGGCATCGCATCAATTTCGTATGCATTGACGTGGTTGTTGGTGCTTGTGAGCCGGAATCGCCACTCCCAGAGGGATGAATTGAGAAGCGCCAAAAGTGCAAATAGGTTGTATTGCTTCGGATTCGCGATGTAGTTTATCGTGTCAGAGCAGAAATTGCCTGGTTCGATGATCGTGGCTATGATACGACGCCAGTTATCTATGGCCGCCCCTCTTTGGTAACCAATCCTGGTGCACAGGTGGTCAGCTGCTTTTGTATTTGGGCCATGAGCGCTGAGAAATTCTTCAACCAGAAGGTATTTTGGCTCGCCTTGTTTAGGGTCGTCATTAAAAAGATAGCGACCCACATTGCTGCCCCGTAGCACAAGTTGTCCACCAGGTTCGCTGCTCAAAAACTCGCAATGAGTTGTCAGGTTAACCTCGCCCTGTTGAGAAGGCGCCCAGTTCCCGAGTTTACGGCCGCTGTTGGAAGCGGCCAGTCTCTTAGCGAGTTGAAAATCAGCCAATGTCATGTTCGGATAGCAGGGGATGCTAAAATTGTCTGGATCAAACGTTTGGATGTCGCCAGCGATCACCGTCACGATGGGCGATGAAGGCAGTAGGTGCCTACCAGGGTGAACTCGTATGTCGAAGGTGCCCGGCTCCTCTCTCCGTAAGATGTAGAGGCATGTAGAAAGCTTCGCGTCGACAAAAACTCTATCTTGGGGATTATCCTTTTGGGGGAAAGCTTCGATCAATTTCACAGAAAACTGTTTAAGGAGGAGTTCACGGAGAGGTCTGGCCTGCGAATCACCGAGTAGAGCCATTGGAACGATGAACCCATTTGCTCCTCTGTAACGTAACAACCGAACTGCAAGTGAAATGAAGAGCCGGTACAGATTAAGCTTGCTTCCGGCAGCCTCCCGGAAAACGCTAAAGGAACTGAAAAACAGCTTTTCACATTCGACATCTCTTCTTTGCTCTTTCTCCGAAATCACGTCATAGGGCGGATTGCCTATCACGGCGTCAAACCCTCGCATTTCTTCGGGCTTGAACCCATCGACATCGAAGAAGACCTCAGGATACTCTAACTCCCAGTGAAAAAACCTCTTCTCATGGCCAACCGCTTGGGCTTTCTCGAACCAGACCTCATTTGCGACGGTCTGCCAGTCATCATGTCCGCCCCGCAGGGCCTTAATGGCTTGAGCGTATTGGTCTGAAGAGACAGCGGCTCCGAAATACGGAGCGAGCCAGCAGTGCGCCACGGCTCGGACCTTGCGGCGCTCCTTCTCCAGAGACTCGTACAACGTCTCCTTAAGCTTCTCTGTTTGGGCATCCTGGGTGGGAGTATCGCTGATTTTTTCCAGTAGGTAGAGGAATGACCGAAGGTGTCGGTCATGCAAGTGTTCATATAGTCCAGGAAGGGTATCACCGTCCCCCGTGCCCTTGAGACGACGACCTTCGCTGAAACGCGGCGGCTCCCTCATCAGGTGTTGTTCTATCCTTGCACCTATAAGGCTGTTGCCACACCGCATATGGTGGTCGAGAAAGGAGAGCGCTTTGTCTTTGCTCACAGTATGCAGCCAGAGCGACAGTTTCGCAAGCTCGACGGCCAGAGGATTCAGGTCCACACCGTAAAGGCAGTGCTCTACAACAAGCCTTTTGTAGAATGCCTGGGGCTCTTCATCACCTATCCCGACAAGCAGCGGAAGGTTTGGGTCCGTTGCCATGGCGAGACTGAGGAAGTCAGCGGCGCCCACGAGAAAGTGTCCGCTTCCCATTGCCGGGTCCAAAATCTTTATGGAGAGGTAGGGCACGAGAAACCGGTGTTTTTGTTCCTCCACGAGCGAATCGTATTTATGGATAATAGTCTCCTTCTCGATCGGCGATCCGGCGAACTTCAACTCTTTCTGACGGCTGCGCTCCAGTGTTTTGATTTCGGTTTCCACAGTCTGACGCACGTCGGAGGCCTTTTGTGCGGCGATCTCCGTAAGCGGCCCAACAGTGTTTTCGACTATGTAATCCACGATGTGCTTGGGCGTATAGTAGCTCCCCGTTGCTTTACGTTCGCCCCGGTTCGTTACAAGGAAAACCTCACCACTGGCAACTGTACGAGGTGGTTGACCGTGGACTGGACGCGGGGTAGGGATGTTCCGGGCTGGCTTAAAAACAGGCCTAGCATCTTCAAGGGTTTCTATCAGGGCTTCTTCAGCGACATGGGGTTGCAATTCAAGCAGACCCTCGTAGATACTGCCGAGGTGTTGAACTTCAAGAGTGGCATAGTCGATGTGCTGCGTCCCTGCTTCATTCCATCGATTGCGTTGATAAGATAGAAGATCGATTGCCTCAGAAAGGTAGAGATCTCCAATGTCCCAGCGCGTTTGACCTTGCTGCGGCACATGGGCGATATGGGGATACTTTATTGCGCTGAATAGTCCGCCGTTGTAAGCCGGGATGCCTGCGTCAGGAAACCCCGCGTCGATCAAAGAGAACAGGTTAAGGACATGCAGCCATAGCCCTGTCGTTTGAGCCATATATGCTGGGTGTTCTCTCAGGTTTTGATTGATGTGAGGATGCAATTCCTGTAGGCAATACGTGCGGTAATGTTCTTCATCGCACGGCAGTAAGTTACGATCTTCCGCATAGAGAATAAACAAAAACCGGTAGAGCAGAATGAGCGAGTTTTCCTCCACGAGTTTGACTGCGGAAGGATCGTTTGCATCAAGGCCGTTTGTAGGATGCCGGAGGAAACCATTCATCAATAGCCGTAAAGCATCATACACAGATTCTTTGAGTCGGTCTCCCACTTCTGTGGCGTAATCAACACTCCCTTTAAAGACCTTTTCGATAAATGAAGACCCACCTGCGTCCGGCAAGAACGCCTCACGCCGGAAGAAGAGATAAAAATACTTGAATGACTCCAGGCTACCGCTTTTGACAAACTCTTCAAGATTGACTTCGTAGTAGATTCCGCCGGCACTTGACTTCTCGCGTTCGTACAACCGCCATGCCTTGCCGTTCGTAAGAATGCCCCAGCGGACCCGCGACCGGTAAAGATAATTACAGATTTGAGCCGAAGGATTCTCATCATATCCACGCTCTTTGTCGAGCGACGCTGTCCACTTTTTTGCGTCTCCGAGGCACGGCACATCACGCCAGTAATCAAAGGTGCCAAGGCGGGATTCCGCCGATTCCCGGTCGCCCTCCGACCGAAACAATGCGTAATCCGGCTGGCGTCGGACATCTGCGTTAGGGATGTTGACCTGCACCTTGTAACATTCGTGACCCCAGAGCACGTCGAGCACAGGCCGGATGAAATCACTCTCAGTCTGCGCCTCGTTGGTGTGTTTGCCGAAATGTGCCGCACGTTTGGAATACAATTGGGCAATTGTGCTGCATGCTACTTCTAAGGCAGCCGCGTGCCTCCATTCGTCGAGCGCCCGGAGGCGCTCTGGGCTGTTCAGATAATGATCGGCGAACAATCCACGGTTCTTATGTGTTTCAACACTTGAAAACAATGAATGCTGAAATGGCGTCATTTCTCGTCCCAGAATTCAGCTCAGAAGCCTTCCCCTACTTGTTTTCCTGCTCGGCCTCCAGAAGTATTTCTTGCTCTAAAGTAGTCAAGGGAATTTTCTTCGCTTTCCTGTAAACGAATGTGTATCGTTTATCAGTGCTTTCTTCCACATCGGACAGCTTCTGGAACATCTCTTTGTTCAGCCCATACAATTTTCGAAAATCAGACTCTGTCTTATAAGCACCACACCAGCATTCAGTTGAAGTGTTTAACAGTGAGTGCAACAACGTCTTGGGAATGCCATTGCTATTGATGCAAGCAGATACCTGTTGAGATGACCAGTAAAAAATTGGACTGACCGATAAACATTTGAAACCAGGATGGTACCACACCGGGAAATACTGTTTGCGGATAGGGGATTCTGCAGCCCTTATCCCATCGAAAACGACTTTTGGCTCGTTAATACTTCTAAAAAAATTCGCCATCGGTTTTATCTTGAGTTCTCTGCAGCACCACCTGTATTTGAAGCTCGGTATACCCCACGTTTTAGCTAGAGTAAAGTAATCTTTTTGTGGCCTGACGACTTTTAGATCAACTCCCATGTAGGCGCAGACCTTCTTAACGTAGTCGCCATTTTCTGGTAGGCCTGCAGTTGTGTCAACATACACAGCCGTCAAACTACTACTCAAGCGCCGCAGATAGATCAAGGTGGCAAGACTATCTTTTCCACCGCTGAAAAGGACAAACGGCTTCTTATTTTGGACAAGAGCCTCAATGTCTTTCTCGGGAATGCTAATGCGTTCCCGAAGCTCAAGCGCCTGCTCTTTGCTGATTTGACAGACATCTTCGATGCTGTTGTCCCTCATGTGGAGGACGTAAATAGGCTTCGCACTTGGACCTTTTATCCACCGTGTTATAACAAACCCCGACTCTTGGCAGACAGGACAGGCCACATCAGCGCCCTCCAGCCGTATCCCGCTCAGGTTCTCCTGTATTGGTTTCAGCCATCGCTCTTTCTTTTCCCGTTTGTTCTCTTTCTCAGCTCTACCCATGATGACGTAATCTCTATTCAATCGCAGTTAATTTCTTGTGGAATCGCAGCAATTGATCGTCGTCCATAGTCCTGCTGCCAGTGCGGTCGTTTACCCTGACCAAATAAAAAAACTCGCCATAACCCGCTCCCTTCGCCGACTTTCTCAGTTTCTCTGCTCGCGCTTTACTTCCTGCATAGCAGTTCTCCGCAAAGTACCACACTTCCTTTGCAAACTTCCTTACGTCGCGGCAATACTGTTTATCATCTCTAGACAGACTCTGGATACCACTCTTAACCTGAATTACCAGCCGCGTCTTTGCTCTGTCTACGATAACAAATCTCATGCTTTTATTAGCTATGCGCTTGAAGGGATTTCCCTTGTATATCACTATGTCACATTCCTTCGACAAACTGTTACCGCCTTTCAGATCAATTATCTGGCCCCACTCCACATGATTGCCTTCCGGAATATATTTCTCAATGAGGTCGATTAGATTGGTGGAAAGTATTAGCCCTTTGACAAAATCGTGAAGGGTTGTACTTCCGAAGGAAGGGCTAGACAAAGCGTAGGGTGCTGACGATTCAAGCAGCACCTTAAAATCCTGAATAATAGCGGCCTCTACCCTCGTCATCACTGATTCTTTTATTCCTTTAAGTAGTTTCTTACTAAAGCATTCGCCAGCTTCGGTAGGGGCACTTTCAGCCTTTTGGCCTCCTTCCTCAGCATGGGCACTGCTTCTTTTTCTGCCTTGACGGTTACCACTTTTTTCGACAAGCCAAGAAAAATAATAAGTTTTTTCGGAATCACTTCATCAAAGATAGCTTTTACCAGTTCAAGTCTGGCTTGAGCGTTTCGTGCGGTCTTGTTGACTTTTTTCATAACGTCGTCCTCTAACACAAAGTAGGCAACATAAACCTCCCTGTTCTTCGACTGTATGACCCTATCGATAACCGCATCCATTTCCATCTCGGGGTGATCAAGCTTGTATCTTATTATCGCCCTAACATCTTTCGACTGTAGGCCTTGTCCAACGATAGCTTCGGCCAGCGAAACCTGCTCCTTGCCTTTGAGCTTTGAAAGCCTATAACACATATCAACGCTCTCTATTTTGCCTGTCTCCACAAGTTGCTGAACCTCTTTCTCCAAAGTCACAACTTTCAGGAACTCCCTAACCATCTCCGGAGAAATCTTTACTATGGAAGCCACTTTAGGTAAGGATTTGTGGATACTGTAGAGAGATTGAATCTCCCTTCCTATCGATAAGAGGCTTATCCCCCTCTTTTGTCGTCTTGTCCCCTTACTAATTATCGCCAAAGCCTTTAAACCATCCATACGCCTATTCCCTGTAATAACCCTTATTATTGAGCCAGTCTTCCAAGGCTTTCCTCGCAATTTCCTCCCGACTCAGCCCGATGTCCTTTGCAGCCTTGCTTAACGCCGACGTGAGTTGGGGTGGCAAGGAAACAATTATTTTTTCCTCAAACACGGGCTTTTTTATCTGTTCAACGAGATCTTTTGTTTTCGCTTCAGGCCTCAGTCTTCCCGTCTCCACCAATCTTTGTTTTTCTGGTCCTGTGAGATCCTTCATCTCTTTAGCAAGTTCAATCATTTTGGTTTTGTCATCAGCTGCGACCTCCATTACCCTTTTCACATCTTGCTTTGTGATCTCCTGTCTAGAAAGCATTTGCCTTATCTCATCGGGTGCGTCCTTAATTCTCAGATGATCATAAACAAAGCCCACGCTCTTTCCTAGCACTTTAGCCACCCGCTTCGCGGACTTGTCATACTTCTCGTAAAGGTAGCTGATAACATCGACTATATCCGCTCTGTTGAGTTCTACTCTATGGATATTTTCGTTCAAGGACAAAAGTTTTGCGGTTAACTCATCCGGCGGCGCAGAAAGCACGACAGCGGATATTTCTTCGAATAACTCACCTTGTTTCCCCTTTTTTCGCTCCTTCCTCAGCTCCTTGATAGCCCTTAATCTCCTCTGCCCTATTATGAGGTTGTACCTGCCCTTCTCTTCAAAAACGACCACAGGCTGGAGCAACCCATACTCCTGGATACTCTCCTTCAGGTCCTCAAGCCCCTTATCTCGGTCGAGAGTTCTCACGTTCCACAATCCCACGTCAATCTTACTCGTGGGAATATTCCCCGCTTTCATCTCTATTTTTGTCTTATTCATCTAACCCCCTTCCATAGAAAACCGAGAAAAATTTCACCTTCCAATAATACCCTTACTATACCTATCGCCATTTCTCCTTTTCCCACAATACTTTTCCTATTTCAAATAAAAAGGGAGAAAGGCAAACATATGGCGTTCATCACTTCTTTCCTTTGCCGGCCTTTGCGCGACCTGCTTGTCCTCCATTATCAAAGAAATGCCGCAAAATTACAACAATTATATTCAGAGGGGTCTCCGTTGTTGCGTAGGCCCAAGGATACCCCAGGGCACGCTGGTTCGAAGTGAACTTTTCGAGATAGCGGTCCAGGTTGGATGCCCTTCGCCATGGGCGGCTCTATGACAAAGGGATGGGTAGGGAGAAGGGGACATTCTTAAGAAAGTAAATAACCTGCTCCTTGCCCTTTCTCCAGTAGCTCATACCCCCCCAATTCCCGCAATCATTACCGATTGTAACACTTGGTATCGGCTCGGTCGAGCAAAATCTATCCTTGCAGGAAGAAGTTTTAGACATGGGGGACCATAAAACTCTCTGATGACGCAGACGATGCGCCTGAAGGCAGCGCCGAAGCCGCCCCTCAGGGTCGAGCCCTTGTACGGGGGCAGGATGAGGGGCTCCGGGGCTTTGAGGGTGAAATCCACTCGTGCGACGGTAATGTGGATAGCATTTCTCCTGTCAATCCAGGATAAGAGCTTCACCGATTCTACCACTACATGCCGATATGCACAACAAAAAACACAATCGCATGGAAATCCGGGAATGCTCTCTGAAGAACAGCCGCACACTTCCCCGCCGCCCATCGGTCACTATTTTTTTCGAAAACCGCCGAGGTTGCTTTTTGTCACTTCTGGTTGTCATGCCTCCTTGTCACCCCTGGTTGACACCCCCGGTTGTCACTTTGACAGGAAGCGGGAAAAGGAGGAAAATCTTATCAGGCCGGGCATTGCCCCGGCCCGTT
>Ga0187856_1001099_pt1 | contig 22312 bp, 15 predicted proteins | sample June2016WEW_8_40_FD_132443 | JGI IMG/M metagenome (GOLD analysis project Ga0187856, IMG submission 132443) | Peatland microbial communities from SPRUCE experiment site at the Marcell Experimental Forest, Minnesota, USA - June2016WEW_8_40 | ecosystem: Environmental > Terrestrial > Soil > Wetlands... | reverse complement strand
CCGCATCCGCCGCAAACGCCAGCGGCTTCCTTCTAGTCTCCTTATCGAAAACGCCTCGGTCGCAGATTTTCTCCATTTAATCAGCGCTCGGACGCCGAGGCGTTTCCGATCAAGGCTAGCGACCATCCGGACGGAACTCTAGTTCGACACTTCGAACGACACCGCTGGTTCCGTATCTGGGCTATAAGTCAAGAGTTGATCGGCCAGCGCCTCAACCAATGGTGTCTTCCGTGGCAAGTTTCTGGCCGGACTCAAGCGTTTGTGCCGGCGTAAACAACTATGCTGCAGCGGCCCTGCATCCTTGCTTCGAGACCCGAAACAGTTCGCGCAACTACTCCGCCGCCTGCACCGCCACGATTGGGTGGTCTATGCCAAGCCCGCCCTGGGCGATCCCTCGCAAGTGCTGCGCTATCTCGGCCGCTACACGCACCGCGTGGCGATTTCCAATCACCGCCTGGTATCGTTCGATGGCGAACTCGTCACCTTCCGCTGGAAAGATTACGCCCACGGATCCAAGCAGAAGAGGATGACACTTACCGCCGCCGAGTTCCTGCGCCGCTTTTTTCTGCATGTCCTGCCCAAGGGTTTCGTACGCATCCGCTACTTTGGGTTCCTGGCCAACCGATGGCGGGCAGAGATGCTCGCGTTCGCACGTCAACTGCTGGGCGCCGCTCCCGTCGTGCCCGTGGAACTGGTCCCCCAGCCATCAGCCTTGTGGCGTTGTCCACAATGCGGCGCCCGGATGGTGATTCTCCGCCGCTTCACCCCGCTCGAACTACGCTATGCGTTCTTCGATTCATCATGATGCCGCATGTACAAACTCGACTCGCGACGTGCTCTCCGCACGCCGGCGTTGGAGTGTATTCCCGCACCGTTCCAAACACTTCACGGCCCTCTCCAGAGCCCTTCTTGCGCAGGGTCTCCATCCCGAAAACACCCTGGCTCCCGGGCACTGCGGAGTTCATCGGCGCTCCGGCCCGGGCTCTTCGGTACCAGACTGCCTTTGAATCGCCATAGACCGCGTCCGCCGCAAACACCAGCGGCTTCCTTCTTGTCTCCTTATCGGAAAATGCCCCGCCCAACTCTTGTCTGCGCCCGTCGTTTGCGGCCGGGGGCATTCCCGATCAAGGCTAGCGACCATCCGTCCACAATCGAAGTTCCTGCCGCCATCAGCAACCGGCTAGCCTCCAATCGAAGTTGCTTCGGACTTTGTCCGCAATCGCCCGGCCCAAGTCCTGGGCACTCACTGGGAACGCCCAGGCGCGTTCAACACGTTCTACGCTAGGTTCATTCGCTGGAGCAGGGCTTGGAAGCGCGGGTCGGCGCGGTAGGGGTCGAAGAACGGCTCGTTGTGAAAGCTGGGAAGCCCCGGACTGCGCTGACGGTAGGCCGCGTCGAGCGCTTCAAACATCGCATCCACTTCCCCGGTTGCGGCGTAGTAGCATTCAGTCTCGATCAAAGGAGCCCGGCTGTCCGAGCCGGCGAGCTTCCGCGCCAATTCCCGGCTGCGCTCGCGATCGCCAGCTTGATGGTATGCCGCGGCCAGTGCCCACCCATTTCCGGAGTTCCACGGTGTCAGCTCCACCGCCCGTTTGAAGCTCGCAATCGCTTCTTGAGCGAGGCCTGCCTGAAGTTGGGTGAGTCCCAGGGCGCTCCAGAGGTAGTGGTGGTTCGCATCGATTTCGAGGCCTCTGCGCGCGTACTCCATGGATTCCGGATACTGTTTCGCGCGGCGCAAGGAGTTCACCATCATTAGGTGAGCACTCACGGAAACCGGATCGGTCTCGAGGCTCAGACGGCATTGTTCTATCCCTTCGGCGAATCGTCCCCACGGGAACAGATAATGCCAGACATAGAGGACTCGTACCCCGGGCGGCACCGCCTCCGCCGCCATGGCCTTGCGGAAGTGCGTTTCGGCCATGTTCCAGTCATAGTCGACCATTCCCGCTACTCTCCCCAACACGGTATGCGCATCGCTATCGGCAGGATCGATGGCCAGAGCTTTCTCCGCAGCCGCTTTCGCCAAAGGTACCATGTCGCCAATCGGTTTAACGTTGAGCATCGCGAGCGAGAAATAGTACGCCGCCAGCCCGCTATGAGCCGGAGCGTAATTCGGGTCGATGGCCAGAGCCTGCTCAAAGAACTCCTTCGCTTTCTCCAGGCTCTTCGGCGTCGCGCGCGACTGGTGATACTTTCCCTTCAAGTAAAGCTGGTAAGCTTCGACATTCACCGTCCGAGCCCGCGGAGCCAGCCGCACTTGCAACGCTTCCGAAATCGCCTGGCTGATTTCATCCTGGATGGCGAACACGTCGGCCATGTCGCGGTCGTAGCGCTGCGACCATAGATGCGTGCCATCGGCGGCGTGGATCAACTGCGCCGTGATGCGAAGCCGGTTGCCCGCCCGCCGCACGCTGCCTTCGAGAACGTTCGACACCCCCAGCGTCTCGGCGATCTTGCGGATGTCCTCGTTCTTGCCCTTGAATGCGAACGCCGACGTGCGCGCGATCACCTTGAGCCCTTTCACCTGTGTCAGCGCATTGATGATCTCCTCCGCTAAGCCGTCGGAAAAGTACTCCTGCTCCCGGTCGTCGCTCATGTTGGCGAACGGCAGCACCGCGATGGAGGGCTGCTGTTGTGTGGGAGGCTTCGCTGGGATCTGGTCGAGTGCGTTTCTTAGCTCCGCCATCGACGCGAAACGGTCCGCGGCGCGTTTTGCGAGACAACGCTTGACTACTTCAGCGACTGATGCCGGCGCGTTGAGCGGCGCGGGTTCGTCGCGTAATACCGCGCTCAACACTTCGACGGTCGAGCTGCCCTTGAATGGACGATCTCCGCTTAGTAACTCGTAAAGCACCGCGCCGAATGAGAAGATGTCCGACCTCTCGTCGAGCGGCTTGCCCTGAGCCTGCTCCGGCGACATGTATGCCGCAGTCCCCAGCACTGTGCCCTCGATGGTCTGGGTGGCATCGGCGACGGTGGCAGATTTCGCAAGTCCGAAGTCCAGCACCTTGGTTGCGCCCTTCCCTGTCACCAGGATGTTGGCGGGCTTGAGATCGCGATGCAGAATGCCTTTGCTGTGCGCTTCCTCCATCGCGCTGGCGATTTGCACGGCCAGCTTCAGAGCTTCTTCCACACGCAGAGGGCCGGATAAGGGCTTGCCCTCGACGTACTCCATCACCAGGTAATCCGGACCGATATCGTGGATCTGACAGATGTTGGGATGATTCAGCGCCGCGATGGCGTGAGCTTCCTGCTCAAAGCGCGCCGTATGCTCGCACTTCAGCCGCTTGATGGCAACGACACGATTGAGGCGTGGGTCGCGCGCCTTGTAGACCTCTCCCATGCCCCCCGCCCCTATGGGCTCGAGGATTTCGTACGGGCCGAGTTTGTCGCCTGGCTGGAGCGGCATACGAGCGATTTACTTAGTGTACGCGGTCGGGAGAGCGGCATACGAGTGATTTAGCTCACTTTAGCCGATTAGAAAGCCAATAGATCCTGAATCACGGCGTATCCGTCCCCTACTTTTTCACATGCGGCATTTGGCGTAGAGTTGAGGGTCCGCCAAAAAGTAGTGGAAGTATCCCCGACCACTCGGGCGCTATCCAATTAATACATTTCTAATGAATTGCTTACGTGGGAGGTCCTCCATTGGAGGCGTGTGACGCTACTTCCCCGCGGGCACTTTGCGCGGCAACTCCTCGGCCCAGCCCAGCACGACGTTCAGCTTGGTGACCCTCTCATCGGGATCAGTCCCTTCCAGGCGTGGTATGAGGAATTGCCCGTCCTGAGTGACGTCATAACTGCGCATAGGATTCGTGCTTTCGTACGGCCCTTGGAAAAGAACGCGTGGAGCACCAATGCGAGACGCGCCAGAGTTTGAAAAGTCCACTGCCATGAAGGCAACTCCGTCCGCTCCCACGTGCTGAAGATAGAACAGTTCCCGCCCGTTTCGCGACCATGCCGGATTGAGGCCGCCCTTCAAAGAGATACGTTGTTTTTCGCCCGGGCCAGGAAAAGGTTGCACATATACTTCACTCGTCCCGGATTCATTCGAGCTATACGCTATCCAGTGCCCATCCGGAGAGAAGTACCCGTCGAGGACCAAGGGGGAGGATACGAACAGTCTTGGTTCGCCCGTGCTCTCGATCGGCCGGACAAGCAACGATTCCGTGGCCGCCGTGACTTGCAGATATGCGAGCCACTTGCCGTCCGCCGACCAGGACGCCGGCACACCTTCCATCAGCGGACTCGATTTGCCGCCGCCATTGAGCGGCAGGGAGTAGATCTTTGCCTCGAAGTCGCCTCTGCCTACCGTATAGAGGATGCTCTTGCCATCCGCTGAAAAAAGTGGCCACGCTGCATTTCCAGTAGAGGTGAGGCGCGTGGAGATCCCACCGGGAAGTTCATAGAGCCACAGATCCGCTGCCTGCGAGCCGTCCCCCGCCTTGAAGCCTACCGCGCGGGTGCCATCCGGCGAAACGCGTACGCCGAACAACCTGCCCCTGATTGCCGCCAGGGCTGTCTCCTTACCTTGGCGATCCACGCGCACCAAAGTGCTCGACCGCGTTGGGTAGATGCTACCGGAGGCATACAGAAGGGTTCCGGAGTTCGAAAGAGCGAACTGGCCCATCCCGGTTTCGTTGCCGCGATTCCCCGCATTGATCGCCTGCATCACGCCGGCCACCAAGGGCACGGGAGAACCCGAGATCGCGGCTCGCGCGGCATCGAAAGGCACTGCCAGCAGGGTCGCGCTGCGCATAAAAGCCAGGTGTCCAGTGGAGGAGTATCGCGCGTCCGCGGCGTTGGTCAGCACCTTCTTACGCTGCTTGGAGGACAGGCTGATCGAATCCACGTGAGCATCCTCCCAGTCGCTGGGAGGATGTTCGGTGAAGAGCACAGTGTCGCCGTCCGGAAGGATCAAGGGAGACACCAAACCGGGGCCCGTGAGCAGCGCAGCCGGCGTTCCTCCCGAGTCCGGAACGATCCAAAGTCCCGACCTGAAGACTGCGAAGGCAATGACGCCCTTCGGTCCCCAACTGGCGCCGTCGATCTCGGCCGTGAGGGCACAGAGGTCGATAGGAGGGCCGCCGCCGAGCGCAACCTTTCTCAGTTTGTTTCTGGCGGCAAAGCCGACCCACTGGCCGTCGGGGGAGAAGAACGGATACTCGGCCCCTTCCGTTCCCGGGATGGCAACGGCATTGGCCTCCGCCAGGGGACGGCGATAAAGCATGACGGTGCGGTCATGCTGTCCCGTGAAGACCACGGTCGTTCCATCCGGAGAAATCGCAAACGCGGTGCGGCTGGGACGGTTGGATTGGACTGCTGGCCCCAGCATCTCGGCGGGGGCGAGATCCATCGTCAGGCTCACAGCGTTGAGAACTGGGGCAGTCCGGTTCGCACCAGATGTCGTGCGCAATGCCAAGCCTGTAACGAGGGCAAGCACACCCATGACAGCCCAGGACCAGAGGGGCACGGATCGCCGGACTTCCACCGGCTTTTCGACACTGGCTTCCGGACTCGCCAGGTATCTCTCGATCGCGATGCGCGCCTCGCCAATGTCCCGCAGCCGCGTCTTCGCGTCGCGGTCCAGGCACCGCTTCAATAACTCGACAATCGGAGTGGGCGCGTTCACCTTCGAAAAATCGATCGGCGCGCGCAGCACATCGGCCAGAGTATGCGACACCGTCTCGCCCTCGAACAGCCGCTTGCCGGTGAGCATTTCGTACAGCACCACGCCGAAGGACCACACATCCGCGCGACGGTCCACTGTCTTGCCCGCGGCCTGTTCTGGAGACATGTAAGCCGCGGTGCCCATGATCATGCCCACTTCCGTCATTGCCATGGTGAACGTCGGCGAGTCTTCGCCTTGTCCTGCAGCCGTGCGCCCGACGGCGGCCAGTCCGAAGTCCAGCACCTTGACCGAGCCTGCACCCGTCACCATGATGTTGGCCGGTTTCAGATCGCGATGCGTGATACCTTTCTCATGCGCGGCTTCCAGGGCCTCGGCGATTTGAATCGCAATCCGCAGAGCTTCGTCGCGCGGCAATGGCGAGTGGAGTGTCGTTCCATCCACGAGTTCCATCGCGATGGCTTTGCCCTCTGGAGATTCTTCCATGCCGTAGATGGTGGCGATGTTGGGATGATTCAGCGACGCGAGCGCCTTGGCTTCGCGCTCAAACCGAGCCAGCCTCTCCGGATCCCGCGCCAGCGCCGCAGGCATAACCTTGATCGCTACTTCACGGTCCAGCTTGGTATCGCGGGCCTTGTAAACCTCGCCCATGCCCCCGGCCCCAAGGGGCGCCAGAATTTCGTACGGGCCGAGTTTGTCGCCAATGGAAAGCGGCATGAGTATGAATAAGTCTATCGCGGTTGGTCAGAAAACGGGCTCAATTCCTGGATGACGGCGTAACCGGAAGCTATCCGGCGTTGATGACCCCAAAAAGTAGATGACGGATGGCCGACCATCGGAAGCTATCGAGTCAAGCCTCTAAAAGCAAGAATGTTCTCAAACATGTTCACCGCTACCGGTCCGTGAGCTAATTGGATACGCGAGGGCACCGTGGCCGCGCCCAAAAGACCGAGCTACATCGTTAACAAAGCTGCCATCAATTCGATCCCATCCCACAAATTTTGTAGTCGCAGATTCTCGTTGTAGCTATGCTGATTGTTGTCGTGGTTACCAATGGGCACCGACACGTCGGGAATTCCAAGGGTATGTTCGGCTGCGTCTGGTCCTGTGCCCCCAGAGTTCGGCATCCTCACAGTCGGCCCACGGGCGCTTTCCACCGTGCGGATTACATCCTGGAAAGCCGGCAGATCCATGGACATCCGATGTGGATTCTCCGCATGACCCCTGACAATCCATGCAACCTTGGGATGGGATTGCCTCATTTCGGCGCCAGGTTCTCTCTCCACTACGAAATACCCTTGCTTACGAACATGTTCGATGAAACGGTCGGCCGTCTCATCCGCCTTCATTCCCTTGACCAGACGCATATCGATGGTCGCCGTGGCTGTAGACGGAATCACGTTCGAGGCTTGGTTGCCGATGCGTGAGCTGGCCATCCCACGAATGTTCAACGAGGGCAAGGTAATCAGTTCCGCAAGCTTCAGTGGGGCATTTTCCGTGGAGCCAAGCCACAACTCCCGCATTAACTCGGGCCCCATGTCAGGAGTAGCGGAGACAGCTTGTTTCTCCGATTCACTCAACGGTTCAATTCCGTCGTAAAAATGTTCGATTAGAACGCGACCATCGTCGTCCTTCATGGAGGCCAGCAGGCGCACCAGCATCATGGCGGGATTGGGGGCCCAATTGCCGTAGTGGCCGCTGTGCAGCTCGCCGCGCGGGCCATAGACAGTGATATCGACGGTACTGATACCGCGGTCACCAAACGTAAGTAACTGGCGCCGGCTCTGGTGCACGGGGCCATCGCAGGACAGCCACACGTCTCCCGCGAACAATCCCTTATTGGCAGCCAAAATCTTCTCAAAATTCGGCGACCCAGCTTCTTCCTCTCCCTCAAAGGCAAATTTGATGTTGGATTTTGTTTTCAGCCCGGCGGCGCGAATTGCATCGAGCGCCACCATCATGGCCACAATGGGCGCTTTGTCATCCGCTGCGCCGCGCGCATACAAGCGCCATTCTGGATCGAAGGCGAAGCCTGGCGCGGGTAACTGGATCACTTGTCCATCTTTTTCAAATTGTTTATTGCGAAGCGTTGGCGTGAATGGCGGAGTGGCCCATTCCTTCGGGTCGAGCGGTTGCCCGTCATAGTGCGCGTAGAAAACGACAGTGCGCGTCGCACCGGGCGTCTTGATCTCGCCGAAGACAACAGGGTTTGCACCTGGGACTGTCACTAACTTCGATGCCACGCCACGTTTTTCCATCATCTTGGCAATGGTCTCGGCATTGCGTTGAATGTTGGCTCGGTCAGCAGCGATGTTGGGTATGGCTAGTAGCGTAACGAACTCGTCGACAATAGCCCGCTCGTGCTGCGTGCGCCACTGGCGCGCCGCCAGAGCCGCCGGATTGGAAGGAGTAAATGTTTGAGCGGCTAGTCCCGTGGCGAACAAGCTGAGCAAAAGGAAGCAACGCTCTTCTGGAGAAAGCGATATGTGGCGCATTCAAAACAGTTTATCCGATCAGGACGCTCCCAAGTCCTGGATGACGGCGCACCCTTCCATTAGTTTTTCTTCGGGGTGGTGCCGGGCGATCAAAAAAAGTTATGGAAGGGTGCCCGACCATCCATTCCCTATCCAAACAACACATTTCTAATGAATTGCTTACGAAGGAGGTCCGCCATTTGCGGCGTGTGGAGCTATTTCCCGGTGGGCACTTTCCGTCGTAGTTCGTCGGAGAAGTTCATTAGGAAAATCACGTGGCTCTGGGCCTTCTGCGCTTCCGCTGTCTCGACGGGCATTAGCGTGGCGGTGCGTTTGTGTTCGGGCGTCCAAATGGGATTGCGGTCGAGACAGGCATCGTCCTGATTGCATGATGGGCGAGAGTGGTTATGACGCTGAGGCGATCCGCCAAGGTCTGCGTGGCTGACATTCACCTCGTACTTCCACCGGAATGTAGGTGCTAACCACAACAGCAAGCGAACAACGAGCGAACAACGATTAGCCGCGCGACGCCTTGTGTGTTATCCTGCGCTCGCATTTGGAGCGATCCATGACCAAAATTAAAACTTCAGCTCTGCTGTTGTCTTGCACTGTTTTCCTGGCGTCCTGCCTGTTGCTGGCGCAGGTCCAAAGGCCCGGGGAGTATCCGCGGGGCGAGAAGCCTTCACCGATGATGAATTTTTTCGTGACGAGCGAACCCATCGGCGACGGCGGCAATCTCGGTGGACTGGCCGGCGCTGACGCCCATTGCCAAGTGCTCGCAACGGCCGTAGGCGCAGGAAATCGCACCTGGCACGCTTACTTGAGCACGCAGGCGCGGCCCGGCCAGCCGGCAGTGAACGCGCGCGACCGCATCGGCAAAGGTCCCTGGTACAACTTCAAAGGCGAAATGATCGCGCAGGATCTCGCGCACCTGCACGGCGATACGATGGAACTGGCGCATCAGGGAAATAATCTGAATAAGCTTACCGGGTTGACGGAAAAAGGCCAGATCGTGCCGGGTTTGTATGACTATTCCGATCCACGCGACAACGACTGGAATTACGCCAAAACCACCCGGTTTTCGACTCGCCACGAAATGCTCACCGGTACTCAGACCGATGGCACCGCGTTCACCGATGGTGTCGATCACACCTGCGATAACTGGACCAGCAACAAGAGCCCGGCCCCAGGAACGTCGAACGGAAACCTGAATGCTGCCGATGGCAGGCCTAACGCCCAGATCGGTTTTCCCGACCGCAATGGCGGCGGCAGCGGTTCCTGGAACTCCGCTCACGGAACCCTCGGCTGTGCCCAGACGGATTTGCCGAAAACCCACGGCATCGGCCTGTATTACTGTTTCGCGATTAACTAGAATGGCGCAACAGCATATGACCAAGCCACATGCTCACGTTGTCGTCTTGTGTACTTTGATGCTGGTCTCTTGCCTGATGCTGGCTCAACAGAACGCGCCGAATACCCAGGGCGTCACGCCGCCCCCCGGTAGCCCGACGCCGACTCCGGCTCGAATGACCTTTTTCGTCACCAGCGTTGGTCTCGGTAAAGGCGGAGACCTTGGCGGACTTGCGGGCGCAGACGCGCACTGCCAGGCGCTTGCGGCGGCTGTCGGCGCGGGCGGTCACACCTGGCACGCCTATCTGAGCACTCAGGCTCGTCCCGGACAGCCCGCCGTCAACGCGCGTGACCGTATCGGCACCGGGCCTTGGTTCAACTGGTCGTTCGCGCAACTGGGGGCGCCGCAAAACGCCATCATTTCGGCAGACCTTGGCGAACTTCACGGAGACACGCTCGTCCAGGCGCAGCGCGGCAGCAATCTATTCAAACAGTCCGCACGCAACGAGCAGGGACAGGTCATTCACGGCATCGGTGATACGCCACCGATTCAGCACGAAATTCTCACGGGATCGAAGTGGGACGGTCGCGCTTACATGGATAACGCCGACCATACTTGCAACAACTGGACCAGCAGCTCAACAGGTTCCGCGCAGGTCGGCCACTCTGATCGAATCGGCAATGGCTCATCCTGGAATTCCTCGAACGCCACAAGAGGATGCAGCCAGGCAGCGCTGGAAAGCAGCGGCGGCGCGGGCCTTTTCTACTGTTTCGCAATTAACTGACATTCATCGGCTGGCCCATGCGCTTTGCGGCCGGAGTCTTTCGGCTCCTTGTAGCTCATTGCGGCTTCTCAGCCTAGCTTTGGATTTCACGGCCCGTTCGCGGGCCACCTTCCGAAAGCCCGACGCTTACGGGCAGGTTTATTGTCATGTACTCCACATGTGGATGGTGAAGGTCGAGAGTCATCGCGAGTTCTGGAAATGCAACGCGAATCTGCTCGAATGTGGCAAATGCAATCTCGAATTCTCGTGCGTGCCGAGTTTTGTGCCTGCGGGCAGTGGCATAGGGGCGAGTCGGCTGAGTTTACTCACAGACCCCAAAGTAACGAAATACGGGCCAACTCCCGTATCACGGCGTACTCGGAAGTTCGCCGCCTTTCAGAATCGGCCCTTCGCCCCCCGCAGCACCTACCCGGTTCCCGCCCACTGGACAAAAAGTGGCTTCTCGGAAAGTGGGCCCATGCGGCGTTCTTTGAAAAGCCGCGCTGGCATTCACACGCAGAAAAACGACCCTCAGCGCTTGATGAAAAGAGCGCTTACAGATGTCCGACGGGCGGCCTTCAAACGGAGTTCTTAGGTGATCTCAAAAAGCATGCAGGTTCAATAGCTTACCGTTGAGCCGAATCTTAACGGTGTTCAAACGGTGTTCACCAGAGCGAGGGATTCTGTAACTGATTGATTCTATGGAGCGGGAGACCGGGGTCGAACCGGCGACGTCCAGCTTGGGAAAATGACCGTAGATTGAAAATACAAGACAATGGCGTCTACGGCGGCTCATCCAGGTGCACTGAAATCAGCAACTTCCCGAATTCCAAATCCAAACCGCCCCTTAAGTGAGTGAAAGTGGAGTGACGAAACCTCTTTAGGCTCGGGCCTCGCGCTGAGCTCCCCGCAGGTTCCCCGCCAGCATAAACCCTTTGTCCTCCGCCAGAGCCTCAAGCACACCATTGAGCGCCTCCCGCGCCTTCTCGTTACCGTTTGCCCCTGCCCACCTCTCCGTCTCCTGAATGATCTTTGGCAATTCCTGTATAAAAACCTTCAGGCTGAACTCAGGGACTTGCGCAAATCCTCCGATGCTGGCGTGAGTCGACCTGTTGAACGTGTACCGGTCATCGGAAGTGCCGTCGTACAATTCCTTGAACCGTCTCCTGGCTTCGTCAGACAGCCGCACCATCGCGTTTTCAGGGTCGATTTCCGAGGGCGGGCGCGTATGCCTCGCCGCATGCTTGGCCGATGATTCCACCATTCCCACCCCTCCCAGCAGTTGTTCAAAACGGGAGCCACTATAGCCGGAATCGCGGACTCGATGCCAGTCAAATCACAAATTCAGGTTTGCAGGTGTGCACACCATCAAGGCTGCATCGCTGACATCCTGATGGCCTGCACTCGCCCAGGACTTCATGAAGGCCCTGCCCTTCCACCTCGGACGCCATTCGATTCGCCGGTCAATATTGACTCTTTCGCTCACGGGGTTCCCTACTTCACTTCTGAAGTGCGTCGCTTATGCAGGTGTGCACACGTGCACGCGTGCAAAAGTGAATGATTGAACGGCTGCAACAATGCAGTAGCAGTCCATTGAAGGGCTGCATAAATTCAAACGTGAAGCATTGCAAACATGCAGTACGTCAAAGGCGCAAGAAATCACAAACGCAATACATCAAGAATGCAGCAAATCAAGAGTGATACACCGCAAACGTGAAGAACTGCACACCATCAGGCGTGCAGGACTGAGGTTCTGACGCGTTGCATTCTTGCACTAGTTCACAACAGGATTGCCTCCCGCATCGAAATCGATTTGACATCAGTCTTGAAGCACGTCATTTCTGCAGGTGTGCACACCTGAACCAGTGCACCAGTGAAGGACTGCAGCCCGTGAAAACGATAGCGCTCATTGCCCAGAAAGGCGGGGTAGGCAAGACGACGATAGCCGTCAACTTGGCGGTAACCGTCGGAATGCCAACGGTTCTATTCGATCTCGACCCGCAGGAAAGCGCCGTGATGTGGGCCGACCGCCGCAAGACCGATTCACCGCACGTCGAATTTCTTACCGAGCGCCGCCTGGCGGACGGGCTCAAGGCAGCAGAGCAGGGGAAATACCAGCTCGCCATCATCGATACGCCTCCTGCGGCAGGACCGCAGGCCTATACTGCAGTGCAGGCTGCCAATCTCGTTCTTATACCGTGTCGGCCGAGTCTCGTTGACCTCGATGCCATCCGCCGCACCGCGCAGCTCATCAAGTCAGCAGGGAACCCGGCCTCGGCCTTTGTATTATTTAACGCCGCACCGCACAGCGCCACCACGTTGCTTGAGGATGCGCGCGCCATTGTGGAAGGGGCGGGGCTCTCCGCTTGCCCCGTCATCCTGCGCGAGCGTAGCGCCTACCGTGCCTCCTGGCCCATCGGAAGAACGGTCGTCGAGGTCGAACCCAGCAGCAAGGCCGCCCAGGAAATCACCGAACTGAAGGATTGGGTTCTTGCACAGCTTCAGGTGTGCACACCTGAAGACGTTCAGCCGCAGGAAAAAATTCAGCAGCAAGACGAAGTTCAGAAACAGGAGGAGGCAGTCTAATGGCTCCCAGGCGCTCGATACTTTCCGTTGTCCGTGAAGAAAAGGCGCCACCGTCAGCGCCCGCAGAACCCGCCACGTCTGCGCCGGCGGAACCGGCGGCTCCCAGGCCTGCGTCAAGAGTAAAGCCCAGCCGCGTCGCCAAAAAGCACATCGGGGGTTATTATCCTCCGAACGATCCCACGATCATAGCGTTTCAAAAACTTGGTATAGACCTGGACAAAGACCAGCAGGAAATGCTGTATGAGGCCATCTCTGACTATGTCGCCAAGCACCATGCGGCCAGCGCCTTTAAGTGACCGTCCTTCAAGCTTCATGGCCCTTAATGAAGGCGTCAATATCCTCTTGCGGCGCACCCGACCCGCGCATGAAGTCCACAGTCGCCTGTATCTTTTTCGCTAGAGGCGGGGAGGGGGGCTCCGGGTTTGGTGCCTGCGCGACTTCGACCTGCCCCCGCAATCGCGCCATGCGCCCCACCTTGCTTCGATTGCGCTCCTGCATCGCATCCCGGAATTCATCTCCCGACTTGCGCCACCATGCAAGTGTTACGGCGTGAATGGGCGCGCGCGAATGTATGCGCTCCAGTTCGATGTCCAGGCTCATATCCGATAGTCCGTTGACTTCGAGCACCGCGGGGTCGAGCACCTTGCGCTGAAAATTGTCGCCGCGCGCATAGGTGCCCGGAGGAACTCCCAGCAACTCGCGAAACCGATCAACAGGAAAGGTCTCGATACTTCTCTCCATGTTCGCCCGGAGCTGAATCAGCTCATACAAGGCAATTGCGTATTTGCTCGTCATCGAGCAGACGATCTCCGCCTTGATACGCCCCCAGCGACCGGAACTCTCCAGTATCGGTGCCAGTTTTCTGGGCAAGCCATAGCGCAGCGTGGCGCGCTTCGCTAACTCCTTTGCCGACACGTCGAAGAAATCAAATAGCCCGGTGATCACGACGCGCTGCTCGGGGCCTTCGACGCCATCCGCGCTCTCGGCCAGATAAGCCACATTGACTTTCACGGTCATGAGCCGGGACAGGCTATCCCTTAAGCGGTCCGAACTTTCGTGTTTTGAAAAAGCCTGCCGCACCGTGGCCAGCGGAATTTCCCACTCCGCATTTTCTTCAAGAAGCTTGCCGCTGTCGTGTGCGTTCTGATAGAGAAGGTTGAGGATGGCACGGTCGCTGGCTTCCAGCACATGCGTTCCCGTCATCTCTATGAGCTCTCCTGGTTTTGGGAAGCCCTGAAGATTGGTTTTCTGCTCGACGGTACGACTCAGCCCGGCCATCGAGCACAAATACACTACCCCTACACGAAGTCAAGTAGGGAAGGAGACACCCGCCCTTTTGGTAGGAGACCTAGCTCCCTGCGCATGATTACGAACGGCGATATGCCTACCCAGAAGGGGGAACATTTTTCAACTGCCCCTTTGGTAGTGAACCGGCTCCTCTGCCTTGCCAGGCAGTTCCGCCCGCTTGGTAGGAGATCCCTTCTAAATCAGATTCGAGCGTACCCGATTACGCGCAATAAGGCCCTCTGTCAACCACTTCTGCAGCAATCCGCCCGTTTGGTAGGAGACCGAAGGCAGCTGGCTCAAAATCAAGCTTCCACCGCCCATTTAGTAGGAGAACTCCGCCCCATAGGTAGCAACATACGGCCCCTTTGGTAGGAGAAAAACGCCCGTTTTGTAGGAAACGCAGCCTCTAACCCACTGACGCACAAATTTTTTTCTGACCATGAATCTGAACTTAAGTGAATTTGAAAAAGAGACGGTGCATAACTTTATTACCCAAATCCAAGAGTATCATTCCTACCCTACTTGGAAGCTCAAGGCTATCGAAGCCTTTCGCTTCCTATGAAAGGGGCTTCTCTAAGCCAGCCCCTTTCAAACAATCCCCGCATGGTTCACTACTCAACTTCACCAACTGAACTCATGGAAAGAAAGTCGCTTGACAATAAAAGGGCAGGGGGCACCTGACAGGTCGGAGCATTGGGGTAGGTATCTCAGAATAATCGAAACCAGGGCCTCACACTTGTCCGTACAGAAGCCGGAGCGGGTTTATCCGTAAGGAGGGGACCTCGGGGCAGAGATGCTTTTCTCGTCAGAGATTCTTTGAGCCTTTTTCATCATTCCTACTTTCATGGCGAACCCGCTGAAATACGCGGACCGGGTTCTACTCGCGGAAGCAGCTCACCGAGCCGCCGGAAAGCGCGTCTCGGCCCATTAGGGTGACGATCTTTCACGAAAAGCAAAAAACGCTCAGGGGCGCCGCCCCTCGCGCCGCGCAAGGGTAAAGCTTCGCCTCCTGACCGGGTGTCCCCAACCTTCCGCGCCCAAAAGCGGGGCTTGTGCAGGCCGGGTGATTCCCCTCCCGGTCATGCGCCCTGTGCGCGTTGCTACCCCCGACCTCGCCGGTGGGCAGAGGTTCATGTGCATGAACCCCAAAGCCCATTTAAAGGAGACCGGAAAATGACCAACACAAAGATTGCGGACGCTGGCAGCGTAGGCCGCAAGGACGTTTACACCAAAGTGACCGAGCGTATCATCAGCGACCTTGAGCAAGGCATCCGCCCGTGGATGAAGCCCTGGAGCGCCGAGCACGCAGCCGGACGCATCACCAGACCGCTCCGCCATAACGGCACGCCGTACCGTGGCATGAATATCCTTCTGCTGTGGGGCGAGGCGATGGCGAAGGGATACGCCGCACCCATCTGGATGACTTACAAGCAGGCGCAGGAACTGGGCGCGAACGTGCGCAAGGGTGAGCATGGCTCTTTGGTCGTCTACGCCAACACCATCAGCAAGACCGAAACCAACGAGCAGGGCGAGGACGTGGAGCGCGAGATTCCTTTCATGAAGGGATACACGGTTTTCAATGTCGAGCAGGTGGACGGCTTGCCCGCGCATTACTACGCACAGCCGGAAAACCCCTTACCCCTGTCGGAGCGTATCGAGCATGTGGACGCTTTCGTCACCGGCACCGGCGCCACCATTCAGCACGGAGGCAACAGCGCTTTCTATGCACTCTCACGCGACGTGGTGCAGCTTCCGCCCTTCGAGGCGTTCAGGGACAAGGAGAGCTATTACGCGACCGCCCTGCATGAACTCACCCACTGGACGAAGCCCAAGCACCGGCTGGATAGAGATTTCAGCGCCAAGCGTTTCGGCGACCACGGATATGCACGCGAGGAACTCGTTGCCGAACTGGGCGCGGCATTCCTGTGCGCGGAGCTGGGCATCACGCCGGAAGTGCGGGAAGACCACGCCGCCTATCTCGGGCACTGGTTGACCGTCCTTAAGGAAGATAAGCGCGCGATATTCTCCGCCGCCGCCCATGCGCAACGCGCAGCCGATTACCTGACCGGCCTGCAGCAGAAGCAGGAGAGCGCAGCGGCCTGAAAGGGCAGGGGCCTCGGCCCCTGTTCCATTCCATCCGGGCTGGGGTTCCGCCCCAGTCCCCGCGCGGGGTTACGAACCCCTGCGACCCCTTCATTTCCTCACGACGCACGCGCTCCACGCCCGTGGGCATCTGCAATCCGGGTACAATCGTACTTCTCAAGGCCAATGACAGCCAGATACGGGTCTGGTACAAGCATTTGATTGCAATGAGAAGGCATCGACGCAACCATGCCCATCAACGAAGCGGACACTTGCCGGACGTATGTGGTTCCCAAACTCTACAGCGCTGGCTGGGAAGACACGCAGATCAGTGAACAGAAAAGCTTCACCGATGGCCGGATCATGCTCGTGGGCAACCGGGCGATACGGCGCCCGCAGAAACGCGCCGACTACTTGCTTCGGTATCGCCGTGATTTTCCGATTGCGGTCGTAGAGGCCAAGGCCGCGTATCGAACCGCAGGCGATGGCCTGCAGCAGGCCAAGGAATACGCGCAGATTCTGGGTCTCAAGTTTGCCTACGCTACGAACGGCCATAGCATCATCGAGCACGATTTTCTAACGGGCCTCGATAACGAGCTGCAGGCGTTTCCAAAGCCTTCGGAACTCTGGGCTAGGCTGACTGGTGCAGAGAAAATCTCGGAGGAAGTGGGCAACCGCCTGCTCACGCCCTATTACCACCTATCGGGCAAATCGCCGCGCTACTACCAGGAGATCGCCATCAATCTCGCCGTGCAGTGCATCCTGCAGGGCAGGAAGCGGGTGCTCCTGACGCTTGCCACCGGCACCGGCAAGACCATCGTCGCCTTTCAGATTTGCTGGAAGCTCACGAATTCACTGTGGAACCGAACGGGCGAGCACCGCCGCCCCCGCATTCTCTATTTGGCGGATCGCAATATCCTCATCGATGACCCGAAGGATAAAACCTTTGCGCCTTTCGGTGAGGCCCGCCACAAAATAGAAGGGGAGGCCATCAAGAGCCGCGAGATGTACTTCGCGATCTACCAGGCCATTGCGAAGGATGAACGGCGTCCCGGCCTCTACCGCGACTACCCGAAGGATTTCTTCGATCTCATCATCGTGGACGAGTGCCACCGCGGCAGTGCCCGCGACGAGAGCAACTGGCGCGAAATCCTGGAGTATTTCGAGCCGGCATTTCAGATCGGCATGACGGCAACGCCGCTACGGCACGACAACCGCGACACATACCGCTACTTTCACAATCCGCTCTACACCTACAGCCTCCGGCAAGGCATTGATGACGGATTCCTTGCGCCTTACCGCGTGCACCGCATCGTTTCCTCGGTCGATGCCGCAGGCTGGCGACCGACACCGGGCGAGGTTGACCGCTATGGCCGGGAAATTCCGGATAGTCTCTACGGCACCCCGGATTTCGACAGGCTGATAGCGTTGAAAGCGCGCACCGAAGCCATCGCCCGCAACCTCACCGATTTCCTGAAGAAATCTGACCGCTTCGCCAAAACCATCGTCTTTTGCGTGGACCAGGAACATGCAGAGGAAATGCGCCGTGCACTCAATAATTGCAACGCGGACCTTGCGAAGCAGTATCAGGACTATGTTGCGCGCGTCGTCTCCGACGAAGGCGACATCGGCCGCTCTCACCTCGGCCGCTTCATGGAGCTGGAGACGAAGACGCCGGTGATTCTCACAACTTCACAGATGCTCACTACCGGCGTGGACGCGCCGACCTGCAAAAACGTCGTGCTGGTGCGGACCATCAATTCCATGACGGAATTCAAACAGATCATCGGCCGCGGAACGCGCGTGCGTGACGACTACGGCAAGCTGTTCTTCAACATCATCGACTATACCGGCAGCGCCACGCGCCTATTCGCCGATCCCGATTTCGACGGCGATCCGGTACTGATAACCGAAGAGGAGATGGACGCGACCGGCGAGACCGTGGGGGAACCGACCATCATCGAAGAGCAGGAGCCTGTCGAACTGGAAGAAGGCGCTGAACTGCCACCTGGCACCGGACTCACGTTCGATGACGATCAGGGACCGCCCCGGAAGTTTTATGTCGATGGCGGAGTCGTGGAGATCGCCGCGCATGTGGTCTGGGACCTCGACGCCGACGGAAGGCGACTCCAGGCCAAGAAATTCACGGAGTACACAGCAGAAAGCGTCCGCAGCATGTATCCTTCCGCCGCCGATCTGCGGGCCAAGTGGAGCGCACCCGACGAGCGCGCCACGATTATCGCGGCACTGGAAGATCGCGGCATATCGTTTGATGAACTGGCCGAGGCAGCCAAACAACCGGATGCCGATCCATTCGACTTACTGTGCCATGTCGCCTATAGTGCGCCTATCCGCAGCAGGCGGGAGAGGGCGGAAGCAGCACGAAATGATGGAAAGGCCTTCTTCAACAAATTCACCAACGGTGCACGGGAGGTGCTAAACGAATTGCTCGAAAAATACGTCGAGTTCGGGACGGCGCAGTTCCAGATACCGGACATCCTGAAAGTTCCGCCTTTGACCAACCACGGCAACGTGATCGAGATCGCCGAGCTTTTCGGCGGACCGGATCAGCTCCGCTCGGCAGTCGGAGAACTTCAGCAATTGCTGTACGCAGCGTAAGGGACACATATGGCGCGAACCGCAGCACAGAAAAAAGAAACTCCCAAATCCACGGCGCAGCAACTGGGCAGCATTGTCAAATCCTCGCGTGACATCATGCGCAAGGATAAAGGGCTCAACGGCGATATCGATCGCCTGCCGATGCTCACCTGGATCATGTTCCTGAAGTTCCTGGACGACATGGAGCAGGTGAGGGAGGCCGAGGCAAAGCTCGCTGGCAAACGATACCGCCCGAGCATCGAATCGCCCTATCGCTGGCGCGACTGGGCGTCCAAGCCCGAGGGAATCACGGGGCCGGAACTCATTGCCTTTATCAATCAGGATGAGGCTGTGCGCCCCGATGGAAGGAGAGGGGCAGGGCTGTTTGCCTATCTGAAGTCTCTCGAAAGCACGAACGGCGACCGGCGCGACGTAATCGCCCGCGTGTTCCAGGGCACGATCAACCGCATGGTGAACGGCTACCTGCTTCGCGATGTCATCAACAAAGTTAACGATATTCACTTCACGTCCAAGGATGAAATTCACACGCTGGGGCATATGTATGAGACGATGCTCCGCGAAATGCGCGATGCCGCAGGTGATTCCGGCGAATTCTACACGCCGCGCGCCGTGGTGAAGTTTATCGTTAGCGCCGTCGATCCGCGACTCGGGGAAACTGTCCTTGACCCCGCAGCGGGCACCGGCGGGTTTCTCGTCGAGACATTTGAGCACCTGAGAAATCAGGCGAAGCGTGCTCAGGACTATGAACGCCTGCAGCATGGCACACTGTACGGTATTGAGGCAAAGCCGCTGCCTTATTTACTCTGCGAAATGAATCTCCTCCTGCATGGGATGGAGTACCCAGAGATCGATCCGGGCAATGCCCTGCGGTTTCCATTGCGAGAAATCGGAGACAAGGACCGCGTCGATGTGATCGTGACGAACCCGCCCTTCGGAGGCGAAGAGGAGCGGGGCGTTCTCTCCAACTTTCCTGAAGACAAGCAGACCGCTGAAACAGCGCTCCTCTTTCTACAGCTCATCATGCGAAAGCTCCGACGCCCGGTCGGTGGCAACAGAGGCGGCCGGTGCGGGATGGTCGTACCCAATGGAGTGCTTTTTGGCGATGGTATTTGCGCCCGCATAAAAGAAGAACTCCTCAAGGAGTTCAATCTTCACACGATCATACGGTTGCCTGCCGGCGTCTTCGCGCCGTACACAGGCATTCCGACTAATCTTTTGTTCTTCGATCGATCTGCAGCAACACAGGAGGTTTGGTACTACGAGCAGCCCCTTCCCGAGGGAAGGAAGAACTATACGAAGACGGCTCCCATGCAGTTTGATGAGTTTAAAGACTGTCTGGAGTGGTGGAAACACCGCGAAGAGAATGAGCGCGCTTGGAAAGTTCCGGCGTCAGAACTGCTATCCAACGGTCTCAATCTCGACTCTAAGAACCCGCGTGCTAAAGCGGATATCACACATCTACCTCCGCGACAGCTGGCCAAGAGCATACAACAAAAAGAGCTGCGCATCGCAGAAATCATGGCGAACATCGACAGCCTTCTCGTGGGGTAAAACGCATGCCGAGCTCCTGGTCTACTGTAAAACTAGCAGAGGTCCTCACTGAGCGCAGGGAGAGTCCCTCCGATGACGATGTTGTGAGCGGCAGGGTCAAAATCATTGAAAAAATAGCTTTCAACGAAGGCCGCATCCAGCTTCGAGTAGGAACTCAGACCAAAACAGGAATGATTCTAATTCACCCTGGTGACTTGGTAGTATCTGGAATCAACGCTGCGAAGGGGGCCATAGCAATCTATGACGAATCCAATGAAATGCCGCTTGCTGCAACCATTCACTATGGCGCTTACATTCCGCGAAAGACAATGGTTGAAGTCAAATTCCTGTGGTGGCTGCTACGAAGCGGAGTGTTTCGCGAGTTACTAAATCAATATGTGCCTGGCGGTATTAAGACGGAGCTAAAGGCAAAGCGCTTATTGCCAATACCTGTTCCTTTGCCGTCTTTGCCGGAACAGCGGCGGCTTGTAACCCACATTGAGGAAATTGCCCTACGTATCGACGAAGCCCGAGCTCTACGTCAACAGGCCACTGCAGAAACGGATGCACTGATTGGATCGGAGCTTGGTGCCATGTTCGAAGCGCTGGCGAAAACCTTCCCAGTTTCACCTTTAGGTGATCTGGCATCTCACATTCTTGACGGGCCACATATAACACCAGACTACTTGCCGTCGGGCGTTCCCGGCGTGCCTTTCGTCACCGTCAAAAACATGGTGAGCGGCAAATTAGATTTCGCCGACCTTAACTTCGTTTCAGAGGAGGATCACCGGCTCTTCACAAAACGCTGTAGGCCCGAAAGAGGAGACGTACTCTATTCGAAAGACGGAGCGACACGAGGCCGCCCGTGCTTAGTTGATACGGATCGAGAGTTCAGCTACTTCGTCAGCGTTGCCTTGATAAAGCCATTGCGCGATCGGCTCAACAGCCAGTATCTGGTTTACGCACTAAAGTCCAACTGGATCAAAGATCGGATGGAAAACAAATCACGCGGCGACATGATCCCGCACATCGTGCTTCGCGAGATTAGGGCGTTCCCAATTCCACTACCTCCGCTCACTGATCAAGACAGAATAGTCAGAGACTTAGATAAATTGCAGTCTGAAATCACAACAGTGAAGCGCGTGCAAGCCGAAACCGCTATTCAACTGGATGCGCTTCTGCCGTCGGTGTTGTCGAAGGCATTTGCGGGAGAACTTTAATGTGCCAGCCATTTTGCGTAGGCTCGGATGTCAATCATGGGCACGGTGGCACTGCTCTGGAGCAGGGCAATCAGTTCAAATAAAAATGCTGTTGCAGGTTTTCCCAACGGGCTAACGGCATGACAGCCGCTGGAGTCACAGCCAAACATTCCGTGAGCTGCCACGCAGCCAATATCAAGCCGGCCTTCTGGCCCGCTAGCAGCAAGGGAATCGAGAAGAGGTTGTCCAAGCGCGGGATTCCATTCGCTCTCAAATGTTAACAGGCCTCCGAAAATATGCGCCAGGGGCTTAGGGGGATAAGTCCCTCCGGCATGGGGGATTGGAAGACTTGTGCGATGAAGGCGTCTTACGCTGGCGGCCTTCTTTTGAGCATAGCGGACCAGATCGGCGCTGATGGTCTGTTTCGCCTCGAATACGGCGTAGACGCTTTCCGCGGGGATAATAGTCTGTCCTTCGTACTGAAAGATGAAGGGAGAATATTGCCGATCAAACACGACAACATCGATTTGTTCGCTGAACGCACCATTACTATCGACCACATGTGCGGTTGCGGCCTGATATCGCTGAGGCAGATAGGTCTGCAATAGTTTCAGCCAAACATGCTCGCTCGCATCCCCTTTCGTTCCAGGGTGCGCGAGCGCCTCGCGCGCGGTCGCCAATCGCTGCTGGATATCGTTATGAAGTCCCGCTAACAGCTTAGGGAGTGACCAGTCACTCATAAAGCATCCATCACTCCTTTCGGCCTTCCTGGAAGGGTGGAGTCGGCGGGTG
>Ga0187856_1001094_pt1 | contig 22365 bp, 17 predicted proteins | sample June2016WEW_8_40_FD_132443 | JGI IMG/M metagenome (GOLD analysis project Ga0187856, IMG submission 132443) | Peatland microbial communities from SPRUCE experiment site at the Marcell Experimental Forest, Minnesota, USA - June2016WEW_8_40 | ecosystem: Environmental > Terrestrial > Soil > Wetlands... | reverse complement strand
GCACACTCGGCGGCAGAAGCAGCGTCTGATCGATATTCCAGGGGCGAAAATACTTGCTCATAGTCCAAGATTGAATCAGACTCGCTGAGACTTGACCAGCGACTACTCGGACAGGCTCCTAGAGCATGATCCCGAAAAGTGGAAGCCGGTTTTCGGAAAAGATCATGCTCAAACGAAAAATCTAGCGTTTCCGCTTCCCATCAAGATATCCCGCCGCGCGGAACCAACGGATCGCGTCCGCGAGCGCCTCCCGGTACGGCCGCGGGTGAAAGCCGAGATCGCGTTCGGCCTTGGCCGCGGTGAAAAACATGCGGTGTTTGGCCATGCGGATTCCATCCAAGGTCGTGAACGGCTCCCGTCCGGTAAGCCAGGCTGCCGCCTGCGCAGCGTAGGCAACCGGAACGACGGCGGCGTGGGGAAAGCGCAGGCGTGGTGGACGACGGCCCACCAGACGCGCGATCTCGGCCAGCATATCGGCGAGCAGCACGTTTTCGCCGCCGAGAATGTAACGTTCGCCGATCACGCCGCGTTTCAGCGCCGCGAGATGCCCGTCCGCAACGTCATCGACGTGGACCAGATTGAGACCGGTATCCAGGAATCCGGGCATGCGTCCGCGCGCCGCCTCCACGATGATGCGGCCGGTTGGCGTCGGCCGCACATCGCGGGGCCCGATCGGCGTCGACGGATTGACGATGACCGCGGGAAGCGCATCGCTGGCGACCATCGCCTCGACCAACCGTTCGGCGGCGATCTTGCTGCGCTTGTAGGCGCCAATTCCCTCCTCCGCCGACAATGGAACGGTTTCGTCGGCCGGACTGCCGTCCGCTCGCAGGGCGAGGGTGGCGACACTGCTGGTATAGACCACCCGCTCGACCCCGGCGCTTCTTGCCTCCTGCATCACGATGCGCGTACCATCTACATTCGCGGCAAAAATCTCTCTGGGGTCGCGCGCCCACAGCCGGTAATCGGCAGCGACATGAAAAACGTAGCGGATGCCGGCCATGGCGCGGCGCACGGATTGGGCATCGCGGATGTCACCGCCGGCGAACTCCAGATCGAGCCCAGCGAGATGAAAACGCGGACTGCCGGGCCGGACCAGCGCCCGCACCGATAATCCTCCGAGGAGCAGCTTTCTTGCCACGGCCGACCCGACGAGTCCCGTGGCCCCGGTGATGAGGGCTTGTGCCGTGCTTCCCATGGCTAGTCCGTTTCGCGCGATAGGGAAAACCAAGCACTTTCACGGCCAAAAGACCATGCCAGTCCTCATGCGAATGCCAGGAATCAATTGAGAAAATTCGCATTTGGTAGTTGGCTATGCTAGACTTACCTCGGACTCGGTGATTTGCCGGAAAGAAGCCGAGGACGTCTGCATGGACACGCTGCGGGGGGCGTGATCGAGGCTGGCTACAGACGCGAGGGCAAAGGCTTCTCATGGCATCCCATTTGGATTTCGCGGGGGCAACTTTCGTAGATGGAATGGTGGATAACGCCGACGACACGGGTCAGGTCGCCGATGTCGCAGTCGAAAGCCACCGTCGCATCGTCATCGCATTCGTCGGCTTGGCTTTCGAGGCCCGCATCGCCGCAGGTCCCGGGGTTCTGGTCGTCTGCCGCACCGCCGGAAGCGAGTTGGCCACGGTGGCCGACAGCGCCGTCCGCCAGGGCTACCGTGGCATGATCAGCTTCGGCGTCGCCGGCGGCCTCGCCGCCCACCTGCGCGCCGGAGATTGGGTGGTTGCTTCCGCCATCCGCGAATCGCAGACCGTCCGCGCGACGGACGCAGTGTGGTCGCGCAAGCTCCTCGGCATGATCGCGGGCGCCATCCACGCTCCGATCGTCGGCGTCGATGCGCCGATCGCCGAGCCGGCAAAAAAGCGCGAGCTGCATAGAACGACCGGCGCAGCCGCGGTCGATATGGAATCCCACGTGGTGGCGCGGGTTGCCGCCGCGCATAAACTCGCCTTTGCCGCCGTGCGCGTCGTCGTCGATCCTGCCCACCGCAAGGTTCCTTCCGCCGCTCTCATCGGCATGCGTCCAGATGGCCGTGCCGACGTTTCGGCGGTGTTGCGTGATCTCATGGCGCGACCCTCGCAACTCACCCCGCTCGCGCGCATCGCCGTTGACGCCTTCGCCGCCCGCACCGCAATGATTCGCGTGCGACGCCGGCTCGGCCCGCATTTCGGGCTTCTCGATCGCACCTGATCGGACGGCGCGAGTACCGATCGTCGACCGTCATCCTGAGGCGGCCGCCAACGGGTCCGGCCGGCCCGATGACAGGCTTCGCGGCCCTGCCGCCGGGATCACGCCTGCGAGATGAACTTCGTGTTCAGGTAGGCTTGCAGTCCCTCGATGCCGCCTTCGCTGCCGTAGCCGGATTCCTTGACGCCGCCGAACGGAGTCTCGGGCGTTGAGACGGCGATTGAATTCACCCCGACCATGCCGGACCGCAGCGCGTCGCCGATCAGGTTGGCCGTCTGTGCCGAACCGGTGAAGGCATAGGCGGCGAGCCCAAAGGGCAGTGAGTTGGCGCGTTCCACGACTTCGTCGAAAGTCTTGAACGGGACTACCGGCGCCAGCGGACCGAACGGCTCCTGCGTCATCAGCATGCAATCGTCGGGCAGGTCGGTAATCACCGTCGGTTCGTAGAAGTAGCCCTGATTGCCGCGGCGTTGGCCGCCGGTGACGATCTTGCCGCCGCGGTCCTTGGCATCGTTGACGAACATGTCCATGGCGTCGATGCGCCGTGAATTCGCCAGCGGCCCCATGGTCACGCCCTTTTCGAGGCCGTCGCCGAGCTTAAGCGACTTGGCGTATTCGGTGAAGCGGGCGAGGAAGCGGCTGTAGACCGGCTCCTGCACATAAAACCGCGTCGGCGAGATGCACACCTGGCCGGCGTTGCGGTATTTGAAGGCGGCGATCGTGTCGGCGGATTTCTCCGGATCGGCGTCGGCGAACACCACCACCGGCGAATGGCCGCCGAGCTCCATCGTGGCGCGCTTCATTCCCTTGGCGGCAAGCCCGGCCAAATGCTTGCCGACCGGGATCGAGCCGGTGAACGAGATCTTGCGCACCTCCGCCTTGGCGATGAGGTGCTCGGAGACGTTCGCCGGTACGCCGAAGACGAGGTTGAGCACGCCGGCAGGCAGGCCGGCGTCGGCGAAGCAGCGCACCATCTCGATGCAGGCGCCCGGCGTCTCTTCGGACGCCTTGAGGATGAGAGAACAGCCGGCGGCAAGCGCGCCGCCGATCTTGCGTGCCGGCGTCAGCGTCGGGAAATTCCACGGCGTGAACGCGGCAACGATTCCCACCGGCTCCTGCGTTACGATCTGGCGCACACCCTTGCCGCGGCCCGGCACGATGCGGCCGTAGGCGCGGCGGCCCTCTTCGGCGTACCACTCGATGATGTCGGCGGAGGTGAGCACCTCCGCGCGCGCTTCGGGGTAGGGCTTGCCTTCCTCCTGCACCATGGTTTTGCTGATCGCGTCGTAGCGCTCGCGCATGAGATCGGCGGCCTTGCGCATAACCTTTGCCCGGTCATAGGCCGAGGTCGCGCGCCAGACGGCAAAACCCTTTTTGGCGGCTTCGAGCGCGCGGTCGAGATCGTCCGCGCTCGCATGCGGCAGGCGCGCGAGCGGTTTCTCCGTCGCCGGATTGATCACGTCCTCGCCGGCGCGGCCGTCGCCCTTGAGCCACTGGCCGTCGATAAAGAGTTCGAGATTGGCGTACATGGGAGCCTCTTGGCGTTCTCTGATGCTTTTCGTCTGGACTGCGCGCGGGTCGCTGGCGAAGGAATTAGCAGGTTTTAGGGTTGCATTCATCCCTCCCGGCATTCGGCAGGTCGGAGCCGGAAATAAAAAGCCCCGGCTCGGGGCCGGGGCAGGGATTCACGGAACGTTGCTGTTGGCGGCACGCCGTTCACAATTGCCCGTACTTCTTGAGCACGGCACGGCAAGTGCTGCCGACGCGCCAGCTATGCGCGGCGAGCGTCGCGCCGCAGCGAAGCAGGTTGCTCCATGTCATGCCGCCGGAGCTGTCACAAAGCCTCGCGGCGGCCGGTTTGCATGGCGCGAGTTCGGCGAGATCGACGGCGCCGGCGCTCGTGGTCCAAACGGCGAGAAGGAGACATGCGGCTAGCATCAGTTTCATGCTGGAATCGTCCCTGGTTTTGGCTGAGGGGAAGGGCGCTGCCTAACGTATTGTGACGCAAAAAGCCAGCATTTTGTGCGCCGCACAAAAGCCGCATCGGAGGAGGAAATGGGGCAATTACTACGTTATTGAATATACATGCATAAAGCCGTTAGATCGGCTTAGCTATCTCCACGCATAGCATCCATTCCGGATGCCATTCCCGTGGCCCGGAAGGGTAGCCCCATTCCAGGACGAGATGATTCTCAGTTCCGCCCTCAATAGCGGTTCGCGATCGGCAGCTCCTCGGCTGGGAACAGCGTGATGACGCGACAGCCTTTGTCGGTGACGACCACCTCTTCCTCGATGCGCGCGGCGGAATAGCCGTCCTTGGCCGGGCAATAGGTTTCGAGCGCGAACACCATGCCCTCCTTGATCTCGGTCGGGTGATCGAGCGAGACCACGCGCGAGATGATCGGGCGCTCGTGCAGCGCAAGTCCAAGCCCGTGGCCGAACTGGAGCCCGAAGGCCGCCAGCTCGTCGGGGAAGCCGAATTCGTGCGCCCGCGGCCAGACGCTGCACACTTCGTCCGTCATCACGCCGGGCCGGATCAGGTCGATCGCGCGATCGACCCATTCGCGCGCCTTCTTGTAGGCGTCGTGCTGCACCGGTGTGGCGCGGCCGACATTGAAGGTGCGGTAATAGCAGGTGCGGTAGCCCACGAACGAATGCAGGATATCGAAGAACGCCTGATCGCCGGGCCGCAACATGCGGTCGGTGAAGTTGTGCGGATGCGGGTTGCAGCGCTCGCCGGAGATGGCGTTGACCGCCTCGACGTCGTCGGAGCCGTGGCGGTAGAGGAACTCGTTGACCTTGGCGACGATGTCGTTCTCGCGGATGCCGGGTTTGAGTTCCTCGTTGATCAAGTGGTAGGCGCCGTCGACCATCGCCGCGGCGCGGTTGAGAAGCGCGATCTCGTCGATGTTCTTGACCTCGCGCGCCTCCAGCATCACCTGCTGGCCGTCCTCGACCTTCAATCCCGCCTTCTGCAATTCGAACATCATCGGCGGCTCGATGAGATCGACGCCGACCGGCATGTTGCCGAGACCGGCTTCCCGAATGAACGCGGCGATCTCCTTGGCGTGCCGTTCCATGAGGCCGAAGGCGGGGTTGACGGTGCCGCGCAGGCCGATGAGGCCGGCCTTGCAATTCTCCGGCTTGAGCCAGGGCGCGTAGAGCCTGTGATGCACGGCGGCGGAGCCGAAATCCCAGAGGATCGGGTCGTTGCTGGTCCGCGTGAGCAGCGCCCAGCGGCAGAGCTTGTCGCGCCCCCACTCGCCGATCGTGGTCGAGGTGATGTAGCGGATGTTGTTGACGTCGAAAACGAGCAGCGCGCCGAGCTCGGACTGCTCCAGCGCCGCCTTGATGCGGCCGAGGCGATAGCGGTGCAGCCGCCGGTAATCGACGCGCTCCTCGAAATCGACGCCCATGATGCCGAGCGCCGGCAGGGCACGACCCCAATTATAGCGCGGGTTGATATCCTCGGCGCGGATCGTCATCGGCTCGCGGGTGATGTCGTCCATGGCGTACTCCCTTGGTGTTTATTTGACTGGCGCGTCGCGCGCCTCCGCTGGCGACGATTATAGCGCGTGTCCCGCGTCCTGCGCACGGGGAAATCCCGAAAGAGCACGTCCCCTCACGGCATCGGAATTTCGCCTACGTCCTTCGGCACCTTGTAGCCGCGGCGCAAGGCGGGCCGGTTGGCGATTGTCGTGTACCAGCGCTTCACGTTGGGATACTGGTTGAGATCGACCGTCTGCCATTCGTAGCGCGAGACCCACGGCCAGATGGCGATATCGGCGATCGAATAATCGTCGGCGACGTAGTCGTGCTCGGCGAGCCGGCGGTCGAGCACGCCGTAGAGCCGGTGCGCCTCCTGGAGATAGCGCTCTTCCGCGTAAGGCACCTTGCCCTTGTTGTATTTCACGAAATGATGCACCTGCCCGAACATCGGGCCCGGGCCGCCGATCTGCCACATCAGCCACTCGATGACGCGATAATGCGGCTCGCCCGCCTTCGGCATAAACTGGCCGGTCTTGTCGGCGAGGTAGATGAGGATTGCGCCGGACTCCATCAGGCTCATGCCGTTGTCGCGATCGACGATCGCCGGGATGCGGTTATTCGGGCTGATCTGCAAAAATTCCGGTTTGAACTGCTCGCCCTTGCCGATGTCGACCGGATGCACGGTGTAGGGCAGCTCCATTTCTTCGAGCGCGATGGACGCCTTGCGGCCGTTGGGCGTGGTCCATGTGTAAAGATCGATCACGGTGTCGTTCCTGTGCTGATTGGATAAAAGCGTCGGCTACGATCAGGCGGCGCTCCCCCTTCCCCACAGCCGCGCCGAGGCGATATCGGCGCCCTCGCGGATCGATTTGAGCTTGAGCCACACCACCGGCTCGATGACCCATTCGCGCCGGGTGAAGGTGCCGAAGCCGCAATCGGCCGAGGCGATGATGCGCTCACGATCGCCAACCGCCGCCACGGCTTCCTCGAGCCGCCGCGCCACCACTTCCGGGTGCTCGACGAAGTTGCTGGTGGTCTCGACCGCGCCGGGGATGAGGATCATGTCCTTGGGGAACGGCACGCGCTTGAGCGCCGCATATTCGTGCGCGTGGCGCGGATTGGAAAATTCGATCGACAGCGCGCCGACCTTGGCCTGGTAGAGCGCCGGCAGGATTTTTTCGAGCGCGATGTCGTGGATGTGCGGCCCTTCCCAATTGCCGTAGCAGACGTGCAGCCGCACCCGCTCGCGCGGGATGCCGGCGATCCCTTTGTTGATCATCGCCACATGCAGTTCGCACGCCTTGACGAAGTCCGCGTCCGACCCGTCGCGGTAGAACATGGTGCGGTCCATGGCGAGATCGGGCGCGTCGATCTGCAGGACGAGGCCGGCTCTGTGAATCGCCAGGTACTCGTTGCTCATCTCGCGGGCAAGCGCCGCGAGATAGGCCTCGTTCGAGTCGTAGTAGGCGTTGAGCATGGTCGAGGCGATGATTCCGGGCGAGGGCGCGGTCATGAAAGTCTCGGCGAAGGGAGCGCCTTCGCCGGCGATGCGCTTGAAGCGCGCGATCTCGGCTTCGATCGCCGAAGTGTCGTGATAGTGCAGCTCGCCCTGCGCTTCCGGGGCATTCTGTTGCCGGCTCACGTTCGCGAACCGGTGCGTGAGATATTGCACCAGTTCGGGAAATTCCTCGAACTCGCGCCCGCGCCGGCGCTTGGATTGCCCGCCGAAACCCGACATGCGTTGCAGCACGTAGGTCTGGAAGCCGACGCGCTGCTGCTCGCCGTCGTTGCCGATGTCGATGCCGGCCGCCTTCTGCTCGCCGACCACGTGACGCACCGCCCTCTCCATCTCGGTCTCGAATTGCGCCTGGTCGTAGCTTTCGCCCGCCTCACGCCGTACCAGAAGCTCGCTCAGCGCCTCGTTGCGCGGCAGGCTGCCGACATGGGTGGTGAGGATTCGGTCGCGGCTTGAAATCATGGTGTGGGCTCCGGCGGCAGGCGCCTTTGTCGCGCGCTGTCATAGCGCAATTCCGCCGGCATGACAGGGGCTCATTAGACAGCGCCATTGCGGCCGATTTTTCGCGGCAGCATAATGCGTTGGAGTGGGCAGTAAAAGGGCAAACCGGGGCAACACCCGGCGCGTGCCTGAAGAGGAAACGCCGCGATGAATATCGCTCAGCCGAATCTCGCGCCGCGCGAGTCCGCCGCCGCCATCCCGCGCGACTACAATTTCGCGGCCGACATCCTCAAGCGCAATCTCGACGCCGGCCGCGCCGGCAAGCTCGCCTATATCGATCAGCGCCAAGGCTGGACCTACGGCGATCTCGCCGAGCGCGTCGAGCGCTTCGGCCACGTGCTGCGCTCGCTCGACATCCGCCGCGAGGAGCGCATCCTGCTTTGCCTTCTCGACAGCATCGACTGGCCGACCGCATTCCTCGGTGCGATCAAAGCCGGCGTGGTCCCGGTATCGGTCAACACGCTCTTAACCGAGGACGACTACCGCTTCATGCTCGACGACAGCCGGGCGCGGCTCCTGGTCGTTTCCGAAGAGCTTTACCCGAAATTCGCCAAGCTGATCGGCGCCTGCGGGGATCTCGCGCATGTCGTCGTGTCCGGGGCGACGACATACGGTCACCCGCGCTTTGAGGATTTGCTTGGCGGCGCCAAGACCGACGCCGTGATCGCGCCGACGGTGGGCGACGACATGTGCTTCTGGCTGTACACGTCAGGCTCGACCGGCAAGCCCAAGGGAGCGGTGCATACGCATGCCGCTCTCAAGCTCACCGACGAACTTTATGGCAAGCCGTTTCTCGGCATCACCGAGAACGACGTGTGCTACTCGGTGGCAAAGCTGTTCTTCGCCTATGGCCTCGGCAATGCGCTCACCTTCCCGATGTCGGCTGGGGCAACGACCGTTTTGCTGCCGCATCGGCCGATGCCGGACCTGGTGGCCGACATTTTGAAAAAGCATCAGGTCACCGTGTTCTATGCCGTGCCGACGTTTTACGCCGGCTTTCTCGCCAGCCCCGACGCCCCGGAGCGCGGCGACACCCGATTGCGGCGCTGCGTTTCGGCCGGCGAAGCGCTCCCGTCCGATGTCGGCCGGCGCTGGACCGAGCGCACCGGCGTCGACATTCTCGACGGCATCGGCTCGACTGAAATGCTGCACATCTACATTTCGAACCGCGCCGGCGAGGTGAAATACGGCACCACCGGCAAGCCGGTGCCCGGCTATGACGTGCGCTTGGTCGATGACGATGGCGGGATCGTCAAAACACCCGGCGAAATGGGCGAGCTGCAGGTGCGCGGGCCGACCAGCGCGATCATGTACTGGAACAATCGCGAGCAGTCGCGCGCGACGTTTCTCGGCGAATGGACGCGCTCGGGCGACAAATATGTCGAGGACGAGGAGGGGTACTACGTCTATTGCGGCCGCCGCGACGACATGCTCAAGGTGGGCGGCATCTATGTCTCGCCGTTCGAGGTCGAGGGCGCGCTGCAGAGCCATCCCGACGTGCTCGAAGCCGCCGTCGTCGGCTGGCCGGACGAGGACACGCTGATCAAGCCGAAGGCCTTTGTGGTGCTGAAATCGCCCGAGAAAGCCGCTGACGAGCTTAAGCGGGCGCTGCAGGACCATTGCCGGCAAAAGCTCGCCGTCTTCAAATATCCGCGCTGGCTCGAATTTCGCCGCGAGCTGCCGAAAACCGCGACCGGGAAAATCCAGCGCTTCAAGCTGCGGGCGGAGGCAGAAGGGCAGTGAGCCTTCGGGCCGCATGCCTTGCGTTTACATTTTTCGGGTATTACTAGGACGCCATTCCGTTGGCGCGCCGCAATAGCTCAGCCGGTAGAGCACATCATTCGTAATGATGGGGTCGGGGGTTCGAATCCCTCTTGCGGCACCATACGTCATTCCGGGGCGCCGCGAAGCGGCAAGCCTGGAATCCATAATCACTGACTGCGCAGAACCGTTCGACGGTGGTTATGGATTCCGGCTCTCGCTGCGCTCGGCCGGAATGACGGCAATTTCATGCTGCCGCCGCGAATGCGATCGGCATGTCGGCGTAAATTTTATACTGCTGCGTTTTCGGCTTGGCTTTGTCTTCCTCGTTGAGATATTCGACCGAGCTTTTCCCCAAAAACGCCCGCGACAGGATCATGACGCGGACAAACCGGGTCGGCCGGTCCGCGGCTTGGGCGAAGACCGGCTCCGGCCCGTTCTCATACCAGGCGCCGCCCGGACCGTACGACGTCGAGCGGCCATGCGCGTCGATGCGGATGCCGCCTTCGACGAGGCAGCGGATGCCGGGTCCCTGATGCCGGTGCAGATAGGCGCAGCCGCCCGGAGGGAAAGCGACGCCATCGCCGCGCAAAAGGAGCGCGCCCTTCGGTAATATGTCGAGGCACGCGGAGAGTTTTTCGCGCGAGACGACGGCGGTGCCAGCAGCGGCGCCGCCCGCATCGCCTGCCGCAAGCTCCCATCGCCAGACGGTCGCGCCGTCACGGCCGGCCGTGAACGTCACCACGCCCTCGCCGCTCCAGGCCTCGTCGTCGCGCAACACGCGGTCGGCAATGGCGATAGAGCCGTGTACGACGAAGACCATGCGCGGCAGCGCCGGCAAGAACATTCTTGCGTCGTTCGACAGCACATCTTCGTAAAGCCGAAGCACGGGGTGCATGCCACTATCTCCTCCTGCGGAATAGTGTCAGCGCGGATCGGCTTTGACGCAACGGGATTTACACCCGCTCTTGGACCTTGCTAGATCGCGCTCGGCCCGCCGCAAGCTTCACGCTCAAGAACAAAAGCACGCCCAACAGGAGGAAACCGATGCAACGAACCAGGCCGCCGTTCCGCGCCGACCATGTCGGCAGCCTGTTGCGGCCGGCCGCGCTGAAAGGGGCGCGCGCCAAGCGCGAGCGCGACGAGATCACGGCCGAGGCGTTGCGCACGGTCGAAGACCGTGAAATCGAAAGGGTGATTAGGAAGCAGGAGGAGATCGGGCTCAAACTCGCCACCGACGGCGAGCTTCGCCGTTCGTGGTACCAGTTCGATTTTCTCAAGGGTTTGGATGGTGTCGAGCTTTACCAGGTTGGCGAAGGCATTGCATTTCACGGCGTCAAGACCAAAGCCGAGAGCGTGCGCGTGATCGGCCGCGTCGGTTTTTCCACGCATCCGCATGTCGACGATTTCCGCTTTCTTAAGGAGCACACCCGGGTCACCCCGAAAATGACCATTCCGGCGCCCGGCGTCTTGCATTTCCGCCAAGGCCGGCGCTCGATCAGCCAAGAGGCCTATCCCGATCTCGAACCTTTTTTCGATGACCTGGCGAACGCCTATCGTAAGGCGCTGCGCGCGTTCTACGACGCGGGCTGCCGCTATCTGCAGCTCGACGACACCACCTGGTCGATGATGTGCGACGAGCACGAGCTGGCGCATTCGCGCGAGCGCGGCGACGAGCCGGAAAAGCTGCCCGCCGCCTACGCGCGCATGATCAACCGCGCGCTCGCCGGCAAGCCCGCGGACCTGGCAGTGACCATGCATTCATGCCGCGGCAATTTCCGCTCGACCTGGATCGCGGAGGGCGGCTACGAGCCGATGGCCGAGCGGCTGTTCAACGAGGTCGACATCGACAGCTATTTCCTCGAATACGACACCGAGCGCGCCGGCGGCTTCGAGCCGCTGCGGTTTTTTCCGAAGGGCAAGAAGCAGCTCGTGCTCGGTCTTGTCACCTCCAAGAGCGGCACGCTGGAGAAGAAAGACGACATCAAGCGGCGGATCGAGGAAGCGACCAAATACGTGGCGCTCGATCAGCTTTGCCTGTCGCCGCAATGCGGCTTCGCCTCGACCGAGGAAGGCAACGTTCTCACCGAGGACGAGCAATGGGCGAAGCTGCGCATGATCGTGGAAATCGCGGCCGAGGTGTGGGGATGAGCATGCAACGAACCAAGCCGCCGTTCCGCGCCGACCATGTCGGCAGCCTGTTGCGGCCGGCCGCGCTGAAGGAAGCGCGCGAGAAACGCGCGCGCCGCGAGATCAGCGCCGATGCGCTCAAGGCGGTCGAGGACCGCGAGATCGAGGGCATCATCAAAAAGCAGGAGGCGGTCGGCCTGCAGTCCATCACCGACGGCGAATTCCGCCGCTCCTGGTGGAATCTCGATTTCCTCTGGGGGCTCGACGGCACCGAGTCCTACACGATGGAGACCGGAACTCCCTTTGCCGGCGTGATGACACGCAATGAAGGCGTGCGCGTTAACGGAAAGCTCGGCTTTTCCAACCATCGGATGCTCGAGCATTTCAAATTCCTCAAGGCGCATACGACGCGCACGCCGAAAATGATGATCCCGGCGCCGTCGGCACTGTATGGCCGCCCGGTTGCTCCGCCCATCGACAAGGCGGTTTATCCGACGCTGGACAAACTCTTCGACGATCTGGGCCAGGCCTACAAAAAGGCCGTGCGCGCCTTCTACGACGCCGGTTGCCGCTACCTGCAATTCGACGAAGTCCCAATCGCCATGCTGTGCGACCAACAATATCGCCAACGGATGAAGGACCGCGGCAACGATCCTGATTACCTTGCCGCGGTTTACGGCGAGCTCATCAACACTGCCATTTCGGACATTCCGCCCGACATGACGTTCACCATGCATCTGTGCCGCGGCAATTTCAGGTCGACCTTCATGGGCACCGGAGGTTATGAGGCCGTGCAGGAAGTCTTGTTCAACAACATCAAAGTGCACGGCTATTTCATGGAATACGACACCGAGCGCGCCGGCGGTTTCGAGCCGCTGCGGGCCTTGCCAAAGGGCGACAAACAAGTGGTGCTCGGTATCGTCACCTCGAAAAGCGGTGTGCTGGAGAAGAAGGACGCCGTCAAGCGCCGGATCGAGGAAGCGACGAAATACGTGGCGCTCGATCAGCTTTGCCTGTCGCCGCAATGCGGCTTCGCCTCGACCGAGGAAGGCAACGTTCTCACCGAGGACGAGCAATGGGCGAAACTGCGCATGATCGTGGAGGTCGCCGCGGAAGTGTGGGGAGAATAGTGTTCATCATTGCGGCTTGCTCATGCGCGCACCTCGAAGGATGCCCGGCCAATCGAAATCGCGTTTACCCGATTTCGAGATATTAAGTGTCCAAGTCGTCAACAGCCGACTTGGATGCCGTCGCCCTTCGAGGCTCACACCTCAGGACAACGGATAACAGAGTGACCAATGACCATCGTCTATGAAAAATTGATGGCGCTCGAAATCCCGCCGGCCGAGCAGGCCTACGAGCCGAAGGACTGCATGCTCTACGCGCTCGGCGTCGGGCTCGGCCATGCCCCGATGAACGAGGACGAGCTGGCCTTCGTCTACGAAAAAAATCTGAAGGTGCTGCCGACCATGGCCACCGTGCTCGGCCACGCCGCCTTCTGGGTGCGCGACCTCGACACCGGCATCGATTGGGTCAGGGTGGTGAACGGCGAGCAGGGTTTCACGCTGCACCGTCCGCTTGCGGGACAAGGTACCGTGATCGGCCGTTCGCGCATCGTCGAGGTGATCGACAAGGGCCCCGGCAAGGGCGCGCTCCTCTTCATCGAGCGCAAGGTGACCGACCAGGCGACCGGCGAATTGATCGCGACCGTCACGCAGACGGTTTTCTGCCGCGGCGATGGCGGCTTCGGCGGCCCGCTGCGCGAGTCGCCGCTGCAACATCCCATCCCGACGCGTGCGCCTGACATTGTTTGCGATCTCGGCACCCGCCCGGAGATGGCGTTGATCTACCGCTTGAGCGGTGACTACAATCCGCTGCACGCCGATCCCGCCGCGGCCAGGGCCGCCGGATTCGAGCGCCCGATCCTGCACGGACTGGGCACGTTCGGCGTTGCCGGCCACGCGGTGCTCAAAACGATGTGCGGTTACGATCCCGCGCGGCTTACTTCGTTTGCCGGCCGCTTTTCCGCTCCCGTCTTTCCCGGCGAGACCATCCGCACCGAGATGTGGCGCGACGGCGCGGTGGTGAGTTTTTGCGCGCGCGTCGTCGAGCGTGACGTGATCGCCATCAACAACGGCCGCGCCGAGGTGAAGTCGTGACGGAAACCATCGACCTCGCACCGATTCGCGAGGCCGTGCGCGCGCTGTGCGCAAATTTCCCCGGCGCGTATTGGCGCCGCCTCGACCGCGAGCGCGCTTATCCGGAAGAATTCGTCGCGGCTTTGACCAAGGCCGGCTTTCTCGCTGCGCTCATCCCGGAGGAGTACGGCGGCAGCGGGTTGACCATGACCGCAGCCGCCGCCATCATGGAGGAAATCCAGGCGTCGGGCTGCAACGGCGCCGCCTGTCACGCGCAGATGTACACGATGGGAACGGTGCTGCGTCACGGCAGCGCCGCGCAGAAAGCGCGCTATCTACCCGCGATCGCTCGCGGCGAGCTGCGGCTACAGGCATTCGGGGTTACCGAGCCGAGCTCCGGCACCGACACGCTGAGTCTTCGCACCAATGCGACGCGCGAGCGCGATCACTACGTCATCAACGGCCAGAAAATCTGGACGTCACGAGCAGAGCACTCGGACCTCATGCTGCTGCTTGCGCGAACCACGCCGCGGGAACAGGCGAAGACGCGCACCGCGGGCCTCTCGGTGTTCCTCGTCGATATGCGCGAGGCGAAGGGCAACGGCCTCACGATCAGGCCCATCCGCACCATGATGAATCACGCCACGACCGAGGTTTTCTTCGAGAACATGCGGGTGCCCGCCGACAATCTCATCGGCGCGGAGGGAGAGGGTTTTCGCTACATCCTTTCCGGCATGAATGCCGAGCGCATTCTCATCGCCGCCGAATGCATCGGCGACGCCAAATGGTTCATTGACAAGGCCGCGTCCTATGCGGGCGAGCGTGTGGTGTTCGGCCGCCCGATCGGGCAGAACCAGGGCGTCCAGTTCCCTATCGCGCGCGCCTATATCGGCATGCGCGCGGCCGAATTGATGGTGCGCGAGGCGGCCGCGCTCTACGAAACCGGCAGGGAGTGTGGCGCCGAAGCGAACATGGCGAAACACCTCGCCGCCGAAGCCTCTTGGGCGGCAGCGGACATGTGTGTGCAGACTCACGGCGGCTTCGGTTTTGCCGAAGAATTCGACATCGAACGAAAATTCCGCGAGACCCGGCTCTACACCGTGGCGCCGATTTCCACCAATCTGATTCTCTCCTACATCGCCGAGCACGTGCTGGGATTGCCAAGGTCGTATTAGAGTTCTCAACGCCGTCATGGCCGGGCTCGTCCCACGGCTGTCCGGCTTCTCCCTTTCCCCCGCGGGGAGAGGGAGTCGCGATGGTCCAATTGGCGCACTTCAAATGGGTGTCGGTCGCGGTCGAATAGCGGCGCGAGCTTGGCGAGCGAGATTCCGTCGGGAAAATCCGCAAGCAGGCGGCGCGAGCGACCTCAATAATTATCGCGGCAAAACGCACTCAGGGAACAATCAGAAGTCGGGCGCATTGGAAGGTGCAGGCGCGCAATGGGCCCTTCGGCTTTGGAGATGGCCATTGGATGCGCCATGGTCCGGACCATCAACCCAGCCGACCTAAAAGGTGAAAGTCCATGACTCTCACGACCACGACGATGCCAAAACCGGCAACTCGCGCCCGCGACACAACAGCAGGCACGACAGCAGGGACGATGAAAGCGCTGGTTTACCTCGGTCCGGGCAAGAAAGCCCTGGAACAGCGTCCAAAGCCGGAAATCACGGCGCCCACGGACGCGATCGTCAAAATAGTAAAGACGACGATTTGCGGGACCGACCTGCACATCCTCAAGGGTGACGTCCCGACTTGCCGGCCCGGCCGCATTCTCGGCCATGAGGGCGTCGGCATCGTCGACCAGGTTGGGCTGGCCGTCACGGTGTTCAAGCCGGGAGATCGTGTTCTTATCTCCTGCGTGAGCGCCTGCGGCAAATGCGCTTATTGCCGCAAACAGATGTACTCGCACTGCACCACCGGCGGCTGGATCCTCGGCAACAGCATCGACGGCGCCCAAGCTGAATTCGTCCGCACTCCCTATGCCGACACAAGCCTCTATCCCATTCCCGACGGGGCGGACGAAGAAGCGCTGGTGATGCTCAGCGACATCCTGCCGACCGGGTTCGAATGCGGCGTGCTCAACGGCAAAGTTCAACCGGGAAGCACCGTGGCGATTGTCGGCGCCGGGCCGGTCGGGCTTGCGGCCTTGCTCACCGCGCAATTCTTCTCACCGGCCGAGATCATCATGATCGATCTCGACGACAATCGCCTGGAAATGGCGAAGCGCTTCGGCGCCACGACAGGCATCAACAGCGCCGATGGCAAGGCCGTGGAGACGGTCATGAAGATGACCGGCATGCGCGGCGTCGACACCGCCATCGAGGCGGTGGGCATTCCGGCCACTTTCGAGATGTGCGAGAAAATTGTCGCGCCTGGCGGCAACATCGCCAATATCGGGGTGCATGGACAGCAAGTTGCGCTCCACCTGGAACGCCTGTGGGACCGCAACATTTCCATCACCACACGGCTGGTCGACACCGCCACCATACCGATGCTGTTCAACACCGTCCGATCTCACAGGATCGACCCCAAGCTCCTGATCAGCCATCGCTTCAAGCTCGACCACATCCTCGATGCCTACGACACCTTCGGCAACGCGGCCAAAACAAAAGCGCTCAAGGTGATCATCGAGGCCTAGGGGCCACCGCGATGAATCATCCGGCATCGTGAACGCGTTGGTCTATAGAGCCCGTTTATGAGTACGCGGCTTAATTCTGCCCTACCGGCCTTCCGCATCCTGATTATATATTTCATGTTTCAGCGCGGTCGGATCATCCGACTCTGGGGAGGAGCACACCGATTTGTCCCACACTCCGATCACCATCCTGACCGGCTTCCTCGGCAGCGGCAAGACGACGCTGCTCAATCGCGCGCTGCGCGATCCGGCGATGGCGAATACGGCGGTGGTGATCAACGAATTCGGCGAAATGAGCCTCGATCATGCGCTGGCGGCTGAGAGCGACGACACCATCATGGTTTTGGAAAACGGCTGCCTGTGCTGCACCGTGTTCGGCGATCTGGTCACCACGTTGAACAACCTCTATCACGCCCGCGAGGCCGGCGAGATTCCACGTTTCGATCACGTTGTGATCGAAACGTCGGGGCTGGCCGATCCGTCGCCGCTGATCCAGGCCTTCCTGTCCGATCCGACGCTGGCCGGGCTCTATCGCATCGGCACCGTGGTCGCGACCGTCGATGCGGTAAACGGCCCGGAAACGCTCGATAACCACGTCGAATCGGTGCGGCAGGTCGCGCTGGCCGAGCATATCCTCATCACCAAGCTCGATCTGATCGACAAGGCGGAAGCAAAGGCGGCCGAAGCGGCGCTGACCCAGCGGCTCCGTCGTCTCAACCCGGCGGCGAAGATTTCGCGCATCGATGATCCGTCATTCAACATCGGCGGGCTGTTACGCGCCGAGGGACTCGACCCGGGTGATACCAAGGCTGACGCGCGCGCGTGGCTTAATGCCGCCGCCTACGAGCAGCATGACGGACATCAACACGATCACGACGGCGATCACGCGCATGATGACGATCACGATCACCACCATCTGCACGACCGCGATATCGCCTCGTTCTGCTTCGTCCGCGAAAATCCGATCCCGCGCGAGGCGCTGCGCCTCCTCCTCGACGCCTTGCAGCAGAATCTCGGACCCAATCTGTTGCGGGTGAAAGGCATCGTCCACGTCGCCGAGGAGCCCGACCGGCCGGCGGTGATCCAGGGCGCGCAGCAACTCCTGCATAATCTGTCGTGGCTCGAGCGCTGGCCGGATGCCGACCGCCGCAGCAAAATCGTATTCATCACCCAAGGGTTCGATCGCGCCGAGGTCGAGGACATGATCGCGGTGCTCGATCGGGTGGCGACGCGCACCGCCGCCGCCCGCGCCCGGGCGCAGAGCGGCCGATGAGCCGCAAATTGACAAAGAAGAGTTTCTTTCGGATCATCATCCTTTACGTGCCTCCGCCGATGTCAACAGCCGGGAAAACCGAAGGAGAAAGCTGATGACGAGAGGATGGCTGTTGCAACGTGCCCGCGCGGCGCGTTCGGTGACGATTGGCGCGGCGCTCGCGCTGTGTGGAGCGACTGTGGCGCTCGCGGCCGATCCGATCAAGATCGGACAAGTGGCGGCTCTGTCGGGCGCCTCCGCGCAGTCCGGCGAGGCGATCACCCGCGGGCTGATGCTGGCAATCGACGAGATCAACGCCAAGGGAGGTCTGCTCGGCGGCCGCATGCTCGAGTTGGTGCAGCGCGACGACGAATCGAGCCCGCCCAAAGGGCTGATCGCCGCGCGCGAACTCATCTCCGAGAATGTAGCGGCGATCTTCGGCGGCATCGACACGCCGGTATCGCTGGCGATGGTGCCGCTCCTCAACAAGGAAAAACGCATCTACATGGGCGTGTGGGCGGCCGGGACCGGGATCACGCGCAACGGCGCCGATCCCAATTATGCCTTCCGTGTCTCGGCGGTCGATGCTCTGGTCGACGTCAAGCTGCTCAAATTTGCCCACCAGAAGTTCGGCTCGAAGAAGGCCGGTCTGATGCTTATCAACAATCCCTGGGGCCAAGGAAACGAAAAGGGACTGACGGCCGCCAGCAAGGCCGACCCGTCGGTCGAGATTGCGGGCGTCGAAAAATTCGAAAACAACGATGTCGACATGGTGCCGCAACTGGCGCGGCTCAAGGATGCCGGCGCCGATACCATCATCCTGGTCGTCAATACGCCGCCCGGCGCGCAAGTGATGAAGTCGCGCGAGCGCATGGGATGGATGGTCCCGGTGGTGTCGCACTGGGGCATTTCCGGCGGCCGCTTTCCGGAGCTAGCCGGACCGACGGCCGGCGATGCGGATTTTATCCAGACCTACAGCTTCTTCGGCAAGCAAGGCCCGGTCGGCCAGCGCGTCCTGGCGGCGCTCGAGAAGAAATATCCGCAGATCAAGGAACCCGAAGACGTGTTTGCTCCGGTTGGCACCGCGGACGCCTACGATGCGATGCATCTGCTTGCGCTGGGCATCGCGCAGGCGGGCTCGACCGATCCGGACGCCGTCCGCACCGCGCTGGAAGACTTGAAAACCCCCTACGAGGGGCTGATCAAGACTTACACGCGGCCGTTCGCGCCCGACAATCATGATGCGCTCGGACCTGACGACTACATCATGGTGCATTACGAGGGCGACAAGATCGTTCCCGTGAATTGAGGGATTGGGGCGGTCGGGACGCCCTGATCCAGAGCCCGACCCGCAAGGGGAGCGGGTACGCAGCGGTTCGCCGCGGCCCGCAGCGACTCTCGATCGTAGTCCATCGCCATTCACCGCCATGCTGATTGCATCCGCGATCATCTCCGGGCTCGGCCTCGGCAGCATGTACGGGCTCCTGGCGCTCGGCTTCCACGTGACGCACGCCGTGTCCAGGACCGTGAATTTTGCCCAGGGCAGCACCATGATGTTGGGCGCGGTGCTGTGCTTCACGTTCTGGGTCACGTTCGGATGTCCGCTGACGCTGGCGGTTCTCCTGGCGCTCGCGGCATGCGCGCTGTGGGGCGTCGTGGTCGAACGCGTTGCGGTGCGTCCGTTCGTGGCCCGCGGCTCAAATTCCTGGCTGATCGCGACCGTCGCGCTCGGCATCGTTCTCGAAAACGTGGTGCTGTTCACGTTCGGAAAGGACCCGCGCGGCATGCCGCCTGGCGTGCTCACGACCGGCACCGTCTCCATCGCCGGCGTTAGGATCCAGTACCTTCAAGCGCTCATTCCAGTGATCGGCCTCGTGGTGGCAGCGGGATTGCAATTGTTGTTTGTAACGTCCAGGCACGGCAAGGCGCTGCTCGCCGTGGTCCAGAACAAGGATGCGGCCCGACTGATGGGCATCCGGGTCGAGCGTGTGGTTGAGATCGCGTTCGCGCTGTCGGGATTGCTCGCCGGCATCGCCGGCATCCTGATCGCGCCTCTGTTCACGATCTCCTCGACCATGGGCACGCTGTTCGGCATCAAAGCCTTCGCCGTAGCGATCCTTGGCGGCATCGAAAGCGCCTGGGGCGTGGTGCTGGCCGGCCTCATCTACGGCATCGCCGAGGCCCTGATCACCGCGCTCTTGGGCTCGACCTACACGCAGATTGTCACCTTTGCGCTCGTCATTCTCGCTCTGGCATTGCGGCCGAACGGCCTGTTCGGCCGCGCCGAGTTGAGGAAAGTATGAGCTGGCGCGCCGCCGCTGCGGCCGCGATCGTGATTGCCGCCGTGTGCTTTCTCATCGCCCGAGGCAACGGCTACCAGGTCTTTATCATCGTCACGGTCGGGCTGACCGCGATCGTCGGCATCGGGCTCAACGTGCTGTTAGGGCTCAACGGTCAGATATCGCTCGGACATGTGGCGTTCTACGCCATCGGCGCCTACGCCGTCGGTATCCTGACGACCGCGTACGAATGGTCGTTCTGGCCGGCACTCGCCGCCAGCGGCGTGATCTCCGGATTGGCCGGGGTTTTGCTGGCGATCCCGGCGCTGCGGGTGCGCGGTCCCTACCTCGCCATGGTGACCATTGCATTCGGCTTCGTTGTCGAGCAGAGCGCGGCAGAGTGGCAGAGCCTGACCGGTGGCTGGAACGGCCTCTCCGGCATTCCCGGTCCGAGCGTGTTCGGCGCCGAGATCGGCGAGAAAGGCATCGCATTCCTGACCGTCGCGCTCACCGTGCTGGCGACCGCAGCTTTCGCGCGGCTCAGCGACAGTGCGTGGGGCAACGCGATGCGAGCGGTGCGGGACTCCGAATCCGCCAGCATTTCGATCGGCCTCGATCCGACGGTCATCCGCACCACCGCCTTCGGCATCTCGGCGGTCGCGGCGGGGATCGCCGGCGGCGTCTACGCGTCGATCAGCAATTTTATCAGTCCGGAATCGTTCCCGTTCTTCCAGTCTATTCTGTTTCTTCTCGTCGTCATGCTCGGCGGCGCCGATCGGGTGCTCGGGCCGCTGATCGGCGCTTGCGTCGTCGTGCTGCTGCCGGAACTGCTCTCGACGCTCGGCCAATACCGGCTGCTGTTCGTCGGCGCGCTGATGTTGGCGGTGCTCCGCCTTGCGCCGGCCGGCCTGGTCGGCGTCGTCGCTCGAATGTTGCCAAAGGCGGGCTGCGAGACGGCGCCCCGTGAGCGACGCGATGTCGTCGGCTTTCTCGCCTCCGGGGCGACCGGCCACGGCATTTCGGTGCGCAATCTGGCGGTGAGTTTCGGCGGCGTACGGGCGGTCAACGATCTCAGCTTCGATGCGCATCCCGCCGCAATCACCAGCATCATCGGACCCAATGGTGCCGGCAAGAGCACTGCGCTCAACGCCATCTGCGGCTTCTACCGGCCCGATGCGGGGACCGTGAAGCTCGGCGAGCGGACCATATCGGAGCTTCGAGCCTATCAAATTCCGCGGGCGGGAATCGCCCGAACCTACCAGACCAGCCAGCTGTTCGCGACCATGTCGGTGCTCGACAACATTCTGATCGCGTTGCGGCGGGGTAGGCTCGGCGTGCGCTCGGTTGTTGCCTCGATGCGCGACGCCGAGACCGGCGAGATGGCCGAGAGCCTGCTCGCCTTCGCCGGTTATAAAGGCGGGATAGACGCGCCTGCGGGCACGCTTTCGCACGTCGATAAACGCTTGGTAGAGATTGCGCGCGCACTCGCCGTTCGCCCCGCCGTGCTGGCGCTTGACGAGCCGGCCGCCGGACTCGACGCCGCGGACAAGGCCGAGATCAGCGAATTGCTGCGCAAGCTCGCCGTCATCGGCATCGCCGTCATCCTGGTAGAGCATGACATGGAATTGGTGATGGGTATTTCGAGCCACGTCGTCGTGCTCGATGCCGGGGCCAAGATCGCCGAAGGGCCGCCGCTTCAAGTCGCGGCCGAGCCCGCCGTGCTTGAGGCCTATCTTGGCGCGGGCAAACAGGCCGAGCGCAGGCGTAAGCGCTCGCTCCCGGCCCGGGAATCGCCGTTGCTGACGGTGCGTGCGCTTTCGGCCGGCTATGGCGCCGCGACCATCGTCCGCGATGCCGCGCTCGAAATCGCAAAGGGCGAGCTCGTCGCCGTACTCGGCGCCAACGGTGCGGGAAAGACGACCTTGATGCGCGCGCTCAGCGGACTGATCAGGCCGGTTGCAGGCGAGGTGCGGTTCCTCGGTGGACGCATCGATCAGCTGGCGGGCGATCGCATCGCCCGCCAGGGTCTGATCCTGGTGCCGGAAGGCCGCCAAGTCTTTCCGGAGCTGAGTGTGATCGACAATCTGCGGCTCGGCGCCTATGCGCGCACATCCGCCGACGAGGCGCAGATGATCGAAGCGCTGCTCCAGCGGTTCGCCGCGCTCAAGGAGCGGCAGCGCCAGCGCGCCGGCCTCCTCTCCGGGGGCGAGCAGCAGATGCTTGCGATCGCCCGCGGCCTGATGGCGCGCCCTGAGGTTCTGATGCTCGACGAGCCCTCGCTCGGGCTGGCCCCAAAACTTCTGAAAACTCTTTATGACTTGCTCGCGGAGCTGCGCGAGGAGGGAACCACCATCCTGCTGGTCGACCAGATGGCCGCGCTCGCGCTATCGGTCGCCGATCGGGCCTATGTGCTGCAATCCGGCACCATCAGGCATTCGGGCACCGCGCACGAGGTCGGCCAGGAT
>Ga0187856_1001088_pt1 | contig 22408 bp, 27 predicted proteins | sample June2016WEW_8_40_FD_132443 | JGI IMG/M metagenome (GOLD analysis project Ga0187856, IMG submission 132443) | Peatland microbial communities from SPRUCE experiment site at the Marcell Experimental Forest, Minnesota, USA - June2016WEW_8_40 | ecosystem: Environmental > Terrestrial > Soil > Wetlands... | reverse complement strand
GCCGCTTGGCAGGACCATCGAAACAAGCATCACGCCAAGGCCGATTGGCAATTCACGACAGATCATGCCCGCGTCAAGCTCAAGAGGCTCTACCCCTCATTTTGAGTGACTCGGGCGACTAGCTGTTTGGCGAACTCTCACCAACGATGCATTCTTCGGCGTCATTGCGGGGCGGCGCGAAGGGCCGAGCCCGGAATCCATAACCACAGTCCGTAAGATGAGCACTGAGTAAAGCTCCTCACGTTTCGTGAATATCGATTCCGGGCTCGCGCCTTCGGCGCGCCCCGGAATGACGCGAGAGTTTTCGGCGGCTTACTCCCCCGCCTCCAACTTGCGCACTGGCGCGGGAATGACGTTCGAACCGGCCGACGCTTGGGCGCCGACTTCGACCTGTTGAATGCGCTCGCCGCGGGTTTCGATCTTTTCGATCGAGATGATCGCTTGCCGGATATCTTCGTTTGACTGATTAAAATGGGTTTGCAGCTTGCGGACGCGATCGCCGAGCAAGCCCACGTCCTTCACCAGGCGCCCGACTTCGTCGCGAATTTGGTCGGCCGCCTCACGCATACGGGCGTCCTTCTGCATTTGCTGCACCAATGCGATCGCCAGCATGAGCAGCGACGGCGAGACGATGACGACCTTGGCGCGGAATGCCTTCTGCACCAGATCGTCGAAACCATCGGAAACTTCGGCGTAGACCGACTCCGACGGCACGAACATCAACGCCAGGTCCTGGGTCTCGCCCGGAATCAGATACTTCTCCGCGATGTCGCCGACATGCTTGCCGACGTCGGCGCGCAGGCGCTGGGCCGCGGCCTTGCGCTCTTCGTCGGACTTGGCGTCGCGATAGGCGGTGACGCCTTCCAGCGGGAACTTGGCGTCAATCACCAGCGGGCGTTTGTCGGGCATGAACACGCAGCAGTCCGGGCGCGTGCGGTTCGACAGCGTGTGTTGGAACGCGTAGGTGCCTTTTGGCAGGCTGTCCTGGACGATCGCCTCCATCCGCCATTGCCCGAACGCGCCGCGCGACTGCTTGTTGCCCAGCACGCCCTGCAGCGAAGTCACCTGCGTGGCGAGCTCGGTGATGTTCTTCTGCGCGCTGTCGATGACCGCGAGCCGCTCGTTGAGTTTTTGCAGATTCTCGGCCGTGTTCTGCTTGGTCTTCTCCAAGGAATCGCCGAGGCGATGGGAGACCGAATCGAGGCGCTCGTTGACCGTGTGCGCAAGCTGCGACTGGCCCTTGGCCAGCAAGCCGATCATGGCTTCGAGCCGCGTCGCCGCGTCGGCGTGCGCCCGCGCCAGCTCGGTCATCACCGTGGCCTGCGGATGGCTGGGGTTGCGGGCGCGCCAGAGCACGATCGCCATCGCGGCGATTGCGGCGCAGGCGATGAGGATGACCAGTATCGCGATGATCGGCGGGCTCGCAGTCATGCGCTGCTTGTACGCGATTCGCCGGGGCAAGCGGGCGGCTCGCATGGAACAAAGAGGGAACATTTATATCGCACTTACGGCCGCCCGGGCAACGGATCGGGCGCATTGACCGCGCTTTATGCACCGCTTACATCGCCGGACATGGCTGTGCGCGAGATCATCAAACTCCCCGACAAGCGGTTGCGGCTCGTTTCCGAGCCGGTCAAGCGCATCGACGCCGGCATCCGCAAGCTGGTCGATGACATGTTCGAGACCATGTATGCCGCGCCCGGTATCGGGCTGGCGGCAATCCAGGTCGGCGTCGCCAAGCGCGTCACGACGTTGGACTTGTCGAAGAAAGAAGAGGCGCAGGAGCCGCGCGTCTTCATCAATCCGGAAATCACCTGGGCGTCGAAAGAGAAAGCGATCCACGAGGAGGGCTGCCTGTCGATCCCGGAATATTACGAGGAGGTCGAGCGGCCGGTGCAGGTCAAGGTCAGATATCTCGACCTCGAGGGCAAGGCGCACGAAATCGAGGTGGATGGCCTGTTCGCGACCTGTCTCCAGCACGAGATCGACCACATCAACGGCGTGCTCTTCATCGACCACATCTCCAAGCTCAAGCGCGACCGCGTCATCAAAAAATTCAGCAAGGCAGCGAAGGCAGCGAAGAAAGTGGAGGCCTGATTGGCGCTCCGCCTCGTCTTTATGGGGACGCCCGATTTCGCCGTACCCACGCTCCTGGAGATTGTCGGTGCCGGGCACGAGGTCGCGGCGGTCTATACGCGCGCACCGCAGCCAGCCGGACGCGGCATGCCGGAACGGCAGAGCCCGATCGCGCGCGAGGCCGAGCGGTTTGGGATTCCCGTCCTCACGCCTAAGACGCTGAGGCCCCCTCCCTACCCTCCCCCGCACGCGGGGGAGGGTAGGGAGGGGGCTGCTGCCATGCGTGCCCATGGCGCCGAAGCTGCGGTCGTCGTCGCCTACGGGCTGATCCTGCCGAAGCCGATCCTGGAGGCGTTTCCGCTCGGCGCTTTCAACCTGCATGCCTCGCTGCTGCCGCGCTGGCGCGGCGCGGCGCCGATCCATCGCGCGATCATGGCCGGCGACGGAGAGACGGGCGTGATGGTGATGCAGATGGAGGAAGGTCTCGACACCGGCCCCATCGCCATGGCGGAACGCGTACCCATCGGCCCGGATGCCACCGCGGGCGAATTGCACGACGAGCTAGCGCGGCTCGGCGCCGACCTGATGCTGCGCGCGCTCGCGGCGTTGGAAAAAGGCGCGCTGCAATTGACGCCGCAAGCCGCCTTGGGCGCGACTTACGCCGCCAAGATCGACAAGAGCGAAACGCACATCGATTGGACGAAGCCATGGAACAAGGTCCATGACCATTGCCGTGGCCTGTCGCCTTTCCCCGGCGCCTGGTTCGAGCTGGCCGGCGCTGGCCGCGTCAAGGTTTTGCGCACCACTAAAGGTGACGGCGAAGGTCGGCCCGGCACTGTGCTCGACGATAAGCTTACAATCGCTTGTGGGGCAGGCGCCGTGCGGATCGTTGAACTGCAACGAGCCGGCGGGAAGGCGATGTCGGCGGAGGAATTCTTGCGCGGGACGCCTGTCGCGCGCGCAAGCGTGCTGAGCTGAACCGAGGCGGTCATGCCCCGCTACAAGCTCACCATCGAATATGACGGCACGCCGTTCGTCGGTTGGCAGGTGCAGGACAACGGCGCCTCGGTGCAGGGCGTCCTCGTCGACGCGATCGCGGGCTTTACCGGCGAGCGCGTCGCGGTCCAGGGCGCCGGGCGCACCGATGCCGGCGTGCATGCGCTCGGCCAAGTCGCCCATGCCGACCTCGCCAAGGATTGGGACATCGACACCGTGCGCGACGCCATCAATTTCCATCTGCGCCCGCATCCCATTGCCGTGCTCGCCGCGGAACGCGTTACCGAAACCTTCGATGCGCGCTTCTCGGCGATCAAGCGCCACTATCTCTACCGCATCGTCAATCGCCGCGCCGACCTCGCGCTCGATCAACACCGCGCCTGGCGCGTCGGCCGTCCGCTCGACGGCGCCGCCATGCACGAAGCCGCGCAAAAACTCGTCGGCCGGCACGACTTCACCACCTTCCGCGCCGCCGAGTGCCAGGCGAAATCGCCGGTGAAGACGCTCGATCGCCTCGATGTCGCGTGTGACGGCGAGGACGTGAGAATTTGCGCCTCGGCGCGCTCGTTCCTGCATCATCAGGTGCGCTCGATGGTCGGCTCGCTCGTTCATGTCGGCGAGGGCAAATGGAGCACCGACGATCTTGCCTCAGCTCTCGCCGCCCGCGACCGCGCCGCCTGCGGCCAGGTGGCGCCGCCGCAAGGGCTTTATCTGGTGCGGGTGGAGTATTGACCCTCCTCGTCATTCCGGGGCGATCCGAAGGGCCGAGCCCGGAATCCATAGCCACGGCGATGCTGAACAAACATCCGAACCGTCATCCTGAGGCGCGAGCGAAGCGAGCCTCGAAGGATGCACGGCCGGGGCCGTCGCCCTTCGAGGGCCGCTCCGCGGCCGCCTCAGGGTGACGGAATAAGGCGCAGGGTAGTTATGAATTCCGGGCTCGCGCTTTCAGCGCGCCCCGAAATGACGGGTCACCCGAAATACCGCTCGATAATCCTCCGATACACCGCCGTCAGCGCGACGAGGTCCGCAACCGGGGTGCATTCGTCGACCTGGTGCATGGTCTGCCCGACCAGGCCGAATTCGAGCACCGGGCAATAATCCTTGATGAAGCGCGCGTCCGAGGTGCCGCCGGTGGTCGAGAGTTTGGGCGTGCGGCCAGTCACCCCGGCGATGGCGGCGGCGGCGAGATCGGTGAAGGGGCTTGGCTTGGTGAAAAAAACGTCGGCATTCGAGGGCTGCCATTCGAATGCATAATCAATGCGTCCGGCCGCGGCGGCGTTCGCGCGGTGCTCGATCAGCGTTTTCAGCGCGGTCTGACTGTGATGGTCGTTGTAACGGATGTTGAAGCGCGCGCGGGCCTCGCCCGGAATGAGATTGACGGTTTCGTTGCCGACATCGACCGAGGTGAATTCGAGGTGCGACGGAGCGAAGTGCTCGCTGCCTTCGTCGAGCGGCGCTTGCAGCGCGGCGATGAGCGTTATGAGCCCGCGGATCGGGTTGTCGGCACGCTCGGGATAGGCAACGTGGCCCTGGCGGCCGCTGACGATGAGCGTGCCGTTGAGCGAGCCGCGCCGGCCGGCCTTGATGGTATCGCCAACGACCTCGACATTGCTCGGCTCGCCGAGGATGCAGTGGTCGAATTTTTCGCCGCGCGCGGCCGCCCATTGCAAGAGCTTCACCGTGCCGTTGACCGCGACGCTCTCCTCGTCGCCGGTGATCAGGAGCGAAATCGAACCTTTTTTTGGCTGGCCGCAATTGGCGGCGAGATGATCGAGCGCGGCTGCGACGAAGCAGGCGATGCCGCCCTTCATGTCGACGGCGCCGCGGCCGTAGAGCATGTTGCCGGCAACCTCCCCGGCGAATGGCGGATGATGCCACGCCGCCTCGTCGCCCGGCGGCACGACATCGGTATGCCCGGCGAACACCAGATTGGGCCGCTCGCTACCGCTCCGCGCGAAAAGGTTCTCGACCGGCGCGGTGCCGGGCTCGTCAAAGATCGCACGATGGACAGAAAATCCCGCCTTCGCCAGCAACTCGTGCAGATAGCCGAGCGCCCCGCCCTCCTTCGGCGTGATCGACCGGCAGCGGACGAGATCGCGGGCGATGGCGACGGGATCGGCAGTCAATGGCGCCTCAACTCTTCGCCAGCGGGTCAGGCCCGTATTGGTTCGGGCCAACCGTACCCCGGCGAAAGCCGAGCTCGACCAGCAAAGCGAGACCAAAGACCGTAAACGGCACCGCGATCAACAGCGACAGCATGCTCGGCTCCTCATTGGTGCCGGCCCATCCCAACACCGTGAGCAGGTCGAGCACCGCGCCGGCGCCGAAGAAAACGCCGAGCAGCCAAACCGGCATGTTGCGGTCATGGCCGCGCTTTAAGGCGACCGCGAATTCCGGATAGGTGAAGGCGAGATCGACGATGGCGCCCAGCCGATCGCCCTCGATCTGATCGGCGACGAGATGGCCGACGATCTCGGCGGCCGCCACCACGCCCATCGCAATCCAGAACGTCCGGCGGCCGATGCGGCCGTGGAAACCGTTGAGAAGATAGAGCCAATCCATCGGCAAGTCTTGGTTCAAATACTTGGCGAATTCAATCCCGCAGCAATTCGTTGATGCTGGTCTTGGCGCGCGTCTTCTCGTCCACACGCTTGACGATCACGGCGCAAGAGAGGTTCGGGCTCGCTTCGCCGTTCCGGCGCTGCTTGCCGGGAATGCTGCCCGGCACCACCACCGAATAGGCCGGCACCTCGCCCTGAAAAATCTCGCCGCTGTCGCGGTCGACGATCTTGGTCGAGGCGCCGATGAAGACGCCCATCGACAGCACCGCACCCGCGCGCACGATCACGCCCTCGGCCACTTCCGAGCGCGCGCCGATGAAGCAATTGTCCTCGACGATCACCGGACCCGCCTGCAACGGCTCGAGCACGCCGCCAATGCCGGCGCCGCCGGAAATATGGCAGTTCTTGCCGATCTGCGCGCAGGACCCGACCGTGGCCCAGGTGTCGATCATGGTGCCCCGATCGACATAGGCCCCGAGATTGACGAAAGACGGCATCAGCACCACACCCGGCGCGATATAGGCGGAGCGCCGCACCACACAGCCCGGCACGGCGCGAAAACCGGCGGCGCGGAAACGCTTGTCGTCCCAACCGTCGAACTTCGAGGGAATCTTATCCCACCATGCGGCGCGGCCGGGCCCGCCAGCGATGATGCCCAGGTCGCTCAGGCGGAACGACAGCAGCACCGCCTTCTTGAGCCATTGGTTGACGCGCCAGGAGCCGTCGGCCGCCTTTTCCGCCACCCGCGCGGCGCCGCGGTCGAGCAGATCGAGCGCGTCCTCGACCGCCTCGCGCACCGCGCCCGCCGTCGCCGGCCCGATCTCCTCGCGCCGCTCGAAGGCCGCGTCGATGGTCTCCGCGAGGGTCTTGTTTCGGGTCCTGGCGAGATCGGCTGCCGACATGAAAGGGATTCCCTGCTGCCGCGGTTTGTCGGAGCGCGCATCAGCGATGTCAAGCATGTAACTTTTCCGCTCATTCCCGCGAAAGCGGGAATCCAGTTGAAGCGCTTGTGCTGAAAACTTCTGGGTCCCCGCTTTCGCGTGGACGAACGGACGAGGCTCTAATCGCCACCGCGTTCGACAGCAACGGCGCGCAAAAAGCCGGCGAGATCGTCGGTGACGTGATCGACGTGGGGTGCGTCGCGGCCGGCGAGTTCCCACTCCTCGCGAAAAACCTCGCGGGTGCCGGCGGGCACCACCAGCACTGTGGTCATGCCGAGCGCGTGCGGCACTTCGAGGTTGCGGGCGAGGTCCTCGAAAATCGCCGCCTTGGTCGGATCGACGCGGTGGCGGGCGAGAAAGCGGTCGTAGACCTGCGGCCGCGGTTTTGGCTCGAGTTCGGCCGCGGCGATATCGAAGACGGCCTCGAAGTGCTGCTCGATTTCGAGCCGGCGCATCACCGCTTCGGCGTGCCGGCGCGTGCCGTTGGTGAGAATGAGCTTGCGGCCGGGGAGCTTGGCGATCGCAGCGCCGAGCGCCGGGTCAGGCGTGAGCGGCGAGTGATCGATCTCGTGCACGACTTCGAGGAATTTGTCGGGGTCGAGGCCGTGCTCCTCCATCAGTCCGCGCAGCGTCGTGCCGTAGCGCCGGTAATAATCCTTCTGCACCCGGAACGCCTCATCGTGCGTGACATGGAGGAAACCGACGATGTAGTCGCGGATGCGCGCGTCGACCTGTTGCCAGAGATTGAGGTGGTGCGGATAGAGCGTGTTGTCGAGATCGAAGACCCAGGTCTCGACCGCATCGAAACCGCGGACGGAGCGCTTAAGTGTCATACACCGCTCATTCCCGCGAAAGCGGGAATCCATTGTCGGGCGCCGCGCAAAAAGCTGGGTCCCCGCTTCCGAGGGGACGAGCGGAATCCGGCTCGACCATCCAAACTCGATTTCATTCCCGGCGACTCGTTGTTGCCACACTTCCCGGCGAGGAGGCTTTCATCCTCGCCGAATCAGTTTTAACAAGTGGCGAGCCGGGAGCAATCGATGCGAAGGGTCTTGCGTCGGTCCATTCCATTCGTGCAGGCGGCGCTCATCGGGACGCTGGCCGCGGCGGCGCTCGCCGGCGTCGCGATGTTTATTTCCCATTCCTGACTGTCGCTTTCCGGCCGGCCAGGCGCGGCCGGCTAGCCGCTCAGCCCGCCTCCCGCCACGACGCCGCCGGAAGCAGTCCCTTGAGCGCGCCGTCGTGCAAGCGCACCGGGTCGCGTTCGCCCTCCATGGCAAGCCGCAGCATCGAGCGCGCGAGCTCGTCCGGCCGCACCGTCCTGTTGCCGACCGCCTTGAGCGTCAGCCACGCCTCATCGAAGGCGCTCTCCAGGATGACGAGCGTCTGCGGATCGAAGGAAGAACTAGGGAACCCGCGCATGGTCCGTCCTCGCCGTGTTTCTACGGACATGGGTCTTACGGATCGGCGAAGCTTCGGCGTCAAGTTGGTCGAGTTTGTGACGCATTGCATCAATTGTGATGACACTGAGTCGCGGCGTGGTTCATGGAATCCTGCGGATCGCATGCAGCCCCGCGGCATCCGCCCGAACGTCACATGATCGTCATCTCCACACCTGAAATGCGGCCAGCGCGGCGAGCATGATGCCGCTGCCCACCGCCTGCAGCGGCGTGATCACCTCGCCGAGGACGAGAGCGCTGAGGACCATCGCCGTCAGCGGCTCGAGATTCATGATCAGCGCGGTGCGAAACGGACCGATGCGGACCGTCGAGACAAACACGAACAGGATGCCGGCCGTCGTCGCCAGGCTCATGGCGATCAAAGCCGCCCAGCCGCCATCGGTCTGCGGCGGTTTCCAGGTCTCACCGGCGAGCGAGACCGCGCCGAACAGCAGGACCTGCGCGACCACCGAGTACCAGGTCGTCAGCCGAGCGTCGGCGCCGACGAGGAAAGCGCGGGTGACGATGAGCACGCCGGTGCGGCAGCATGCCGCGCCGAGCGCGTAAGCGACGCCGGCCAGCGCCAGGCCGGCCGGATGAGCGCCGATCATCATTGCAAGCCCGAAGAACGCCGCCATCGCGCAGGCGACCCCTTGCCATCGCAACGGTTCGAGGCCGGTCGCCGAAGCGGCGAGCCCGGTCAGCAACGGGTAGGCGAAATAGGTCAGCACCGCCGTCGGCACGTCGATCGCTTCGATCGCCTTGAACAGGCAAAAGATGAGCCCTGCGAACAGCACACCGACAGCCAACGAAATCCAGCGCACGCGCGCGTCCACGGGCGGCTTCGGTCCCAGCCGTAACCACATTGTCATGAAGACGAGACCGACCATGCTGCGAAACGACAGCATGGTGAGCACGTCGCAGCCGGCCGCCAGAATGATCTTGGCGAGCACGTCGGATACACCGAGCGCAATCGCCGCGGCGAGCCCGGGCGCAGAGCGAAAGATGATGCGGGAAGCCAAGGGGACAGGGGCTCAAGCGGCTTTCAAACTGTGACACTACCGCAGTGGAGGCGATGGCCGCAACGACGGACGAACAGCCATATTACGCCTGATTCTGATCGAGTGCGGACAACGAGGCCGGTTGCGGCGATCGCTTCTGGAGTCGCTCTTTGAGCAGCAGCGCGGCGCGGCCGAACGGAGCGATCAACTCGCCACTTATCGTGTGCGCGTCCTTACGATCCGGCTCGACGCCGAAATCGAGCCTCTCGCGTTCCGCCGCGGGAACATACAAGGTCCCGAACATCCAGTCCCACAGCGCCAGACAGCTGCCCAGGTTTTTGTTGAAATGAGCGGGATCTCGCGAGTGATGAATCTGATGATGCGCCGGGCTCATGAACAGACGGCCCAGCCATCCGGTGAACGAGATCCACAGCTTGAGATGGACGTAAACGTAGATGAAAAAGACCAAGATGATGTTGGTCTCGGTCAGGCCGTATTGCGAGGCGCCCTGGCCGAGCAGGTAATCGCCAACGCCGTTCGCGAGCCCAATGCAGACGGCCAGGATGTTGAGGAAGATGCACATGTAGACCGGGTGGACACGAAAGTTGGTCAAAGGCGTCAGCACCGTTGCCGAGTGGTGAACTTTGTGGAATTCCCAGAGCAACGGTATCCGGTGGGAAAGGTAGTGATTGAGCCAGTACCCGAGCTCGTAGGCCAGGAACAGCATGACGGTGATGATCGACCTGCAGACGAATCCAGGTAGTGGCGCCGGTTGCATCGGACCGAACATACCGGTCAGCAGGCCGTCTACGCTGCGGCTCAGCGTCTCGTAGGAAAGCAGCGCCCAGCCGAAGACGATTCCGAACACGAACAAATTGAAATAGAAATAGCCGAAGTCCGCCATGCTCGACCGGCTCATGACGATGTGTCTCGGGAACAACGCCCGAATTAACGGCCGCAAGCGAATCCGCCGTCCTTTCCTGTAGCGCCTGACTGCCAGCACAACGAGCGCGATGAACAGCGCGCACAACAGCGAGGCAAGCGAGACATGCGAACCCGGCGACAAGAACGCTTTGCTCAGCTGACCGAAAAAATACGCGATGCCCGGCGAGGGGTCCAAGCGCGCCTCCGCAGCGTCCGAGAAGATGCAACTCTCTTACCCGGCCATTGGTAAAGGTCGCGTTGTCCTTCGCCGATGCAGGCTATTGACGACTCGCAAATCGTTTCCGCGGGGCGACCGGCTAGAACGTGAACTCATAAATTCGTTCTGTTGGGTGGCACAGGCGTCGGCGATCGAGAGCTGCCGCACCGCGGCTCTCGGCGGCCATGCGTGGTGGATTTAATGCGCCCGGACCCCGGTACCATCGGCGCAGTTCGGGATGGGAGCTGAAGGCGACGCCGCCGCGAGCCTTGATCAATGGCGTCAGCCGCCGAAGAAGACCCAGTTCAGCACGGCGAAAAGGGACTGAGCGACGGCAATGATCGAAACCGTAATGCCGGCGGCGACAAATCCGGTCTCGACCGCGTTCGAACTCTTCGCGAAGTTTATGATGAAACTGCTCACGGTTTTGCCTCCCGGCAGCGAAGGATTTTTTCTCCTGTAACCAGCGCAAAGCTGACGGCAAATCGTTTCGAGATGGTGAAATCGCCCGTACGTAAGAACACGAAGTGTTTGCCGGTCAAAGCGGGCGAGAGCAAATCGGCGATTTTCATCGAGGACGATGGCCGGGATCGCGTTTGCCGTTCCTCAGGACGCCGAGCAGTCGCCCAAGCCAGCCTGACTCGCGCGACGAGCGCCTTATCTCGTAAATCGTGACAAGAAGGATCGCCAACGCAAACGGCAATACGAAATAAATCAAGCGATAGGCGATGAGGGAGCCGAGCAAGGCCGCTTTCGACGTACTGACCAGCAAGGTGACGAGCATCGTTTCGAATACCCCCAGTCCTCCTGGCACAAGGCTCAACAGAGAAATCGGCGCCGCAATGACATAAATGCCGAGAAACACGTGGAAGCTGATCCGGATATCCGGCGGAAGCAGCACGTAAACGACGCCAGCTGCGAGCGCCTGATCGAAGGACGCTACGGAAATTTGCATAAGGCCGCAGCCGAGAGAGGGCAGCCGCAGACGATAGTGCCCGAGAGCGATCGGCCCGCGCCGGGCGGCGATGGTGGTGAGGTAAGCGACGCCTATCACAAGCATCATAATGCCCGCAGCCCGCAGCAATGATTGTGGCAGGTTCAGGATGGACGATATGCCCGCGGGATCGAACAGAAACATGAGCCCGCCGACGGTCGTGACACCGAGCCCATAGGTGAGGGTGCAGAACGCGACGATTTCCCAGATCTCGACGGCGCCGAGGCCGAATCCCGTATAGATCCAGTAACGCACCGAGCTGCCGGACATGAGAGCGAATCCGAGATTATTGCTGAAGGCGAATGCTATGAAGGAAGCGAACAAAGTCTCCCACAAGCGCAGTTTGTGGCCCACATAGTTCAACGCCAGAAAATCATAGGCGGTCAGCAGCAGGTAGCTCGCCGCTGTGAGCGCCAGTGCAGCGATGACTCGCGTCTTGGGCAACGCTTCGAGGCTGCCGACCACGTCGATGAAGCGTGTATTCTCCAGCTCGCGGTAGAGCACGAAAATCGCCGCGAAAAACATCGCGAGAGCAACCGCAAACGTCAGGCGATTGACGGTATTCTGCGTCATGAGCAGCGATCGGATACGCGTCTAGACAGTCGGTAGAATGCGTATCATGCCTTAAACCCGACTTGCGTGACCTAATTCACGTTCTGAGGATAGCCAAAATCCGGGACAACTTCACTTTCCGCCATGTCCGGTTTATGTCCGGTTAGCGTACAATTGCGGACATGCCGGGTGCGCCGTTGAGTCCACGACCTAGTTATGAATAAGAGTGCCGGCGCCGAGCTCGGTGAACAATTCGAGCAGCACGGCATGCGGCACCTTGCCGTCGAGGATGACCACGCCCTCGACGCCGCGCTCCAACGCATCGATGCAGGTCTCGACTTTGGGAATCATGCCTCCGGAAATGGTGCCATCGGCGATCAGGCGGCGCGCATCATCGGCGGAAAGTTGTTTGATGAGGTTGTTCGACTTGTCGAGCACGCCGGGCACGTTGGTGAGCAGCAAGAGGCGCTTGGCCTTGAGCGCGCCGGCGATGGCGCCGGCGAAGGTGTCGGCATTGACGTTATAGGTGCCGCCGTTCGCCGCAGCGCAGACCGGCGCCAGCACCGGAATGAGTTCGCGGCCGAGAATCTGCGTCAGCACGGTGACGTCGACCTTGTCCGGCTCGCCGACGAATCCGAGATCGACCACCTTTTCGATCTCGGAACCGGGATCGACGACGGTTCGCGTCAGCTTGCGCGCGATCACCATGTTGCCGTCCTTGCCGCACAACCCGATCGCCTTGCCGCCGGCCTCGTTGATGTAGCCGACCATCTGTTTGTTGATGAAGCCGGCGAGCACCATCTCGACGATTTCCAGCGTCTTTTCGTCGGTGATGCGCAGGCCTCCCGCGTATTGCGACTGCACGCCGACTTTTTTCAGCATGGCCTCGATCTGCGGTCCGCCGCCATGCACGACGATCGGATTGATCGCGGTCTGCTCCAGGAGCACGATGTCGCGGGCGAATTCGCGCGCCAGATGCTCGTCGCCCATGGCATGGCCGCCATATTTGATGACGATAGTCTCCTCGTCGTAGCGCTGCATGTACGGCAGCGCCTCGGAGAGAACGCGGGCAATGTCGTGGTTTGAAATGCTCATGAAAGCCGCTCGGCGGAGGATGGAAGACGGTGCCTTTTAGCGGGCTCCGCAACCGGGTGAAAGGCCTGAGGCGCCTGGTTGCAATATTCTCGGGTCTTATTTCCTTTGCTGCATCAGGCCCGTTCGTGGAGCAGCCGCCCGATCGCGGCGCGCAATTGCGCGATGCCGGCGCCGGTGCGCGCCGAGGTCGCGATCAGATCGGGAAAAGCCGCCGGTCTTTTCCGCATCGCCGCCTTCACCGACTCGCTGCGTCCCGCAAGTTCCACCTCGCTGACCTGATCGCATTTCGTGAGCACGATCTCGTGACTGACCGCCGCCCGGCCGAGGGTGTCGACAATCGCCTCGTCGACGGCTTTCAGGCCGTGGCGCGCGTCGATCAGCAGGTAGACGCGGGCGAGAGCGGAGCGTCCGTGCAGATAATCGTGGATGAGCCTCGTCCACGCCGTGACCTTGCTCTTTGCCGCCGCCGCATAGCCGTAGCCCGGCAGATCGACCAGCACCAGCCGGTCCGGGCCGCCGAAAAAGATCAGCTCCTGAGTGCGGCCCGGCGTGTTCGAGGTGCGCGCTAGCGCCCGGCGGCCGGTGAGCGCGTTGATCAGGCTCGATTTGCCGACATTGGAGCGGCCGGCGAACGCGACTTCCAGCCCGCCCGCGCGCGGAAGCGAGGCGATCGAGCTTGCCGCCGAGAGGAAGGTCCAGTCGCCGGCAAACAGCCGCCGGCCGGCCTCGATCTCGGCGTCGGAAAAATCGCCCACAGCGTTCATGGATTGATCAATGTCATGGGCCCGTTGTCGGTTTCCAGAATAGCGACGCGATGACCCTCGGCGTGGTGATCGGCTCCATTGTAGCGGTGTTGGCGGCGTTCGAGGGGTGGCTTTTAAGCATGGCACCAGGCCACGCATCAAAACGAGCCACTGAACCGCCGCGCTGCTACGCACAAATTGAAGAGGGGGACGGCTTGTCCCCCTCTATTAGCCACAGGCGGTGCCGACCGAAAGCAATTCCGATCAGGCTACCGTCGCGTCGTGGTCGTCCGATTTGATCGCAACCGGCGCGTAGGCCGGATTCTTGGCATCCCCTTGGTAGCGTGCGGCAGCCGCGACGGCGGAAATTCCGATTTGCCCGTAGCGGAGGTGAAGCGCGATAGTTTCCTCGGAAGACTTACGCGGCTTGCGCTGATTGCTGGTGTTCTTGGCCGTATTGGCAGTCACGTCTTGCATTATTGAACCCCGTTCCCATTGTCGTGAGCGATGATGCGGTGGTAAGCAGCGAGTGCGGCGGAAATGGGCGACAAATCGTCCGGCGGCGTGACATTTTTCGCGATATCCTCGCCGCCGGCAGCTGACATCAATCGTGGTAAACTCTTGGTTAATGTGGACAAAGCCATACTAATCGGGCCTTCGTGGCACTGACAAAACGAACGTCGATGAGGAGAGTGCGACATTCCTGCAACAGTTGGCGTCGACATCAGTGCCAAGCTATCCGGACCGCTGGCATGATCGAAACGATTTCGGTATGTGGTTTGTGGAGAATCCTGGCTAGATTCGAGGCTGGGACCGCGGAAGAGTAGGCAAGTTATGGCAATGCGTGCACTGGCATTCGTGATTGCCGCCGTCACGCTCGGCGGCTGCATTCAGGATAGTGGGACGCTCGACCCTGTGAGCGAGGTCGGCTGGAAGCCGCGCGACAAGGAACTGATGTCCAATCTGCCGTACAACCAGACTGCGGTTGCCGAAGCCTACCGTCGGCACATTGTCGAGTATCACCGCAAGGAAGCCCCCGGCACCATCCTCATCGATACCGACAACAAGTACCTCTATTACGTGCTGGCGCAAGGCAAAGCCGTTCGCTACGGCATCGCCGTCGGCGAGGAGGCGCAGGCCTGGAGCGGTATCGCCAAGATCGGCCGCATGGAAGAATGGCCGCCGTGGCTTCCCACCCCAGGAGAGCAGACGCGGCTCGGGCCGTTGCCGGCCTATGTCACCGGCGGCCCGCATAATCCGATGGGCGCGCGCGGGATGTACCTTTTTTCCAGCAACAAGGACACGCTGTACCGCATCCATGGCACCAACCAGCCGGAATATATCGGCGCCGCCGTCTCATCCGGTTGCATCCGGATGACCAACGAGGACGCGATCGACCTCTATAATCGCGTCAAGGTCGGCACATTGGTCATCGTGCTGGGGCCGCACCAAGGTGACTCGCCGTTCAGCCCGCACATGGCGCTCGGCCTCGGCTCCAGCACCAACTGACCCGGGCGGTCTAGCGCCGTCATGAGGAGAATCCGGCGGCCCGGATTTTTCACCCGCCGAGCTCGACGCGCACGATTTCGGGCGGCACGCCGAGCCGAGCCGGAATGAAGCTGGTGCCGAGCCCACCGGACACGATCATGTGCCGGCCGTCCTCGACCACGTGGCCGTAGGCGAAGCGCGCGCCGTATTTCGAGGGGACGAAGGCCGGCCAGATCAGTGGCAGCCGGATTTGTCCGCCGTGGGTATGGCCGGCAAGCGTCAGCGCGACACGCGCGGGAATGCGGGGGAAAATGTCCGGCTCGTGCACCAGCAGCAGAACGGGATCGGCTGTTCCGACCTGCGCCAGCGTCCCCGGCAAGTCGTCGACGCCAAGGAATTGGCCGTATCCGAGGCGGTAGGCGATCTGATCGCCAATTCCAGCGAGCCAAAACGGCTGTCCGTCAACGTTTAGCCTCACCGCATTGTTTTCGAGCACGGGAATACGCACGTCGGCGAGCGCGCGGCGTACGCCCGCAATGTCAAACCACCAATCGTGGTTGCCGAGGATTGCCCAGGTTCCGAGCGGAGCGGCGATCCGCGCCAGTTCCGCCGCCCAGACCGGGTCGGGGACGCGCGTGATCGGGAAGCTGTAGTTCGCGGTATAGTCGCCGAGCAGGACGACGAGATCGGATTTCAACCCATTGGCAGTATCGACCATCTGCCGAATGTACGTCAGCGTCATGTCTGGCCCGCCGGCATGGAGGTCGGCGATCACCGTGATGGAGAGCTTGCAGCCCGCGGGCCAGCCCGGCGGATTGAGCGCATAACGCGTAACGACGAGGCTCTGCGGCTCGATGGCGGCGGCGTAGGCGCCGGTCGCGGCTGCGGTGAGGCCGATCAGCCCGGCCGTCCCGGCGAGAAAACGGCGCCGGGTCACGCGCGCTTTCGCGACGGGCGCCCCCTCCCTGCTCTCCCCCGCTTGCGGGGGAGAGCAGGGAGGGGGATCTGCGGTTTCAAGTGTGGCGATGGCATTCATGTTGCGATGGTACTCATGGGGCCTCGTGGCGCGCCGGTGATGAACGGAGCGTTCACTGCAGCGCGAGTGCCATAGCCCATTCGAGGCGAAAGAGTGTTAAGCGGCCTTCACGAGTGCGCGAGGCTGCTCCGCGACTTTCTGACTCAGTAAGATTAGCCGAAGGCGTAACCCGCCACCGCGCGGCAAAATGGCGGATTACGCTGCGCTGATCCGCCCTACGCGCTATCCAACGTCAAACGTTGGGACAGTCGTGGACCTAAGTATTTCCAGCAAGTTGAATGTTTAAGGAATTTTTAATATTAAATTTGATGAGGTTTGAACACGAAGTGCCTCGTTCTGCAGTGTTTTGTTGGAGTGTTAGATGCGCGTTACGGCCTTGATGCTCGTTCTGCTCGCGGTGAGCGCGCCGGCATATGCCCAGACCGCCACGACATCGGGCGCCACGTCCATGGTCAACATCAGCGACCCGCCAAACGTCAACTCGACGACCAGGCTGACTACTCCGCCCACGGTTGTAGCGCCTGGTCTTGCCGCCGCCGGCGTCGAGACGTGTCTCGGTTCCGCGTCCGGCGGTCTGTCGCTGATGGGGACTGGGCTGACGTTCGGTTCGACGCTGCCCGACCCCGGATGCAATCTCCGTCTCACGGCGCGGCAGCTTTATGCCTTCGGTTTTAAGAGCGCGGCGATCGCCCTCATGTGTCAGGACCAACGTGTTGCCGAGGCCATGGCGACCGTCGGCGAGGCATGCCCGTCCGCCCAAATGGCCGCGAATGACAAACCTGAAATTTCGGTTGGTTCCATCGATCGGCCTCATCCGGTTGGCCAACCTCTGCAGCTTGTCCGACCTCGCCCGGTTGTCCGGGCGCGCAAGGTTGCGCACGCCGCCGGGAGAAAACCGAAACCCAAGCCGAGCCTGGCTCCCGTGGCCAACGTCGCCTGGCTGATGGAGTTCTCTCAGGAAGAGGCGCGGTGGTGGCTCGCTTCCACCAAAGACTGACCCGGCCTCAAGCCCCCCGGGACTGAACGGCGGGCTTCGGGACGAGCCATTCCGGCCCGTTGCAGCGGAGATTCGACATGAAAATGATGTGCGGTATAGTGATGGTCGTTGGAATTCTGAGCGCGGCGCCCGCGATGGCCGGCGACTATATCAGCGGGCAAGGCTTCACCAATATTTGGTCGAGCGCTCAAGGCACCTCCAATTCCTACGGAAATGCGATGGCGAATTCGGCGAGCGGCTCTAACTCGTCGGCGATCGGCGGTGGCGGTTACCAAGGTACCCTCAGCACCCTCGGTGGCGTGACCAGCAGCACCAGTTCGTTCGCGAGTACCGCCTCGAACGGCAGCGGTTACGCGCAGGCGCAAACCTCGGGCTATGCCGGCGGCACGGCGACCGCCGCGGCAACCCGAAGCCACTGAGCGGTCTGCGAGAAGGTCTCGCGCAGCGAGCGTAGCCCGGATGGAGCGGCAGCGAAATCCGGGATCGGTGTTCGAGCCGCTCGATCGTTCCCGTATTCCGCGGAGTTTACCATCGGGCGCGCCTTTGGCGCGACCCGGCGGCTCCATACGGGCTACATGCTTCTGCAGCGCAAGTGCCATAGCCCATTCGAGGCGAAAGAGTGTTAAGCGGCCTTCACGAGTGCGCAAGGCGCTCGCATTTCACCCGCCGGCGAACGGTCACCAGCATCAGACATCAAGCTCGCTCTGATGCTCAGTCTTCTCGCGCTTGGCCTTCTTGAACACCGAAGGATCGATCCACGGCAGATGCGGGCGTTTACCGTCGAAAAGGTCCTCGACTGTGAGAATTTGGACCTTCTCGAACTTGCCGTGCAGCGGGCTCTCGTAAAATCCCGCGGCCGAGGCTTCGCGGCGCATGGTCGTGGTCGGGTCGGCCATCATGAGCAGCACGCCGATCTTGGCGCGCTCGCGCTCAACCACTTGGCCGAGCGCGCGCACCCATTGCGGGCTGACGTTCTCGCCGCCTTTCACCTCGACGATCGCCTTCTCGGTCGTCTTGCCGTCGGGCTTGAAATAAAGGAAGCCGTCGATGCCGGAATCCGCGCCCTTCTTGCCGCCCTTGTAGGGCTGCGCCTCGATCATCGATAAGGCCCAAAGCTGGAATTGATGCTTATCCTGCGCAGCCAGTTCGCGCGCGGCGCCAAAATCCTTCGGCACGCCATGAATTTCAAACTGCACCATCGGGAAGGCGTCGATCAGCCGCCGCTTCACGAGACTGATGGCGAGATGCGTGATGTCGATGCCTATCCAGCGCCGATTGAGCTTTTGTGCGGCATGCACAGTGGTGCCGCAGCCGCAGAAGGGATCGAGCACCAGATCGCCTTCATTCGATGAGGCGGAGATGATGCGTTCGAGCAGAGCGAGAGGTTTTTGGGTAGGGTAGCCGAGGCGTTCGTTTCCTGCCGCAATTTCTATGTCGGCCCAAAAATCGCCGACAGGGACGCCTTCTTGTTCGTCAAAGTATCGTTTATAGCGTGGAATGCCTCTACCGCCGCGAGGAACGACGATCCGGCCCTTTCGATCTTCTTCCTCCATTCGCTCTCTTGTCCAACGCCAAACTTTCGTGACGCCTTTGAACTCATATGTTAGGTTCGGCCGGTCTGGGTTGGGATTGAGCAGCGATGTAAGCTGATAGCGCCTGCCATTTTCATCAATTAGGCTATATTGTTGTGCAGCGGCTTCGTCATAAGGCGCATACACCGCATTCCAAATGGAGCGGTTCGAGTCCTTTGCGTAGTAGAAGATGACGTCGTGCGTGGTCGCAAACCGCGTGAAGGCAAGCCCTTTTGGGTGGCTACGCCTCCAAACGATCTCGTTCTTGAAATTTCGAACGCCAAAGATCGCGTCTAAGAGCATTTTGAGGTAATGGCTCGCTGTAGGATCGCAGTGTAGATAGAGCGAACCGGTCGGTTTGAGCACGCGATGCAGCTCAAGTAGACGCACTGCCATCATACAAAGGTACGCCATCATGTCGTTTTCTTTTAGAAAATGGCGCATGGCGCGCAGCATCTCTGCGGCGTCAGTATTACCTGACTTCATCACCTGATCGAACGCGTCTTCTGCATCGCCAGTTTCCCAATGCCAGGTATCATCGAACGCCTCGATTTGCGCTTGGCTCTGTTCGCCAGTCGGTGACTTGAACAAAACGTTGTACGAAGCATTTGAGTTGAATGGCGGATCAAGATAGATCAAATCCACAAACGCGTTCGGAAAATAGTCGCGGTTTCGCAGGACCGCCAAGTTGTCGCCGTAAACCAGTTGGTTGACCGGCTTGGTTTGCTCTAGCATGATATTACTCTCGAAATCTGCTGTAGTGCTGCGCGATTGCTTCAGAACTGGGTCGCGCCGATATCAGTCTCGGTTGGAGTATAGGTCTTTCATGCAGGGCCGCGTAAAAGGACCGCCGGATCAAGCTTGATACCACGATTCTGCGTTTGCTCGGCTCTATCGAAATTAGGCCAAGGTCAAACAGCGTGTGGACATCAGCACGCAAAAGCAACCCGTTTTGCAAAACGTTCGTCTTGCGTCCACGGTACGGCACTATGTGAGCCGCTTCGAGAACCCACAAAGTTCTGGTGCGGGTCATTGCACACCGCCCCGAATAAGCCGAGAGTAAGGCATTTCGAAACGGCCCTTGGCCTTGCCTTCGCGTGATGGCCGCGAATAGCCTCTGTCGAGCGTCCTCAATTGTCCTGGGATCAAATGGTTCAAGAGGCTCGTCGCTTAAATATTCTTCGAATGAACTTAATATCGGGGCTGGGGCAATATCAAAGTGGGAAAGTAATGTATCAGTAACAGGCGCGATTCCTTTTCCAATTGGTCCGGCTGGCAGTTCGGACCGCAAACTGCTCAATTGTCTAAAGTTCGAAAGGCGTGCATAAAAGTTGCTTCCCACGCGGAACACGAGGATGACTGGCGCATTTGACGGATCGTATTTTGTTGGAAATCCAGCGGCGGTCGACCAAGCGGGGTGGCGATGCGTACGTTGGTCAGCAATCATCCACTCTCCATACCTTCGCCTCGGAATACTGACAAACCTCAACTGACCCGGACCAAACCCTGTGGAATCGACTTGAACTGTCACACCGGTTTGCTCGCTAACTTTCAGAAATTGATCTATCGGAAACTGTTCGGTCGCTACCCCAAGGGCGATGTGTCTAGCGCCGCCGCCACTCCCCGAAGGAGACGCAAGGCCATGCATTGAGTTAAAATCTGTTCGGGTAAGTCGCTTCCAAAGTACATAGTCAGCCATCATTGGCCCCATCGATGGGAGCGCATGGCGCGCAGCATTTCGGCGGCGTCGGTGTTGCCGGATTTGATCACCTGGTCGAAGGCGTCCTCGGCGCTCGCGTTCCAGTGCCAGCTGTCCTCGAACGCCTCGATCTGCGCCTGGCTCTGCTCGCCGCCCGGCGCCTTGAACAGCACGTTATACGTGGCGTTCGAGTTGAACGGCGGATCGAGATAGACGAGATCGACCGATTCGTCGGCGACGTACTCGCGCAAAATGTCGAGATTGTCGCCGTAGAACAGCGTGTTGGCGGAAGGCGTTGTGGGCATTCGAATCCTACCCTATCAGCGCGGCTGGCCACTGACCGTTGTGGTGCCGCATTGGGATAATCTCTCCATTTACGGATAGCTGATAGCTACCCTCCGGAAGGTCTTTTGAGACTTGCTCTATCGAATAATTGCGATAGGCAACCGCGGACAAGCCTAGCAAACTAACCCTTGTAGCGGATACTACACATGTCGCTTCGTGCCCTCCAGCCCAGAGAACTCCTGGCAAACGAACGTCGTCTCTCCTAGACGCCATAGCCACCTCCTTTCACGCGGTGTAACTGATTCGCTTTGTGGTAGGACGCCACCCTCGAAGCAAGTGTGATCCTCCTGACGAGTCCAAGTTAAGGAGATTGCCAATGCAGGACGGCACAGAAGAACATGAGTCGCAACTCGACCTCTTATCGGAAATTTCGGACGTCGGGTTGGTTCGCCACCTGCTCGCCGATATGCATGATGACTTGCAAGGAAAAGTTACACGCTTTCGATATCTCTTTGACCTCGGCGTTGATCTAGGTACGTACCGCACAATGCTCTTTGGCGGACACGTAACCTACAAGGCCTGGATCGAAGCCCGCTCGTCGTTCGTTCACGGCAACTACGTTGCAACAGTTCTGCTCTGCCAAAGCCTAGTAGAGAATTTGCTCGCAGCGTTTCTTCATGGAGGTCTATTGGACGAACTGCCATCTCGAATCCAGTTCGATGAGACGCTGCGCCGTTGCCGAGCGATGGAGCTACTGACAGATCAGGAGGTTGACGATCTTAAGACGCTCGTTGCCATCCGAAATCCCCTGACCCATTTTCGACATGTGGATGACGAACACAATCTCGACCGACGATCAATTGCAACAGGCAGGCTTGCTGGAGAGATTTTGAGTAAAGATGCCTGGTTCGCCATCAGCTTGGCCTTTCGAATTTTGGCAAAAGATCAATTTCGGCTTGGCTGATCCGCCATCAGAGTTGGCAGTTTGAGCATCATTCGTGAGAGGCTTAATCGTGGAACTGATCAAGCGGTATTTGGAACCTGGCGCAATGATCAACTGTGTTCAGGTGGGTCATCGTCATACGGCCGTCGAATATACCGTTGCAGGCATCGCAAAGATCCATGACGCCAATCTGGACCTGCTTGGCCGCGACCCGCTAAACATTGAAATGGAAGGGTCCATGCGAGATTGGGTGATCGAGACGCTTTTACAGGGCGCCTATCTTCGCGAATACCACCTTTGGGAAAAGGACTGCAAAGCTTACTTCGCCGCGATGGCCAAGCGGAACGGCGAGGAGATCACGACGAAAACAAAGGGTGGACAACCTTTCGTGGATTTAGTGAAAGACACGCTCGTCACCTTCGCAGTCACAATGCCGGCAAACATTCTCGACACTATCGAGCACATGCGACAACGCGTTAATGCCATGAAGCACGAAGCGGGGCTCGAACTCGATCACTTCATCAGCGACAGCGACTATGCGGAAGGGCTTAAAGCCCTGGAAGGATTTTGGGAATATCTCGCGGGTTGTGAGCGTATCGTCGGTTGAGCAAGCCCGGATGGAGCGGTCGCGACATCCGGATTCGGTGTTTGAACCGTTCAATCGTTCCCGCATTTCGCCGCGCTTAATAAGGGCTACATGCTTCACCCTCCCCTGCAGGGGGAGGGTCGACCGCCGCAGGCGGAGGGGGTGGGGTGCGCGGCGACGCCGCTCGGCCGAGCGCCCTTTGGCGCTGTCACCCCACCCGCCGCGCTTCGCGCGACGACCTCCCCCTCCAGGGGAGGTGGG
>Ga0187856_1001071_pt1 | contig 22591 bp, 24 predicted proteins | sample June2016WEW_8_40_FD_132443 | JGI IMG/M metagenome (GOLD analysis project Ga0187856, IMG submission 132443) | Peatland microbial communities from SPRUCE experiment site at the Marcell Experimental Forest, Minnesota, USA - June2016WEW_8_40 | ecosystem: Environmental > Terrestrial > Soil > Wetlands... | reverse complement strand
GTGCCCAGGCGGCGTCGATGCGGCCTTCCAGCAAGGCCGCAATCGCGAACGAGAAGGCGATCGAGAAGCCGACATAGCCGAGATAAAGGAGCGGCGGATGAAAGGCGAGGCCCGGGTCCTGCAGGATGGGATTGAGATCGCGACCCTCGAACGGCGCGTCGGCAATGCGCAGGAACGGATTCGACGTGGTGAGAATGAAAAGATGGAAGGCCGCGGCAATCCAGGCCTGCACCGCGAGCGCGTTGGCCTTGAGCTTCGCCGGCAAATTGCTACCGAAGGCCGCGACCAGCGCGCCGAAGAAAGCGAGGATGGAGACCCACAGCATCATGGAGCCTTCGTGGTTCCCCCAGATGCTGGTGAGCCGGTACATCAGCGGCATCGCCGAATTCGAATTCTCGTAGACGTTGAGCACCGAGAAGTCGGAGGTGACGTAGCAGGCAGCGAGGGCGCCGAACGCGATCGCCACGAAGGCGAATTGCGCCAGCGCCGCCGGCGCCGCCATGCTCATAAGCACAGGGTCGTTGCTGCGCGCGCCGACGATCGGCACGCTGCCCTGGATCAGAGCAAGCCCCAGCGCCAGCATCAGCGCGTAATGGCCGAGTTCGGCAATCATCGGATTCTCCACTTCCCTTTACTTACCTGCCCCTGAAAGGGGGAGGCATCACTTCGCCCCTGCGCCGACCGGCAAGGCGGCCTTCTTAGCGTAATCGTCCTGCCAATGTCCCGTCTTCTTCAAGGCGTCGGCGACCTCCTTCGGCATGTAAGTCTCGTCGTGTTTGGCCAGGATCGTGTCGGCGTCGAAGACACCGGCGCCGTTCAGCGCGCCTTCGGCCACGACGCCCTGCCCTTCGCGGAACAGATCGGGCAGAAAGCCCTGATACGTGACCGGTATCTCGCGGTTGCCGTCGGTGACCTCGAAGCGGATTCTCAGATTATCGTCGCGCACGAGGCTGCCGGTCTTCACCAACCCGCCGAGCCGGATGCGCGCGCCGGGCGCGACATGCTTCTCCGCCACGTCGCTCGGCGAATTGAAGAACACTATGGAGTCGCGCAGCGCGTTGAGCATGAGCGCGACCGCGATCACCAGCACGCCGAGGCCGGCGCCGATCAGAACAAGACGTCGTTGCTTGCGGGTCATTGCTATCTTTTCCGCGCCATGATTTCGTCTTTCAACCCTCGAGACCGAGTCCTTTGACAAGATCGTCGATGCGCTTGATCTCATCGGGATGATCGCCAAACGCGCGCTTCGCATCGGCGGCGGCACCCTTCGCCTTGTCGCGGTCGCCGAGCACGACATAGGCGCGCACGAGGCGCACCCAGCCCTCCACGTCGGCGCCGTCATCGTGCAGCCGGGTGGCGAGACGCGCGACCATGCCGCGGACCATGTCGCGGTGCTGATCATCGCTCATGCTGGCCGCAGCTGCCACGTCGTTGGCGCTCGGCCCAGCTGCGGGGACCGGCGCGCCGGTCGCGCGTGCAAGTGCCTCGCGCACGAATTCGACCCACGGCGCGCCGGCCGGCGCGTCCGCCAGCAGCGAGCGCCAGATGGCGGCAGCCTCATCGCTTTTGCCATCCTGCTCGGCCGCGAGACCCAAAAAATATCGGGCTTTCGTTTCGTGCGGATCGCGCGCAATGGCGCGCTCGAACGCTGCCTTGGCCTCCGCGGTCACCACACCGTTCGCCGCGGCGGCCAGCGCCTCGCCGAGGTCGGACTCACGGGCGGCGGTGTCGCCATTGAGCGCAAGCGATTTGCGCCGGGCCTCGACCGCATCGTCGAAGCGGTCGAGCCGCATATACACCGGGGCGATCACCTCCCAGCCGGAGCCATCATTGGGATTGCGTGCAAGGTGGGTCTCGACCTGGCTGACGAGGTTTACGATCGATTCGCGGCCCTGCGGTGTCTTGACGCGGGCGAAGGCGGGCTCTCCCGGAACGTTCGGCGAGCCGAGCGCGACATAAACGCTCGGCGGACCGAACGGCAAAATAATCAATGCGGCGATCGCCGCCACGCGGCGGCGCCGCAGGTTCCTCGGCGCGGCCGCCGCGGATGCGGCCTGCGGCTGCGCGTCCGCCGCAGCGAGGAGCCGACGTGACACTTCAAGCCGGGCGGCCTCCGCCTCCGCCTCGCCAATCAACCCGGCAGCGCCGTCGCTGTCGATTTCCTGCAGCTGATCCTTGTAGACGAGGAGGTCGCTACCACTGCGCGCGGCGTGTGGGTCGCGCCCGAGCGGCCACAATACGGCGACGATCGCCGCAGCCGTCATCGACGCAAAAATGAACCACAGGATCATGGCACCATTCCATCCGCCGAACCGGGACGACAGGGGCGGCCGCCCTCGAGCCACGCGGCTACATCAATCACGGCGTCATTACTGCTGCAATGGGAGAAGCGGCGCGACAATTGCGCACTGTGACGCGGCAGCCTTGCCATCCGGACGTGGTGCGGCGCGCCAGATCACGCCCGAACCGGTTTGCGCTCGACCGTCGCGGCGGCCTGCACCGCGATCTCGGCCGCTTTGGCCAAGAGCCCGGCATAATCCCCTCCGAACACGGTCCTGCAGAACCGGATCGCGGCGTCGACCTGCGACTGCCGGAACGGCCGGTCGGCATCGCCGGCTTGGCGCAAGGTATCGAGCAGCACCTTGGTGCCGGTCTCGAGGTAATATTGCAGTTCCGAATAGCTGCGCATGGTCACTTCGTTGACCGCGAGTTCGTTGGCGTAATTACGGCAGGCGCCGACGAATTCGACCAGCATCTCGGCGTCGCTCACGTCGATCGAATCGAGCAGCGAGCCGGGCGCGATGTCCTTGGCCGGCCGCGGCCGCAACAGCCGCCGGACGCGGCCCGGTGTCGACTCGATTTCCGTTTTCAGCACGTTGGAGACTTCGGTGCGGATGGCTGTGAGCCGACGACTCCAAGGCGAATCGACGGAGAGGTCGATTTCTGTGCGCAACCCGCGCGCCGCGTCGTGGATGGCCTTGAGCAGCGAGGTGACCGGACGGTGTGCCTTGAGCTCCGCGCGCAGCTTGCTCACCATGCACTCGACCTCGCCGAGCACGATCGTGACCGCGACCGCGCAGGGCGTTTCGGCGATACGGACGGTGTCGTCGCTCTCGGCCGCGCGGGTAGCGATGCGGATGAGCTGCCAGGGCGCCGCGAGCCGGCCCATGACCAGGATGAAACCATAGAGAAAGACATCCGCTTTGCTCGCGGCGGCGGTCCCGAGCGTTTTCTGCGCCGTCGCCGCGTCGAGGAGCGCTTTGATCGAGTCGATCTGTTCGCGCTCGAGCGCGCGCATGTGGTTCGGCAGCCGCCGCGCCAAGTCGGCAAGCACATCACGGCTCGCGAGGATGCCCAGGAGCGTTCCGAGATCTTCGAGCGCGCGCGGCGTGCCGACCTGTACGGCGAGACGCCGCCGCGCCTTTTCGTCGCCGGCTACCGCGCTTACGGTTTCCCTGATGCGCTGGATCGCCCGCTCATGCAGGGCGCGGGTCAATTGCTCGGCCCTGACCCGATCGTCGGCGAGCAAGGCGCGCTTGATGTCCTCGCTCAGCGCCTTGGCCTCGGCCGGCATCAGATCGCGACCGATCCAATCCCAGATCGGTTCGAGCGATACGCGCGCGATGCGCCCGACGCGCTTGTGATCGGCGGCGTCGTCGATGAGGAACGGCTCGAGCGGCGCGAAGAACAGCCGGCCCGCATCGCCGATGCGCGACACCCGCTGCCCGGCGGCACGGATCGTGCGCCGCAATTCCTGCAGCACGAGTTCGCTGCCGGCGGCTTCCTCGCCGCGCAGCATGCCGCGCTCGAACTCAGCGATCAGCATCGCGCGAGCCTCCGGCTTGAGGGTCCGCAGATAGTCGCGCAGCCGTTCGACGGATTGCCCGTCGCTCGTCATGGGCACACCACTTCACCTGGATGGCACCGGATTGTTTCTAATCGCTTGGCGCTTAAGAAGGAGTTACGCAAAATATCAGGAATTCAGGGGCATCAGAGGCATAATGCCGACTTTGCGGCTCGCCGCCGTTCTCCTGACCGCAGTCCCGGCCGGCCCGGGAAAGATCACGCCGATCAGCTCACAATCGTCCAGGTGCCATCGGGATTGCGGCACGCGGTGCCGCGCTCGGTCTGCGGCTTTTCCTCGATGTAGACCGTGTGGGTGTATTGCCGGCAGGGGGCGCCGTCGACCTGGTAAGCGGGACCGGGCACGACATTGCCGTAGCGCCCGGAATCCGGATTGCGCCAGGCGACAGGAGCGCCCGAAGGGCCGGTTTCCAGCGCCTGCATCTGCGCCGCATAAGCGCGCCGCTTGTCCTCGTCGTCGAGCGCTGCGCCGATGCGGTTGCCGAGGAAGGCGCCGAGCGCCGCGCCGACCAGCGTTCCGGCGGCGCGATTGCCGGCGCTGCCGCCGATCGCATTCCCGATCACTCCGCCGGCCACGGCCCCGGCCGCCGTGCCGCCGACCTCCTTCGGCCCGGAATCGGCTGAACAGGCGGCAACGCTCAATCCGGCCAACGCAATTGCAACGAACCTGATCGCCGGCATGACTCCCCAACGCATGCCCGGACAGCACAGCACCGCCCGGCTCCCGCCGGCTAAACCACAAGCGCCGATTGGGGCGAAACTCTGTTCACCGTTCCCTTGACATCAAGACATCCAGATATTTATGTCTTGATGCATGCGCACCACGCTGACCATTGACGACGACGTCGCGGTGCAGCTTGACCGCCTCCGGCGCGAGCGCGAGCAAAGCTTGAAGGACATCGTCAACGACGCGCTACGCCGCGGGCTGCGCGACATGCGGACGCGCGCGAAGCGGCGCAAGCCCTTCCGCACGACGGCCCACGACATGGGACCCTTTCTCGTGAACATCGATAATGTCGCCGAAGCGCTGGCCCATGCCGAAGGCGAAGATTTCAAGTGATCCTGATCGACATCAACCTGCTCCTCTACGCCACCAACACTCACGCCAGCCAATACGCCGCGGCGCGTGAATGGCTGGATCGGCAGCTCAGCAACACCAGCCGCGTCGGGCTGCCGTGGGCTTCCTTGCTCGGATTCCTGCGTATGGCCACCAACGCGAGGATCGTCGCGCGCGCACTCACCATGGCCGCCGCTTGGCGGCAGGTATCGCAATGGCTGCAATGTGAGCCGGTATGGATACCGCTGCCGACCGAAAGACACGCCGAAGTGCTCGGCAAATTGCTTGCCGAACCCGGCGTGCACGGCAATCTCGTCCCCGACGCGCATCTCGCCGCCCTCGCGATCGAGCACGGCCTGACGCTGTGCTCGACCGACGGCGATTTTGCCCGTTTCCGGGGACTGAAATGGCTCAATCCATTGGCGGGGTGATCGCCTCGCGTTAGGCGTCAGCACCGTTGGATATGTTGACCGAAAGTTAAATGCGTGTTTGGAGAGAATTAAAACCTATTTCCAACGAGGACCATCGGCATGCAGACGGCTGTGAGGGCAGCCACAGTGGCCGCGCTGGCTACGCTCATGAGCGGCGTGGCCGCGGGACAAGGCGCTCGTATCGTAAGCGGGACGGGTGTCGCGATCGGCGCCAAAGGCGAGATTCTCACCAATGCCCATGTTGTCGAAGGCTGCCAAAGAATTTCCGTAAAACTCGCTTCGGGACATTCGGAAGTGGCAGAGTTGGTTGCACGCGACGAAAAAAATGACCTTGCCGTCGTTCGCCTGACCGGGACGAACAATCGACCCGCGTCTGTTGCCATGTTCCGCGAAGGTGCCCCTATCCGTCCCGGTGACGCGGTGGTGGCATTGGGTTATCCCCTCGCAGGACTTCTGGCGACAACCGCCAACCTTTCCGTGGGGAATGTGAGCGCGCTCGCGGGGCTTGGCGATGACTCCCGCTATGTGCAGATCAGCGCGCCGGTGCAGCCCGGCAACAGCGGCGGGCCGCTCCTTGATGCCAGCGGTCACCTGGTTGGAGTTGTTACGGCGAAACTGAACGCCGAGCATATCGCCCGCATCACCGGGGACATTCCGCAGAATGTAAATTTCGCGCTCAAAGCCGAAGTCGCAAGAACATTTTTGGACAGCAAGGACATTGCATACCAAACGGCGCATTCGGAGCGGCAACTATCGCCGGCTGAGGTTGGCGAAATGGCGCGGCCGTTCACCGTCTACATCGAATGCGAACAAGCTGGCCAACAATCCGCAACCGCCCCGGCGACGCCAGCTCAGCCTTCGCCGAAAGGGCGCGAGCCCATGAAGCAGCAGATCGCGTGGTGCACCGGGTCCGATCAACCGTCTGCGGATTTGATCATCAATGCGTGCTCGGCCGTAATCCAATCCCGTCAGCAGGCATGGGCGTTCAGCAATCGTGCAGTGGGATACTACCTTAAGGCCGATTACGACCGCGCTATTGCCGATTGCACCGAGGCGATCCGGCTTGATCCGAAGTTCGCCAAGGCGTTCCAAACCCGCGGTCTTGCCCATCTCGCCAAGCGTGACTACGACCGCGCCATCGCCGATTCGACCGAGGCGATCCGGCTTGATTCCAAAGACGCCGTTGTCTTCAAAAATCGCGGAGCGGCATACAATGGGAAGGGCGATAGTGATCGCGCCATCGCCGATTTGACCGAGGCAATCCGGCTCGATCCGAAGAGTGCTTCAGCTCACAATAAACGCGGCAACGCGTACCGCGCCAAGAGCGACTTCAACCGCGCTATTGCCGACTACGATCAGGCGATCAAGCTTGCGCCAAAATATGCCGACGCTTTTTTCAACCGCGGGCTCACGAACCTTTATGCCGGCTCGCTTCCCCAGGCGCTCGCCGACATGGATCAGGCGAACGCGCTGGCTCCCAACTACCCCTATGCAGCGATCTGGCTCGATATCGTGAATAAGCGCAGCAGTCTGCCGAGCAGGCTCGCGCAAGCGGTAACGCAGATCGACATGACCAGTTGGCCGGCGCCGGTGATCCGCCTCTATCTGCGCCAGTTGACGCCCGCGGCGGTGCTGGCGGCTGCTGACGACGCCAATGCCGATACAAAGAAGGGTCAGCTCTGCGAGGCTAATTTCTACAGTGGCGAACTGGCGCTGCAGCAGGGCGCCAAGGAGGAGGCTGCGCGCCTGTTCGGGCTCGTGACCGCGCAATGCCCGAAAGGCTTCTTCGAGTGGCCGGCCGCCAACGCCGAACTCCGGGCGCTAGGCAAAAGTCGCTGACCAGGCAACGACTTCATCCCGCCGGCAGCGTCAGTTCCGCGCGCAAGCCGCCGATCGGCGCGGTGCCGAGCGTGAGCACGCCGCCATAGAGGCCGGCGAGCTCGACCACGATCGAGAGGCCGAGGCCGGAGCCGGGCTTGCTCTCGTCGAGCCGCTGGCCGCGCAACGCCACCTGCTCGCGCTCGGCGGGAGAAAGACCCGGCCCGTCGTCGTCGACGATGATGCGCACGCGCGGCTTGCCGTCACTGGCGGGACGATCGGCCGCCACCTCGATGGCAACCCGCGACTGCGCCCATTTGCAGGCATTGTCGACCAGGTTGCCGATCATCTCTTCGAGGTCCTGCTCTTCGCCGCGAAAGCGCGCGTGCTCCGGCACGTCGACGGCGATGGCGATGTCGCGCTCGCGATGGAGCTTCTCCATCGTGCGCGCGAGAGCGGCCACGATGGGGGGAACGTCGATCAGCGCACCGACGCCGGTAAAGCGCGCGGCGAGCCGCGCGCGCTTGAGCTGGCGCGCCACCTGGTCGCGCATGATGTCGGCCTGTTCGAGGACCTTGTGGGCAAGCGGGTCGTCCGGCCTCGCCGCCGCCTCGTTGACGAGGACGGAAAGCGGCGTTTTCAGCGCATGGGCGAGATTGCCGACATGGGTGCGCGCGCGCTCGACGATTTCGCGATTGGCCTCGATCAGCGCGTTGGTCTCGCGCGCGAGCGGGGCGATCTCGACCGGGAATTCGCCCGCCAAGCGCTCGGCCCGGCCGGAACGGATCGCGGCAAGGCTGTCTGAAATGCGCTTGAGTGGGGCGAGGCCGAAGCGAACCTGCAACGCAGTGGTCAAAAGCAGCGCGACGGCGAGCCCGGCAAAGATCGCACCGATGACGCGGTCGAAGCTCAACATCTCGTCGTCGATCTCGGACGCATCGCCCGCCACCGCGATCAGATAACGGCCGTCGTCGCCGAGATCGATGTTGCGCTCGACGAGGCGGAGCCGCACCTCCTCGGGGCCTTGCGTGTAGCCCTTCTGGTAGCCGCTGGCGCCAGAAGAGGCGTCTTCGGCATCGGCCAGGCGCGGCAGATTTGAGTCCCACAGCGAGCGCGAGGAATGCACCTCCGGCTTCGGCGTGTCGAGCCGCGTGACCTGCCAATACCAGCCCGACAACGGCAGCTCGAACAGCGGCTCGCCGATCGATTGCGGGAACTTGTCGTTGCCTTCGTCGGGCGAGGCCACATCGGCGACAAGCGTGCGCAGGTAGACGTCGAGCCGCCGGTCGAAAGCACGCTCCACGGCGTGGCGATAAAGCGTGGACAAAGCGACGCCGGTGACGATGAGGATGACCACCGTCCAGCCGGTCGCCCACAGGAACAGGCGAAACGCGAGCGAGTTAGCGCGCATCGGGTGGGGTCAGCAGATAACCGAGACCGCGCACCGTCTGGATCACGTCGACCCCGAGTTTTTTTCGGATGCGGCCGACGAACACCTCGATGGTGTTGGAATCGCGGTCGAAATCCTGGTCGTAAAGGTGCTCGACCAGTTCGGTGCGCGACACCACGCGGCCGGTATGGTGCATGAGGTAGGACAAGAGCCGGTATTCGTGCGAGGTGAGCTTGACCGAATTGCCGTCGACGGCGACGCGGCCCGTGCGGGTGTCGAGGCGGAGCGGCCCGCAGGTGAACTCGCTCTTGGCGTGCCCGGCCGAGCGGCGAAGCAGCGCGCGCACGCGCGCCAGCACTTCTTCGAGATGGAAGGGTTTGGCGACGTAGTCGTCGGCGCCGGCGTCAAAACCTTGCACCTTGTCGCTCCAGCGGTCGCGGGCGGTGAGGATGAGCACGGGCATGGCGCGGCCGGCGCGCCGCCAAGCTTCCAGCACCGAGATGCCGTCCATTTTCGGCAGGCCGATGTCGAGGATGACGGCGTCGTAGGGCTCGCTCTCGCCGAGGTAATGGCCTTCCTCGCCGTCGAAGGCGCGGTCGACGACATAGCCGGCGTCGGTCAGCGCGGTCGCCAGCTGCCGATTGAGATCGGGATCGTCCTCGACAACAAGAAGGCGCAAGAAACACTCCGAAGAACAGCTCCGCTCAACGCTCGCCGACGAGCGTGCCTTTGGCGGCGTCGACGACGAGTCGCTCCACTTTGCCATCGTGCGCCAGAACTGTCAGCAAATAGACAAGCCCGTCGTGGCGGCGGCAAAGCCGTGCCCGCACCAAGGTCCCCGGCACATGGCTCCTGACCGCGTGAATGGCGGCGGCAAGCCGCAGCACCGTGCCGTTCTCGACCAGGGCGCGGCGCTCCCTCTGATTGAGACAGGCATGGGGGGTCTCGACACCGCTGTGCGTTGGACGGCCGGCCTCTTGCGCACGCACGGGCGCGAGCGCAATGGCAAGAGCGAACAGCGCGGCAACGGACGCTCGGTTGGTACCCATGCGGCCTCCCTAGGCGCTTGCCAGTGAACAAGACCTGAACGGCCGATTTAGGGCAGGCCCACACATCGCGGCGGAATTACGGATAATCTGATGGGCGAAGATGGCCGGCCGCGGAAATGAAGCCCCCCGGGTGGACCGGGAGGAAGGGTCCGCCGGGGGGCAATAGTGCGGCAGAGTCCGGGGGAGCAAGAGCCGCCACCCCGATAAGAAAAACGCCGGAACCGAAAGGCCGTTCCTGCTGCGACAAGTTGGACATGAGCGCGGATCTGGGAACAGAAAGCTTTGCGGGCAGCGCCTACGCGCTCTTTCCATCCGCGTCACGGCGTCATACGCTTGCGGCAAAAGTGGCGAATTGGGGGGATAGAAGGATGCTGCGCGGCAAACGATTGTCGCGGCTGATGTTGCCGTTGCTCGTGGCGCTTCACGCCGCTACTGCGCTCGCCGTTGGCGAGGTACGCTCCGAAGTCGCCAACTGGAAGATCGTCATCAAAAAGGACGAGTTGACCGAGCAAGAGTTGCGCTTTGCCGCGACGACGCCGAAATCGAATCCGATGCGGCACGGCAAATCTATCACGACCATTTTGACTCTGAGATGCGCTACCGTCTTTCTGAACAGACCGACGCAACCGGAACTCATGATCCTGTTCACGTCTTTCACCGGGATGTGGCACGTCAAGAACTTCCACACCCGTTACCGCTTTGATGAAGGACCTGTGCGCGATTACAAGCTGAGCGTCGCCGGCAGAGGCGGCGCACACGCGATCGTGCTGCCGAAATTCCCCGATCAAGATCCGGTCGCCGACCTCGTCGCGGCAAAGCGGCTGCGGGTCGAGGTCGAGCTTCCCTCTGCCGGGCCCACTCTGCTTGACTTCAACGTCACCGGCGCCGCCGACGCCGTGCGCGCGATTGCCTGCCGCTAGAGCGTCATTGCGAGCCACTTGGAAGCGTGTCACCGTCGATGCGACAATGCGCTTGACATCCGTCACCGTTTATGATACGGAAACTCATCTTGCTCATTCGAGGGGCGTCACCGGTGACGTACCGACGGCGGAGCAAGTGCGGTCCCTGCGGGCGCGCCGTGCCTCGCAAGCACGGCCCCAAGACAATCGCGCCTTTCGGCGCTCCGCTCCCCTCGGTTTTTTGGCGAGGGGGCAAAGAATCAAACAAAGCTCGGGCATTTCGCGTCGCGAGAGTGATGAATGCTGTCTGTGAACGGATTTGCAAATGGACGCGGCGCCGCTTCCGCTCATTCCCGCGCAAGCGGGAATCCAGTTGGGTCCCCGCTTTCGCGACGCTTTCGCGGGGACGAGCGGTAAAAAATCCAATTGGTGCGGTACTACCCCTTCCGCCGCGCCGCCTTCGGCAGCCTCAGCGGCCAGCTCACGATGTGGTCTTCGAGCATGTCGTCGGACACGTCCTTCTCGCTCGCCCCGACACGGCCGCGCACCGAAACGCCCGCGGTATGAACGGTGTCCGGGTCGCCGGAGACCAGGGGATGCCACCAGTAGAGGTCCTTGCCTTGGCCGATCAGCACATAAGCGCAGGAGGGCGGCAGCCAGGTAATGGTTTTGAGGCTCTCCGGCGTGAGCTGGACGCAGTCCTCGACCTTTTCCAGCCGGTTCGCGTAGTCGCGACAGCGGCAAGTCTTGCCGTCGAGCAAGCGGCAGCCGACGTCGGTATAGTAGGTGCGATCGGTCCCCTCCTCTTCGAGCTTGTTCAGGCAGCAGCGGCCGCAGCCGTCGCAGAGGCTCTCCCATTCCGAATCCGTCATGTCTTCCAATGATTTATGCCGCCAGAACGGGAACTCGTCGGGCCCTTGATCGGTTGCCATCTCGTCTCCAAGCCGGCGTTCCTCGGCGCGGCGGCTCGCCCAAAAGCTCTTACCCCCAATTTGCCCCCAATTTCTATTCACACTGTCACGCTTGCGTCATTGGCCGGCGGCGCTGGCTCGGGTAAATCTTGGTTGGCTGAAAAGCAAAAGGACGGGGGCCGAACCCCTTCCCGGAGTGCGCAAGCGTGACGGACCTGTTCCCCGATCCGGGTGACGACTGGCAGCTCAAGTTCAAGCGGCTGCTGCTCGACCTCGACGCGCGCATCGATTCCGCCGTGTTCCAGAGCGGCAAATGGGCGCGTGAGCTGTACGAGCGGTTCACCGCGATCATGGATCATTGCCATATCGCCGGCTGGCGGCGCTGGCTCATCGTGGAGCCGTTGTCGGAGGCGGCAACTTTGGGCACCGGCACGCTCCTGCTCATGCTGGCGCTCGCCATCCCCGCCTTTCGCGAGACTGCGGACGAGGACTGGCTGAAGAAATCCGAGCTCGCGGTCACCTTCCTCGACCGCTACGGCAACGAGGTCGGCAACCGCGGCATCAAGCACAACGATTCGGTGCCGCTCGAGGACATGCCCGACCACCTGATCAAGGCGGTGCTGGCGACCGAGGACCGGCGCTTCCACGAGCATTTCGGCATCGACTTCTACGGCACCTTCCGCGCGCTGATGACCAACGCCAGGGCCGGCGGCGTGGTGCAGGGCGGCTCCACCATCACCCAGCAGCTCGCCAAGAACCTGTTCCTGAGCAACGAGCGCACCATCGAGCGCAAGATCAATGAGGCGTTCCTGGCCACCTGGCTGGAGACCCGCCTTTCCAAGAACGAGATTCTCAAGCTCTACCTCGACCGCGCCTATCTCGGCGGCGGCGCTTTCGGCGTCGACGGCGCGGCACAGTACTATTTCGGCAAGTCGGTGCGCGACGTGACCCTGCCGGAGGCGGCGATGCTCGCCGGCTTGTTCAAGGCGCCGAGCAGGTTTTCGCCGCTCGTCAACCTGCCTTCCGCCCGCGCGCGCGCCAACGTGGTGCTCGACAATCTGGTCGACACCGGATTCATGACCGAGGGGCAAGTCTACGGCGCCCGCCGCAATCCCGCCACGCCCATCGACCGCCGCGCGGAGGACGCGCCGAATTATTACCTCGACTGGGCGTTCGACGAAATGCGCAAGCTCGTCGATACGTTTCCGAAATCGGTCAACGAGAGCTTCTTCGTGGTGCGCACCGCGCTCGACATGAATCTGCAACACTATGCCGAGCATGAGGTCGAATCGGCGTTGCGCCAATACGGCCACGACTACGGGGCCAGCCAAACGGCGGCCGTCATCGCCGATCTCGACGGCGCAGTGCGCGCGATGGTGGGCGGGCGCGACTACGGGGCGAGCCAGTTCAACCGCGCGGTCGACGCGCTGCGCCAGCCCGGATCCTCGTTCAAGCCCTACGTCTACGCGACGGCATTGGCGAACGGTTTCAAGCCAACCTCGATCGTCGTCGATTCGCCGGTGTGCATCGGCAATTGGTGTCCGCACAATTATTCCGGCGGCTATTCGGGATCCATAACGCTGACGCAGGCCATCACCCATTCGATCAACGTCATTCCGGTCAAGCTTTCGATTGCGCTCGGCGACGGCAATCCCAAGCTCGGCCGCGCCAAGATCATTCAGACCGCGCGCAATTTCGGCATTTGGACGCCGCTGCCGGACACGCCTTCGCTGCCGATCGGCGCCGACGAGGTCAACGTGCTCGAACACGCCGTCGCCTATGCCACCTTCCCCAATCTCGGCAAGGCGGTCACTCCACACGCCGCGCTCGAAGTGCGCACCGGCAACGGCGAATTGGTGTGGCGCTTCGACCGCGACGGCAAGCGGCCGCAGCAGGTCATCTCGCCGCAAGTCGCCCTCGAAATGGTCGCGATGATGAACTCGGTGGTCGAAGAAGGCACCGGCCGGCGGGCGCAGCTCGACGGCATCAAAGTCGCCGGCAAGACCGGCACCACCAACGGCTGGCGCGACGCCTGGTTCGTCGGCTACACGGGAAATTTTTGCGGCGCCGTCTGGATGGGCAATGACGATTATTCGCCGACCAAACGCATGACCGGCGGCACGATCCCGGCGCTCGTCTGGCACAACATCATGGCCTATGCGCACCAGGGCGTCGAATTGCGGCCGCTGCCCGGCCTGCCCGCTCCGCAGCATGCTCCGACCGTGGCCGAGGCGACGCTCGAGGGCGGCCAAGCGCCGCAGCAAATCCTGCTCACACGCAAGGCAACCGAGGCTCTTGTCCACGTCGAGCATCTGTTCGACGATGCCAGCCGGGCGATGGCGGTCCAGGCCGTCCCCGCCGGAACGCTCGGCGCGCTCGGCGGTGGCGAGCGTCGCCCAACCACCGTCACGGCGGCGAGCGATCAGCAACCTGCCGGAATTTCCCGCGGCGATTAGACGCCGTCTTCGCGAGATAATCGTCATTCGATCGGGTCGAACGTGCGCCTGTTCTTCGGTTCCTGTTTCACATTGATGCTCGCGGCCGTCATCGGGTTGGGCGCGACCTGGCTGACGCTCACGCGTGGGGTTGCTTTCGGCTCGCTGACAATCGGCGCCTGGACTGCATGGCCGAAGAGCGGATCGGTCGACATCGATCCCTATGCCCGCGCCAGCATTGCCCGCAGCGGCGAGCTGCCGATTGGCACCGGCGATGGCGTCGCCTTCTATGCCCATGCCGACGATGCGGGAAACGCTTTCGACGGGCGTTGTACTTTCGTGATCAGCGGCATGACCCCGGCGGCGCGCTATTGGACGCTGACGCTCTATGACCGGGAGGGCCGGCTGGTCGCCAACACGATCGACCGGCACGGCTTCACCAGCGCGGAAATCGTGCGCGACGCGAACGGACGCTTCGCGATCAATGTCGGGCCGCGCGCACGGCCGGGAAATTGGCTGCCGAGCGGCGGGATCGAACAATTCGTCCTGGTGTGGCGCCTCTACGATACACCGATCGGCGTCGCCTCGCTGACCACGAAGGAGGGGCCGATGCCGGCAATCGTACGAAAGGGCTGCGCATGATTCGCCTGCCGCTGTGGATTCTCGGGGCCCTTCTGCTGGGCGGCATCGTGCATCTTTCGACCGTGCTGGCGATGCCGCAGGCGGCGACGCAGGACGCCTATTCGCGGCTCGCGCCGCTTGCGCCGGTCAACGCCGCTGTGCCGCTCGCCCCGCCGACCGCGCAGACCGCGATCATGCCGTTCATGGACCCGGCCTTTGCCGTGGCGGTGTGCCGATACGATCTTTCCGGCGGGGCGCTCAAGCTCAATGCGCCGGTGAGCCAAGCCTATACCTCGGTCACGTTCTACACGCGCAACAGCGTCGCCTATTACGCGATCAACGATCGCGCCGCCGGCCGGCGCGCGATCGAACTCGATCTCATGACGCCGGAGCAGCATGCGCAAATACCCGAGGAGGAGGACGTGACCGCCGCCGACCGATTGATCATCGAGTCGCCGACCGCGACCGGGCTGATCGTGCTACGGGCACTGGCGCCGGAGCCAGGATTCATGGCCAAGGCGCGCCGCGCGCTCGCCGGCGCGCAGTGCCGTATCGAGCCGGCGCAGTAGATTTTGTTGGAGCCGTCATTCCGGAGCCGAGCCAACGGAATGACGAACGAGAAAATCCCGATGAATTATCTAATGACCGGCGCCTGTTGCGCCGCGACGTCGAGCGGCACCGCGGCAAAGCGCGGCGCCGGGACCAGTTGGTTCGCCGCGATGAGCTGTTGCAGTTGCGTGAGCGCCACGTCGGCTTGCGCCGCGAGTTTCTCCGGCTCGGCCACCACCAGATGCTCGAGTGCGAAGCGATAACCGGCGCAGCGCTGCGTCAGCGAATGGTGCACCCAGGCGATGGTCAGGCTGTTCTCGCCGACGCGCGCCAGCGCGTTGAGCCGATCCGGCGGGCTGAGATCGGCGATGTATTGCATGCTCGCCTCGCGCCGCCGATCGAGTTCGACGACGCGCTGCGCGATGTCGAAGAACGGGGCGATGCGCACTACGTCATTGCGGATATCGTCGATCAACTTGTTGTAGCGGCCCGCCGTCGAGCGATAGCCGGCCGCTTGCAGATGCCGGTAATAGGCAGTGAGATCGACCGCCCACAATTCGCGCCGGAATTCGTGCTTGACGCCGTATTCGTAGAGCACGCTGTCCCAGCGCGGGCGGTCGTAGGGCGGCTCGATCAGCGGAAAGGCAAGGTCGCGCAGCGTGCGCTCCTCTTCGGTCAGATTGTCGAGCGAAATCGGCGCGCCAGCGCGCGCCGCGGCCTCCTGTCCGACCCAGGCATGGATGTCGTCGGTGACCAGAGCCGGCTGCAGCCGATCGAAATCCCCGATGCTGGAGCAGCCGGGAAGCAGCAGGAGAGCAAGGACGGCCACAGGCAGCTTTGTCTGGCAACTGCGACGGGTTTGCGGCGACATCGATGCGGCGGCGTTCAGCGGCGCCGCATGCGCCGGCGACCGCCATTGTCCGCCGGCGGATGAGTGTGAGGTTCGGCGTCCTCCGCATGCGGCTCGCCGTGTCGCTCGACGCGGATGACCGGGAGAATGATCACCGTCGCGGACTCGTCCGGCATGTCCGTGCGGCCGAAGCGTACGATGCGCCCCTCGTCGGGGAATTTGACAATTGTGCCCATGTTGGCGGCCAGCATTTGTCCTCTGCCTGCCGGGCAGCGGACCCCCTGCCCCGATGCGCGCGCATCGGCCTCGTTACGAATAAGCGGCATCCAGGGTTAACGCTCCGCTAACGGCGACAATCTAGGCTCATGAGGCGGTCCATTTGGGGCGTCTATTTGGGGCGCCCATTTGGGCCGGTACGCTGTTGCGATCGAGCGACGTGCAATGGAAGCGCAGAACCCCTTCGGCCTCGACGGTCTCAGTGATTTTGGCTTGCCCAGCGGGGTCGATATACGTCCGACCTTGCTGCAAGCCCTCACCGACATTTATGTGCACAGACTGAGCCACACGCCCGATGAGGAGCGCCGTTACACCGAGCTGGCGCTGCGGCTACTCGAAGCTGTTGATGTGCCGACGCGCATCGCCGTGGCGAGACGGCTTGCCGGCTACCTCTCGCCGCCGCCTAGAGTCCTGCAATGGCTGACCGGCGATCTCCCGGAAGTCGCCGCCGAGCTGCGCTCGCATTCGCTTCTGCAACCGTCTGCTGCGGTCGGCGAGGCGGCGCCAAATCTCGCCGTCATGCCGGGTGTGGAAGACGATACGCCGCACGAAGGAGAACGGTTCGCCGACGTGCCCCGCGCGATCGATTTGGCCACCGCCGGCGAACTTAACGAGCTGTTCTTCGCGGCAGATGCGAACGAGCGCCGCCTCATTTTGCTTAATCTCAACGTTGTCGCCCCCATTGCGGCCGGACGTATCAGCGTTTCGCGTGACCCATCCGTCGGCCGGCGGCTGGAAGCGGCGGCGCTTGCCCGCAACCGCGAGGATTTCGCCCAACACCTCGCACGCTCGCTGCAGATTCCGCGCGAGCAGGCAAGGCGCATCGCCCGCGACGATCTGGGCGAGCCGGTCGTGGTGGCGGGAAAAGCGCTCCGCATGCGGCGCGAGGTGCTGCACCGCATCCTGATGTTCGTCAATCCCGCCGTCGGCCATTCGGTTGAGCGCGTCCACGCGCTTGCTGCGCTTTATGACGAGATGACGTCGCAGGCGGCGGAGGGCATGGTCGCAATCTGGCAGGCGCTGCAACAGAACGAACGTGCAGGAGCGAAGCATCAGCCGCTCACTTGGGACGACGAGGTGCGCCAGCGCGCGCGTCCCGTGACGGCGGTGCAACGCACCCCTGCCGCACCGGGAACGAGCGGGCGTCGCAGCGCTTCATGAGCGGCGCGCGTAGAGCAGTTTAACCAGCGATGGCGGAAACGCGGCCGTCGAGCGCATTAGCGACCGCCAAAGTGACGCTGGATTAGCCGGCGACGACGTCGAGGAAATTTCGTCCGGCGCGATCCTCGACCTCGATGATCCAGATATCTGGATCGAATTTCAGCTGCCGCGCGAGATAGGCCTCGACCGCCGCATCGGGCGCCGACTGTGTGGCAAGGCTCGGCGTAAACGCGCGCGCCGCCCCTTGCGCGGCGTCGAAGGCGCTTTGCGGGGCCGGGCCGAACAGGTCCGAGGTGCCGTCGAGCCTGTTGATGCGAACGAATACGGCGCCGGCCTCCTCCGCCCCGCGCCTGCGCACGACGCCGAATATACCCTCGACCTGACAGCGCCGCAGATAGGCGGCGACCCACAGCGCGGTTTTGAGGCGCATCGTGCGGCTCACATTGCAATTGCGATCGATCGAGATATGACCCGATGTGATCGAAGCCGCAAACGCTTCTAGTCCAGCGGACGCCCGGTCATGGCGGCAAGTTCGCTCAGGAGGCGATCGGAGAGCCGTCCGGTCACCGGCAGTTTGTGCTCGCGCTCGAATTTCTCGATCGCCGCACTCGTTGCTTCGTCGACAATGCCGGAAGGCTTGATCTGGCCGTAGCCAAACTCGGACAGGACGTGCTGCACCGCCATGACGCGTGATGACGACCCGATCAGTTCAGCGATCGGATCATTGCGCCGCGCGGAGATGGTTTGCGGCGTCCGCGGGCCGACCGGGGAACGCGCGGGGACCGCTTCCGCAGGCTTGGGCGTTGCCATGCCCACAATGTTGGGACGACTTTCGGCCGCCGGCGGCGGCGACGCCGGATTGGCGAAGAATGGCGCCGGGTGCGGACCCGTTTGCAGAAAAACCGCATTGACGATGATGACGAGGCTCGCCGCACCTGCGCCGAGGATCGCCAGCGAATCGACAGGGCGATGCGCGGCCTTCGCCCATATTCGCCGTCCGATCGTTGCGACGGCGCCGGCGGCGCCGGCCGCGCCCGCCGCGCCCGCCGCTGCGCGGCGACCGTCATTGCGGCGGTCACGCACTTTTCTTCACCCGAATGTCGATGCGCGACGCGGCCTCTTCGCGCACCTTCGCGGGGCTCGTCTGCTGAGCCGCCACGCTATTCGGCAAATGGCCCGTCAAATAACTCGTCACACCGGCCGGAACTTGGGTGGAATACTTTTTTGCCGGCCTCGCGCGCTCGCAATCGAGCGGCAGGCGCACGCTGACGCGCGTGCCCTCGCCGACCCGGCTGCGGATACTGATCTCACCGGCGTGCAGCCGCACCAGGCCCTTGACGATGGAGAGTCCGAGACCGGTGCCGCCGTGGCGGCGGTCGTAGGAGGCGCGCGCCTGAAAGTACGGCTCGCCGACGCGCGCGAGATCTTCGTCGCTAATACCCACGCCGTTGTCCTCGACCACGAAGGTGATGCTTCCCGCCTCGGCGCGAGCGCCGATCGTGACTTTGCCGCCGCAGTCGGTGAAGCGGATGGCGTTCGAGAGGAGGTTGAGGAGGATTTGATTGAGCGCGCGCTTGTCGGCGACCATTTCCGGGAGGTCGCCGGTCGGCATTTTTTCGAACTGAACGCCCGCCTCGTGGGCCCGCAACGCCAGAAGATCGCAGCAACCGGCGATAACCTGCGCCGGCGCGAACGGTTCCGGGGTGATCGCGAAATTGTCGGTCTCGATTTTCGACATATCGAGAATGCCATTGATGACGGCGAGCAGGTGGTGCCCGGAATCGTTGATGAGGCCGGCATATTCGTTGCGGCGCCCGGCATCGAGCATCAGCATCGACTCTTTCGTCAACATTTCCGAGAAGCCGATAATGGCGTTGAGCGGCGTACGCAATTCGTGGCTCATGGTCGCGAGGAAACGGCTCTTGGCGGCATTGGCGCGCTCGGCCTCTGCGCGCGCGTCCTCAAGCGCCTGCTCCTGCCGCTTGCGTTCCGTCACATCGCGCAGCACGGCAACGACTTCGTGGCGGTCACGACCGCCGACCTCGACCGTTGCTGCCTGTTCGAGCGGCCGGCAGCGCATCTCGATCCAGACGAATTGTCCGGTGGAACGGCGATTGGCGTCGGAACTCTCGCGCCGCACGCGGAACTCGACGGAACGGCTCTCGCCCAAGGCCGCTGTATCGCCGAGCACGGTCAGATAAGCGGGGCGGTCGGCGACATGGACGCGACCGAACAAGCCTTGCCCGTGCAAGTCGACGATACGGCAGCCAAACAACGATTCGGCGGCCGGCGACACGAACAGCACGGCGCCGTCGCGGCTGTACCGTGTGATCACGTCGGTCATGTTGCGCGCCAGCAGCCGGTATCGGTCTTCTTCGGCGTACAACAGCCAGAAACTGGTGCGCGCGAGCGCCTCGGCGCCGAGCGCGAGCCCGGTCGCGTAGAGCGCGGCCGACACGATGCCGAGCGCAGCAAGCGCTGCGTGCCCGCTCAGGCCGGGCGCCGGCAGCAGGTTGAGTTCACCGACAAGCACCAACAGGCCGGCGGCAGCAAGCACGAAGGTCGAAGCGATCGCGACGACACGGCGCGACGCCGAAAGCGCCGCCTCGAGCGGCACGACCACGAGCCAAATGGCGGCGAAGGAGGCGATACCGCCGGTCGATACCGCCACCACCGTCACCAGTCCGGTCAAAGCGAGCGACGACAGCACATGGGCGCTCTCATAGCGGCCGGTGCGGGAGAGAAAGTAGGCGGTGAGGATCGGGGCGACGAGCCAAGCAAACACGATCAGCTCGATTGCGCTCGGCGCGCCGCGCACGATCAGATAGGCAGGAAACGACGCCAAGGCGACGATGCTGCCGAGCAGTCGTGGTGCGATGAAGGCGCGATGCCGCGCCGCGGTCAGCGCATCCTGGTGCGCCGACGGGTGGACCAGAGCCTCAATATAATCTCGTACTGGCGCGAAGAGGCCCACGTTCCCGATTGCACGCCCGACTTTGCAGACGCGCTCCCCTTTTTCTGTCGCGCGATCGTGTCAGACGCCACTTAAGCGAACGCTAAGGCGCCGCGCGCGGACCGCGCAGCGGCGTCGCGGGCACCCTTTGCGCCCGGGCGAACGCATCGGAATCGCCGATCATGGTGAACGGGCCGTTGCCGGGGGACAGCGACCGCATCGGCGGTGCTTACGGCATTTGCAAAGAGCCGTCGGAGGAAAACACTTGCTCCTGGCGAGAACATCGCAAAAGGCCGGCGTCGTACGCGTTCGTGCAAATTTTAGGTAAATTCTATTTTTTCAATTTGCTCGAAAATTTGCGGCGTATTCTGCTCGATTATGGGCAAAAACGTTCCGGCACCGCCAACGCGACTTTCAAGGCTGCCTGCTAGGTTGAGCGCTCGTGCGGCAATACCGGCCGCGGGGGATGCGGGTCTCATGTTCTTTCTGTTGCGAATGGCGTTCTGGCTCGGCGTGGTGCTGATCCTGTTGCCCAGTGGCTCCGCGCCACGAGGCCCGTCGAGCAACGAGCTCGGCGCTTCCGACGCCATCTCGGCCGCCTCCGCCACCGTCGGAGATTTGCGCGGATTCTGCACGCGCCAGCCTGACGCCTGCACGGTCGGCTCGCAGGTGGCGACGGCGATCGGCTACAAGGCGCAGGCAGGCGCAAAGATGCTTTATGATGTCTTGAGTGAGGCGCTGGCGCCGCGCGAGACCGGGTCGCTCGCCGGCGGCGCTCCCCGGCGCGCCGGCAGTGCCAAAGCAGCGCTGGAGAAATCTTCGCCGGAGCGAACCTCGCAAAGCACCTTGACTCCCACCGATCTGGCGCCGGCCTGGCGCGGGCCGGCGCCGCGCAAGGACGGCAAACACGCGGCTTAGTCTAGTCCCCTCATAGCCGTCATTCCGGGGCCGAGCCAACGGGTCCGGCCCGAAGTGACCGGCCCGATGACAGGCTCCGCGAGGAGCCCGGAATGACGATAGCAGAACATCGACCTCGCCGGCTCGACGCCCTATATAAAGGGTGACGAGGGACCGCCGCTGCGATGGCTGACATCGAAGAAATTATCGACAATTTCTCGACTCTTGACGATTGGGACGATCGCTATCGTTATCTGATCGAGTTGGGGCGGGAGCTGAGCCCGCTTGCGGAAACGGCGTATAGCAACGCCAATAAGGTGCAGGGATGCGCGAGCCAGGTCTGGCTCGATACCAGCGTGCGTCCGAACGGCGCAGGCGGGCCGGTGCTCATATTCGCGGGCGACAGCGATGCTCACATCGTGCGCGGGTTGATCGCGATCCTGTTCGTAATATTTTCAGGCAAGAACGCGAAAGACATTCTTGCGATCGATGCGCTGGCGCTGTTCCAAAGAATGGGTTTACGCGAGCATCTCACGCCGCAGCGCTCGAACGGCTTCCGCTCGATGATGGAGCGCATCCGTTCGGACGCGCGCGTTGCGCTGACGGCCGCTGCCGTGTAACTATCGTATGATCGCAGTGTGACGCTGCACACGGAACCATGCACGGCCGGCGGCGGCGCGCCAGCGTGCGGGCTACGGGAATTCTAGCCACATCGGCGATGGTGTTGTAAATCTCCTTGGGGCTGGTGCGTTGGCGCCTCGGGGGGAAGGTCAAACGATGGCCGTCAGCCGTGTCGGGGTGGACAGCTCGTTCAGCAACCAAAAGTTTCGCGCGGCGCTGACCGACGTATTTGCCGGAACGATCTGCAGCATCCTTTCGATCGCCTATTGTCTGTCTTATGCGGCGCTGATTTTCACCGGTCCGCTTGAGCATGTCCTCTCCTACGGCGTCGCGGTGACATTCCTGTCAGCCGCGGTCGGCGGATCAATCGTGGCATTGCGCAGCTCGCTTCCTTTCGCAATTGCCGGGCCGGACAGTTCCGTCTCCGTCGTCATGGCGGCCATGGTGGCGACCCTCATCCAGCGTCTCGTCGCTTATGGCAACACCGATCTTCTCGAGCCGACCCTCATCGCCATGTCGTTGACGACGGCACTCACGGGACTGCTGCTTTGCGTATTCGGGTTCACGCATGCGGGACGCGCCATTCGTTTCGTGCCCTATCCGGTGATCGGTGGCTTTCTCGGCGCCACCGGGTGGTTGATGATCACGGGCGCGATGCAAGTGGTGACCGATCAACGGCCGGCGCTCGCAAATATCGGCACTTTCGTCAACGTCGCGGTCGCCGCCAAGCTCGCAGCCGGGCTCGTCGTTGCGATCGCGCTGCATCTGGCGCTGCGTCGCTCCAAGCACCCCTTCATTCTGCCCGGCGT
>Ga0187856_1001065_pt1 | contig 22653 bp, 21 predicted proteins | sample June2016WEW_8_40_FD_132443 | JGI IMG/M metagenome (GOLD analysis project Ga0187856, IMG submission 132443) | Peatland microbial communities from SPRUCE experiment site at the Marcell Experimental Forest, Minnesota, USA - June2016WEW_8_40 | ecosystem: Environmental > Terrestrial > Soil > Wetlands... | reverse complement strand
GGAACCCATCTTGGCAGCGGTCATGTGTGACCGCGACAACAGACCGGACATATGATCGCAATCGCTTCGATCCGCACACTGCCAACTCTTGCAAGCAGGGGGCCGTCCACATATGGGACCTGGTCGGGGCGCACGATCCCGATGGTTCGAAAGATCGTGCACGTTTTTCGCGGGCGTTACCCGCTCCTTCCTGTCCCAGTCCAGCGACTAAGTCGCAGACCGGTCATCGTGCCGGCCGGGCGTCTTCCCGAAGCCGCCCGAGTGCGGAGGTGACGAGCCCCCGCCCGCGGGAACCGCTCTTGCCCCATCGGCCGATGTCACCCGGTCGACGTCCTTTGGTAGGCAAGATTTGCGGAATGTAACTGAAATCGAGACGGATGTCAAGCACCGTCTCCGATCAGGCGACAGCACGTCTAGCTAGTACCCACTTTCATAGAAACGTGATTCGCGCGGGCAGTGAATTCGAGAGTCGGATGAGACACTTGTTCGCATCGTTGCCTGCGCGGATTGGTGATTCCGGGTACTAGCTTTTGTTCGCTTTTTATCCTCATAGGGGGCCGGGCGCTGGCCCCTTTTCCCGTCAGTGGCCCCTTTTGGAATTTGAGAGTGGCCTACTGTACCGGACAGCCCCCACTTATGGCTCTCTTAGCCTCCTCGACATAGTCGGGGTCTAGACAACCGGCGCTATCGCCGGCCCAATGTTTGTGCTGGTTTTTATTTGTCCAGCAGGCGTCCGCACCAAGCCATACCTTATGCCCGTCCCCGGTCGCCGCCCCGTCTTTAATGCGCGTGACATCGTTCTGGTCAGTGTCAGCGCCCAAACAAAGAGCAATATCACCGCAAGCCAAATTCGGGTGGAGACAGCGATTGTCAGCAAGCACCACACAAGGAACGAGAGCAACCGAAGCAGCAATCACTACCAATTTAAATGAGTGCATAGACCCCCTCCTCAACGCAGGCTTGCACTACCTACCAGCATTGTGGTGCGCAACCTAACGAATAATTGTGCCGCCTCAGTTGGGTGCTGGCCGGGTTTGAGGGCTAGTGGCCGGTTTTGATACCCACAATGATTTGAAATCGCCTTGTGCGAATGTAGAAATTTTGTCAGGATGGGTACCGTAGGTAGAATTGGGAGGCATCAGAAAATGTATCGAACGAAAAAACTCGTGGGAGCAATCCTGCTCGCATTTGGCGCAATAGTTATCTCCTCTAACGCGAATGCTGGGTGCGTCTGCTCCAATTCAACGGGTAATTGGTACTGCGCGCCCAACCCGCAAGTTTGCATGGCGAATTTTGGATATTTCTGTAATCCGCCTCAGACATGCAAAGAAAAATAGAGGCCGTCTCAGTTGGCGGCCTCATCGCTTTACCAAGCCGACGTGATCTCAGTCTGTAAGTGCAGCGGTCAGCCGGCCGGCTTCACGATCGCCTCGGCGACCGCGCGGCGGGCGAGCACGCCGATCAGGTGGGCGCGGTATTCGGCGTTGCCATGAATATCGCTGTTGAGGCCGTCGGACGGAACGGTGAGGCCTTCGAGCGATTTTGGCGAAAATCGCTTCTGCAAGGCCGCTTCGAACGCGGGCACCCGGAACACGCCGTTGGCGCCGGCGCCGGTGACGGCGACGCGGATTTCACTGCCGCGCTTGCCGACGAACACGCCGACGAGTGCATAGCGTGAAGCCTGGTTGCGGAATTTCTGATAGGCGGCCTTCTTCGGTATGGGAAAACTCACCTTGGTGATGATTTCCGCCGGTTCGAGTGCGGTCGAGAACATGCCGGTGAAGAAATCGTCGGCCTTGATGCGGCGTTTATTGGTGATGATGGTGGCGCCGAGGCCGAGGCAAGCGGCCGAATAGTCGGCGGTCGGATCGTTATTGGCGACCGAGCCGCCGATGGTGCCCATGTGGCGCACCGCCGGGTCGCCGATCAGGCCGGCGAGCTTGGCCAAGACCGGAATGGCCTGCTGCACCACCGGCGAGGTGTGCACGTCGGCATGGCGTGTCATCGCCCCGATTGTGAGCGAGCGGCCGCCCAACTCGATGCCGGCCAATCCCTCGATGCGCGACAGGTCGATCAATTGCGGCGGGTTGGCAAGGCGCAGCTTCATCGTCGGCAGGAGCGTATGGCCGCCGGCCAGAAGCTTGGCGTCCTCGTTCTTGCTGAGCAGGTTCACCGCCTGCCGCAGCGTCTCCGGACGATGGAAGGTAAAGCTGTACATCGCAGTCCTCCGTTTTCATTCAATCACCTCTCCCCGCTGCGCGGGGAGATTTGTTTTTCACGCCGCGTGCGGCACCGACCTGCCCGACTTCTGCAGCGCGGCCCACACTGCCGGCGGAGTTGCCGGCATGGCGATGGCTTCGGTCCCGATCGCATCGGTGATGGCGTTGATGACGGCGGCCGGCGCAGCGATGGCGCCGGCTTCGCCGCAACCCTTGATGCCGAGCGGATTGGACGGGCATTTGGTGACCGTCGTCTCGACTGTCATTGTCGGGAAGTGGTCGGCGCGCGGCATGCAATAATCCATGAACGAGCCGGTGATGAGCTGGCCTTCCTTGTCGTAGACCGCACCCTCGCACAGCGCCTGGCCGACGCCCTGCGCGATGCCGCCGTGGACTTGACCCTCGACGATCATCGGATTGACGATGACGCCGAAATCATCGACCGCGGTCCAGGCGACGATCTCGGTGTTGCCGGTCTCGGGATCGACCTCCACCTCGCAGATGTGGCAGCCGGCGGGGAAGGTGAAATTGGTCGGATCGTAGAACGCGCCCTCTTTCAGCCCGGGCTCGAGCTCCTGGCCGGAGAATTTGTGGGCGACGTAGGCGTTGAGCGACACGTCGCCCCAAGCCGCGGACTTGTCGGTGCCGGCGACGCTGAATTTTCCATCCTTGAACTCGATATCGCCCTCGGCCGCTTCGAGCATGTGCGCGGCGACCTTTTTCGCCTTGGCCTCGACCTTGTCGAGCGCCTTGACGATCGCCGACATGCCGACCGCGCCGGAGCGCGAGCCGTAGGTGCCCATGCCGAACTGCACCTTGTCGGTGTCGCCATGAACGATCGAAACATTCTCGATCGGAATGCCGAGCCGCTCGGAGACAAGTTGCGCGAAGGTGGTCTCGTGACCCTGGCCGTGGCTATGGGAGCCGGTCAGGACTTCGACGGACCCGGTCGGATTGACCCGTACCTCGGCGGATTCCCATAAGCCCACGCCGGCGCCAAGCGAACCGACCGCCTGCGACGGCGCCAGGCCGCACGCCTCGATATAGGCGGAGAAGCCGATACCGCGCAGCTTGCCCTGACGCGCCGACTCGCGCTTGCGTTTGCCAAAGCCCTTGTAGTCGGCAAGCTCCATCGCCTTTTTGAGCGAGGCGTTATAGTCGCCGGCGTCATAGGTCATGATCACTGGTGTCTGGTGCGGGAATTTATTGATGAAATTCTTGCGCCGCAGCTCAGCCGGGTCCTGCCCCATCTCGCGCGCGCCAACCTCGACCAGCCGCTCGACCACGAAGGCTGCTTCGGGGCGCCCCGCGCCGCGATACGCATCGATCGGTACCGTGTTGGTGTAGACCGCGTCGACCTCGCAATAGATCTGCGAAATCTCATACTGACCCGACAGCAGCGTGGCGTAGAGATACGTCGGAACACAGGAAGAGAAGGTCGACATGTAGGCGCCGAGATTGGCAATGGTCTTGGCACGAAGACCGACGATCTTGCCGTCGGCATCGAAAGCCATCTCGGCGTGCGTGACATGATCGCGCCCGTGCGCGTCGGTGAGGAACGCCTCCGAGCGGTCGGAGACCCATTTCACCGGCCGCCCGACGCGCTTGGCGGCCCACAGCGCCACGACCTCTTCGGCATAAATGAAAATCTTTGAACCAAAGCCGCCGCCCACATCGGGCGCAATCACGCGCAGCTTGTGCTCCGGCGCCATACCGACGAAGGCCGCGATGACGAGGCGCGCGACGTGCGGATTCTGCGTCGTATTCCAGAGCGTGAACGCGCCGGTGCCCGAATCATACTCGGCGATAGCGGCGCGCGGCTCCATCGCGTTGGGGATGAGGCGATTGTTGACGATATCGAGCTTGGTGACGTGCTTGGCCGACTTGAAAGCGGCCTCGACCGCTTTGGGGTCGCCGAGATGCCATTGGTAAATCGTATTGTTCGGCGCCACATCGTGGATTTGCGGCGCGCCTTGCTTCTGGGCCGCCGCCGGATCGGCGACCGCCGGCAGCACCGCGTAGTCGACCTTGACCTTCTCGGCGGCATCGCGCGCCTGCGCCAGCGTCTCGGCAACCACCACCGCGACCTGATCGCCGACATGGCAAGCCTTGCCGTTGGCGAGCGCCGGATGCGCCGCCATCTTCATCGGCGAGCCGTCCTTGGAATGAATCATCCAGCCGCAGATGAGATTGCCGATCTTGTCGGCGGCAAGTTCCGCGCCGGTGAGCACCGCAAGCACGCCGGGCATGCCGGAGGCGGCCTTGGCATCGATCGATTTGATCGTGGCGTGGGCGTGCGGCGAGCGGACGAAATAGGCGTAGGCTTGGCCGGGCCGGTTGATGTCGTCGGTGTAATGGCCCTTGCCGGTGATGAAGCGGTGATCTTCCTTGCGGCGCACCGCGGCGCCGATCCCGGTTGCACTCATGGCAGTCTCCTCCGGCAGTATTCTTTTCGAACGCCCCCTTCCCTATTCGGGCGTCTTTGCTATTCGGCGGCTTTCGTAGCGGCGCCGCTCCCTTGCATGGCGCGGGCGCCGGCGGCGATCGCCTTGACGATATTGTGATAGCCGGTGCAACGGCAGATGTTGCCTTCCAGCTCCTCGCGGATGGTGCGGTCGTCGAGTTCGTGACCCTTGCGGCGCACGATATCGACCGCCGTCATGATCACGCCGGGCGTGCAATAGCCGCATTGCAGCCCGTGGTTCTCGCGGAAGGCCTCCTGCATCGGATGCAACGGCCCGTCCGGCGCCGCTAAGCCCTCGATGGTGAGCACGTCGGCGCCTTCGAGTTGCAAAGCGAGCACGGTGCAAGATTTCACGGCCTTGCCGTCGACAAGGACGACGCAGGCGCCGCATTGCGAGGTGTCGCAGCCGACATGCGTGCCGGTGAGCCGCAGGTTCTCGCGCAACAATTGCACAAGGAGCGTGCGCGGATCGACCTCGGCGGTGACGGGTTTGCCGTTGACTGTCAGAGAAACGGCTGCCATGAGCGCCCTCCTCGAATTCCCTTTAAACGTCTTTTTGCAGGACGGCTCGCGGCCGTTTTCTGCCTCCAAGGTCGAAACCGCGACGATTTTGCCGGTTTCAACCCTGGAACGACAATTACTCTGAACCGCGGCCTAACCGCCGGTCAAGAGAGTTTCGCGCGCAAATAGTCCCGTGGCTTGTGACGAAGCCCCGCCGCGTTGGGCGGCGTCCATCTTATGAGCTCTGCCCTGGTGCGCTCTGCCCTGGTGAACTCTGCCCCGGTGTCGGTGAGGCTTCCCCTGGCGCGCTCTGCCCGGGTGAACCCTGCCCCGGTGTCGGTGAGCCTTCCCCCGGTGGGCTCGGCGGGCTGACCGAGGCCACGAATTTTTGGAAAAAATCATCGGCTAATTTTTTGGCCGCGCCGTTGATGAGGCGCTGGCCGAGTTGCGCCAGCTTGCCGCCGATCTGCGCCTCGACCGTATAGCTGAGCAATGTGCCGCCGTCCTTGGGCGAGAGCTTGACCGTCGCGCCGCCTTTGGCAAAGCCGGCGACCCCGCCGTCGCCCTGGCCGGAAATCCTGTATCCATTCGGCGGGTCGAGATCCGACAGCGTGACCTTGCCTTTGAACTTCGTCTTCACCGGTCCGATCCTGGTCGTGACGACCGCCTGGAACTCGGTATCGGACAATTTGTCGAGCTGCTCGCAGCCGGGAATGCAGGCCTTGAGGGTTTCGGTGTCGTTGAGTTTTTCCCACACCGTTTCCCGCGTGACTGCAAGCTGATACTCGCCGCTCATCGTCATGGCCATTTCGCGTCACTCCTTGGCCGGTCGCTCCCGCCCGCGCGCCCCACTCGAGCGCGCCAAAATACCGCTTACCGCCTCACGCGTCGGCTGGAAAGGCCGTCGTGAGGCGCCTTCCGGGATTGGCGCGGCGCGACGCGGGCGGCTAAGGGGTCGATCCGGTAAGGCCGGGCCCCATATCATAGGGGAAATTGGGGAGGAGAGCTTCATGCCCGACATCAATGCCGATGGCTGTGCGATCCATGTGGAGGTGGAAGGGCCGGAGCGCGCTCCCGTGCTGATGCTGTCCAACTCGCTCGGCGCCGACCTCACGATGTGGGACGAGCAAGTCGCGCCATTCACGCGCCATTTCCGGCTCGTGCGCTACGATTGCCGCGGCCATGGCAAATCGGGCGTGCCGAAGGGGCCTTATTCGACGGAGCGGCTCGGCCGCGACGTGCTCGCGATCCTCGATGGGCTCGGCATTGCGACGATCAACTGGTGCGGGCTGTCGATGGGCGGCATGGTCGGCCAATGGCTCGGCGCCAATGCGGCCGGGCGCATCGACAAGCTCATTCTCTCCAACACCGCCTGCTACTACCCCGACAAGCAGATCTGGGCGGACCGCATCAAATTCGCGCGCAATAACGGCATCGCGGTCGTGGCCGGCGCGACCATGGAGCGCTGGTTCAGCAAGGATTTTCGCCAGCATGCGCCCGCTTCGATCGCCCGCATGACCGAGATGTTCGTGAAGACGGATATCGAAGGCTATCTCAGCTGTTGCGAAGCGATTCGCGATATGGATCACCGGGCGCTCTTGCCCAAGATCAAGGCGCCGACGCTGGTCATCGCCGGCCGGCTCGATCCGGCAACGCCGCTCGCCTTGAACGAGTTCATTTGCGACCACATACCGGGAGCCCAGCTCCTCACGCTCGAGGCGGCGCATATCGCCAACGTCGAGCAGCCGCAGGCCTATGCGGACGCGGTACTGGGATTTTTGTTGAGCAAATAGCCGCCTCGTTCGTCATTCCGCGACGGCGCAAGGCGCCGGACCCGGAATCCATATTCACAGGCAGTGGTTATGGATTCCGGACTCGCCACTTCGTGGCGATCCGGAATGACCGCGCGCGATCACCCGCCGCGCCGATCGCGAAACTCGTGCGGTGTCGTCCCGGTGTGCTTGCGAAAAAAGCGGGCGAAGTGCGAGGGGTCGGAAAAAGCGAGCTCTTGGGCGATGTCTTGGATCGGCTGCGCGGAGAAGACGAGCTGGCGCTTGGCTTCGGTGAGCACGCGCTGGCGGATGAGGTGGCCGGCGGTGACGCCGGTTGCGCGCTTGACATGGTCGTTGAGCCGATCAACCGTCATGCCGAGTTTTTCGGCATAGAAGCCGAGCTGATGTTCGCGGCGGAAGAATTCGTCGACCAGGGCGCGGAGCTGCGTGATGGTGGCATCGGCCGGCTGCAAGGTCACGCTGCCCGTGCGCGCGCGGCTTGCGGCAAGCCGCGCCACGCCGACGGCGATGAGCGCGAGCAGGCCGCGCATCGCCATGCGATAGCCCTCGCGCGCGAGGCTCCCCTCTTCGAAGAGTTCCGTGCACAGCGCCGAAAGGCGGGTCCGCTCCGCCTCCTCGGTAATGGGAACGATGGGATGCGCGGCGAGCGCGCGCAGCCGGGAAAGCGCCTCGCCCGCGCGATCGGTGAGCGCGACGGCCGCATCCTCCGTGAAGCTCAGCACCCAGCCCTCGGTGACCTTCGGTTCGAAGCGGAATCCGTGGGCGATCGTCGCCGGAACCAGGATCGCGGCGGGCGCGGCGAACGGCAGCCTCGCCGCTTCGAACATCATTTCGCCGCCACCGCGCTCGATCAGCAGAATCTGAAAAAGATTGCGGTGCCGATGGGCGCGAATGGTCCAGTCGTGGATCGAGGAGCGCGAGGCGATCGTCTCCACGTGGATGAAATCGAACGCCTGATCGTCCGGAGGATCGCCGTAAAGGTGGAACAACGGCAGTGCGCTGACCATGGCGCAAGCATAGGCCGATCGCGGCGAAGAAGAAGCCGCCCCAGGAACGCAATACCACCTTTACACAAAAAAGCGGCAACCCGCCGGCAAGCGGGCTGCCGCATTGGTTAGCGGTCTAAGCCGTCTTAAGCGCCCTGGCCGGGCTTGTTTTGGCCGCCCTGCTGCTGGCCGGGCTTGTTCTGGCCGCCCTGCTGCTGGCCGGGTTTGTTCTGGCCACCCTGCTGCTGGCCGGGCTTGTCCTGGCCGCCCTGCTGCTGGCCGGGTTTGTTCTGGCCACCCTGCTGTGGGTTGGTCTGCTGTTCATTCGCCATCGAACGTTCTCCAGTGATTTTAGGGATGCCCCCCCGCCTACGGGGAGATAACCCGCAACCTCAGCTATGGTTCCGGGTTCCGTTGCGCTTATTATTGGCAACGAATTGGAATCTAAGGAAAAATACGCATGGAGGGGCGCCATGGCCCGCCACGTTGCCGCGCGGTGACGCCCCTGTTAAGACTTTGCCGGAATCGAAAGGCGGCGGACGCATGGAATACTTCGTCCAGCAGCTCATCAACGGCATCACCCTCGGTTCGATCTACGGCCTGATCGCCATCGGCTACACGATGGTCTACGGCATCATCGGCATGATCAATTTCGCGCACGGCGACATATTCATGGTCGGCGCGTTCTTGGCGCTCATCGCCTTCCTCGTGCTCGTCGCCATTGGCGTGAGCGCGGTGCCGCTGGCGCTGTTCATTGTCCTCCTCGTCTCCATGGCACTCACCGCGCTCTACGGATGGACCGTCGAGCGCATCGCCTACCGGCCGCTGCGGCACTCGTTCCGGCTGGCGCCGCTCATTTCCGCGATCGGCATGTCGATCGTGCTGCAGAACTACGTACAGGTCGCCCAGGGCGCGCGGGTAAAACCGCTGCCGCCGCTCATCCAAGGCGGCTACACGCTGTTCGAGGGCAACGGTTTCGCCGTGCGGCTGTCCAACATTCAGATCATCGTCGTCGTCACCACGCTCGTCCTGATGGCCGGCTTCTCGTTCCTGGTCGCGCGCACGCGGCTCGGCCGCAACATGCGCGCCTGCGAGCAGGACCTCAAAATGGCGGCGCTGGTCGGCATCGACGTCGACCGCACGATCTCGCTCACCTTCGTGCTCGGCGCCGCGCTCGCGGCGGTGGCCGGACTGATGTTCCTGCTTTATTACGGCGTCGTCGATTTCTTTATCGGCTTTCTCGCCGGCGTGAAGGCGTTCACCGCGGCCGTGCTCGGCGGCATCGGCTCGCTGCCCGGCGCCATGCTCGGCGGCATCCTGATCGGGCTCATCGAGACGATGTGGTCGGCTTATTTCTCGATCGAATACAAGGACGTCGCCGCGTTCTCGATCCTCATCATCGTGCTCATATTCCTGCCGACCGGCATTTTGGGCCGGCCCGAAGTCGAGAAGGTGTGAGGAAGCGGGCGCCCGTGTCGCGCGAGAGCGAGCCCGCGAAAAAGCGGCCCCCCCACCCTACCCTCCCCCGCTTGCGGGGGAGGGTAGGGTGGGGGCCGCTGAAGGAAGCCGCGATCGCCGCGCTGGTGGCGCTCGGCCTGTTCGTCTTGATGATCGGTGTTCGCACCGATCAGGGACCGACCGGAGCGCTGGTGATTACCACGCGCTTCGAGTTGCTTGCCAAAATCGTGGCGGCGGTCTTCGTCGGCAGGCTATTGTGGGCGCTCACTCGGCGCCAAGCGAACGTTTCAATTGGCGACCTGGTGCCGGCTTCGGTGAAGGCGGCGGCATCCGGCGTTGCCGTTTATGCCGCGGCCGCATTTCTCGTTTTCGCGCTCATCGTTCCCATCGTCTTCTACACCAACCGCTATTTGCTCGATCTCGCCATCCTCATCGTTACCTATACGATGCTCGGCTTCGGCCTCAACATCGTGGTCGGCTTAGCCGGTCTGCTCGATCTCGGTTACGTCGCCTTCTATGCGGTCGGCGCCTATTCCTACGCGCTGATCGCGCAGTATTTCGGATTGTCGTTCTGGATCTGTCTGCCGCTCGCCGGCATCTTCGCCGCCTTTGCCGGCCTCCTTCTCGGCTTTCCGGTGCTGCGGTTGCGCGGCGACTATCTGGCCATCGTCACGCTCGGCTTCGGCGAAATCATCCGGCTCATCCTGCTCAACTGGCAGAATTTGACGGGGGGCCCGAACGGCATTTCAGGCATTGCGCGCCCGTCGTTCTTCGGCCTGCCATTCAACTCAACCGACAACGGCTTTGCCGCGACATTCGGGCTCCAGTATTCCCCGACGCACCGCGTCGTGTTTCTCTATTACCTCATTCTCGCGCTGGCGCTCGTCACCAACTGGGTCACGCTGCGGCTGCGCCGGCTGCCGATCGGCCGCGCCTGGGAGGCCTTGCGCGAGGATGAGGTCGCCTGCCGCGCGCTCGGCATCAACACCACCAATACGAAGCTTACCGCGTTTGCCATGGGCGCCATGTTCGGCGGCTTTGCCGGCGCTTTCTTCGCCACGCGGCAGGGCTTCATCAGTCCGGAATCGTTCACTTTCGGGGAATCGGCGCTGGTGCTGGCGATCGTCGTCCTCGGCGGCATGGGCTCGCAGCTCGGCGTCGCCGTCGCCGCGACCGTGATGCTCGGCGGCTTCGAGCTTTTTCGCGAGTTCGAGCAATACCGCATGCTCGTGTTCGGCGCCGCGATGGTCGCGATCGTGATCTATCGGCCGCGCGGCCTCGTCGCGACGCGCACGCCCTCGGTGTTCCTGCACGAAGGCAAAGACATTCCGGCCGCGATCGTGCGTGACGCGCGCGCGGAGACCCCCACATGAGCCGGGCGGAAATCCTTACGGTGGAGCACCTGACAATGCGCTTCGGCGGATTGACCGCCGTGAGCGATCTCTCCTTTTCCGCGCGCGCGAAAGAAATCACCGCGCTGATCGGGCCGAACGGCGCCGGCAAGACCACGCTGTTCAACTGCATCACCGGTTTCTACAAGCCGACGGTCGGCAGGTTGCAGCTCGCGCACCCCGACGGCGCCTCGTTCCTGCTCGAGCGCCTGCCCGAATTCCGCATTGCGCGGGAGGCGCGCGTGGCGCGCACGTTTCAGAACGTGCGGCTGTTCGCCGGCATGACGCTTTTGGAAAATCTCCTCATCGCCCAGCACAACGCGCTCATGCTTGCTTCGGGTTTCACCGTCCTTGGCCTTTTCGGCTCGCGCGCCTATGCGCGCGCGGAGGCCGGCGCCATCGACAAGGCGCGCTACTGGCTCGATCGCGTCGGCCTCGCCGAGCGCGCCGACGACGCCGCCGGCGCGCTCCCCTACGGTGCGCAACGCCGGCTCGAAATTGCCCGCGCCATGTGCACCGATCCGGTGCTGCTTTGCCTCGACGAGCCCGCCGCCGGCCTCAACAACCGCGAGAGCGCCGAGCTCAATGCATTTCTGCGCGCGATCCGCGACGAGCACGGCACCTCGATCCTCTTGATCGAGCACGACATGGGCGTGGTGATGGAGATTTCCGACCATATTGTCGTGCTCGATTACGGCCTGAAGATCGCCGACGGTACGCCGGATGACGTACGCAATGATTCCAAGGTCATCGCCGCCTATCTCGGCGTCGCCGACGACGAATTAGAGAACGTCAGCGCGGAGGTCGGGCTATGAGCGCACCGGGCCAACCGCTGCTCGCGCTGCGCGGCGTCAAAACCTATTACGGCAACGTCATCGCGCTCAAAGGCGTCGATGTCGACGTCAATGAGGGTGAGATCGTCGCGCTCATTGGCGCCAACGGCGCCGGCAAATCGACGCTGATGATGACGGTGTTCGGCAATCCGCGCGCGCGCGAAGGAAATATTTGTTTCGCCGGCCGCGACATCACCGCGCTGCCGACGCACGAGATCGCCAAGCTGCGCATCGCGCAGTCGCCGGAAGGCCGGCGCATCTTTCCGCGCATGACGGTGATGGAAAATTTGCAGATCGGCGCCACCGTGACCGATGCCGCCGACTTCGATCAAGACCTCGAGCGCGTGTTCGCGCTGTTCCCGCGGCTGCGCGACCGCAGAAGCCAGCGCGGCGGCACGCTCTCGGGCGGCGAGCAGCAAATGCTGGCGATCGGCCGCGCGCTGATGAGCCGGCCGCGGCTCATCCTGCTCGACGAGCCCTCGCTCGGCCTGGCGCCGCTCCTGGTGCAGCAAATTTTCGCCGCCATTCGCGCGCTCAACGAGCACGACAAGCTCACCGTTTTCCTGGTCGAGCAGAACGCCTATCACGCGCTCAAGCTCGCGCACCGCGGCTATGTGATGGTCAACGGCGAGATCACGCTTGCCGGCAGCGGCCGCGAATTGTTGCAGCGGCCGGAAATCCGCGCCGCTTACCTCGAAGGCGGCACGCGCTGACAGGGAGCCGACATGGACAGGCTTTATGCCGGCGAGAGCATGGCGCACGTCGTCCTGGTGACCGGCATCCTCGGCGGCGGCGCTGCCTGGCTATCCGGCCGCGCCATCGCCGGCACCTGGCGCCGACAATGGCAGGTCGCCATCGCGGCGCTGCTCCTCGGCGCCGCCGCGCGCTTCATTCATTTCGCCTTGTTTCAGGGGGAACTGCTGTCGGCAGCATCCTATTGCTGCGACGCACTGATCTTCCTCACCGTCGGGCTGATCGCCTGGCGCGCCACGCGCGCCACCCAGATGGTGCGGCAATATCCCTGGCTCTACGCCCGCGCCGGCCCGCTCGGCTGGCGCAAAATCGGGCAAGAAAACGAGCCGTAGCGGTGGTAGCGTTCGCCCAACGTAAAGCTGCTTGAACGTCAAAGACAGACGAAGGGACAGACATGAACAAGCTGCGGCTCAGCGCCTTTGCGCTCTTCTTCGGCCTCTTTGCCGGCCCAACGATGGCGCAGGAGATTACCATCGCGCTGGCCGCACCGATGACCGGCGGCCAGGCGACCTTCGGCCGGCAGATGAAGAACGGCGCAGAGCAGGCCATCGCCAACATCAACGCCGCCGGCGGCGTGCTCGGGCGAAAACTCAGGCTCGAGATCGGCGACGACGCCTGCGATCCCAAGCAGGCGCGCTCGGTCGCGGAAAAACTTTCCGGGATGCGCGTGGCCGTAGTCGTCGGCCATTATTGCTCGTCGTCCTCGATCCCGGCCTCGGACGCCTATCTCGACGGCAACATTCTCCAGATCACGCCGGCCTCGACCAATCCGCTGTTCACCGAGCGCGGCATGTGGAACACGTTCCGCACCTGCGGCCGCGACGACCAGCAGGGCGGCTTTGGCGCCGGCTATCTGGCGAAGAATTTCCGAGAAAAAAATATCGCCATCATCAACGACAAAACGACCTACGGCAAAGGCCTCGCCGACGAGGTCAAGAAGGCGCTCAACTTAGCCGGCGTGAAGGAAAAGCTCGATGAGTCCTACAATCAGGGCGACAAGGATTTTACCGCGCTCGTCTCCAAGCTAAAACTCAACGGCATCGATATCGTCTACGATGGCGGCTACCACCAGGAAGCCGGCCTGATCGTGCGGCAGATGCGCGATCAGGGCCTGAAGACGATCCTGATGGCGGGCGATGCGATGGCCGACCGCGAGTTCGCCTCGATCACCGGCCCGGCGGGCGAAGGCGTGCTGTTCACCTTCGGCCCCGATCCGCGCAAGCGGCCGGCGGTCGCCGCCATCGTCAAGGAGTTCAAGGACAAGGGCATCGATCCCGAAGGCTACACGCTCTACACCTATGCCGCGGTCCAGGTCTGGGCGCAGGCCGCAGCCAAAGCCGGCACCATCGATCCGCAAAAGGTCGCCGCCGCCATGCATGCGGGGACCTGGGACACGGTGCTCGGCCCACTCTCCTTCGACAAGAAGGGCGACATCACCGCCATCGGCTGGGCCGTCTACCGCTGGGACAAGGATGGCAATTACGACGAGATCACCGATCTGTCGAAGAGTTGAGAGGCGTCATTCCGGGGCGCCACCGATCTCGGGTTTACCCGAGATCGGCACTAAAAGGTCCAAGTCGGCGACAGCCGACTTGGATGGCGGCGAGCCCGGAATCCATAATCACTGCCGCCTCAGAACAGGCTCCAACAACAGGCTCCAACAACAGTTTTGCAACATCTGTGGTTATGGATTCCGGGCTCGCGCCTTTGGCGCGCCCCGGAATGACGCTACCCGATCTTCCCCAGCATCGGGAACGTTTCCAGGAGCCAGGAGCTTGCCTCACCAATGTAGGGAGTCATGAAAGCAATTCCGGTCAGCACAAGAAGGCCGCCCATCGCCTTTTCGACCAAACCCAGATGGGCGCGGAAGTGGGCGAGGAAGGCGGCAAATGGTTCGACCGCCAAGGCTGCAACAATGAACGGGACGCCGAGGCCGAGCGAATAGACGGCCAGCATCCCGGCGCCTTTTGCCACCGCCCCGTCCGACGCCGCAATCGCCAGAATGGCAGCGAGGATCGGCCCGATGCACGGGGTCCAGCCAAACGCAAAGGCGAGCCCCATCAGATAGGCACCCCAGAGGCCGACGGGCTTAGCGATTTCGAGGCGCTTTTGCCGCATCAGGAGAGGGATTTGAAGCAGGCCGATAAAGTGAAGACCCATGAATATAATTGCAACCCCCGCGAGAGCGGCGAGCGGGTTGAAGTTCGTTGGTAGCGGCAGTCCTGTGATGTCTTTCAGCTCGGCAATTTCATCCAGCAGCCAATATTGGAGCCGTCCGATCGCGCTGGCGCTGGCGCCGAGTGCCATGAACACCGTGGAGAAGCCGAGCACGAACAGGAGCGCGGCGACGATCGTCTCGCGGCGCACCTGCGGCTCGGCTTCGGCGTCGGCGAGGCGTTCGAGCGAGGTCCCGGTGAGATAGACGAGATAGGGCGGCACCAGCGGCAGCACGCAGGGCGACAAAAAGCTCAACATGCCGGCGACGAGCGCGGCGGCGATGGAGACGTTCGGCATGGCGCACTCATGCCCGGCCGCTCCGCTCGGCGCAAGCGGGGCCGCTCCAGCCGCGCGAGGATGTGATCGTGGCCCTGCCCCCCGTCATTCCGGGACGGCCCAAAGGGCCGGGCCCGGAATCCATAACCACCGCCGCAAAGGAAAAACTCCCGTGCTATCCTTGTGAGTTCCGTGGCTATGGATTCCGGGCTCGCCGCTTCGCGGCGCCCCGGAATGACGTGGAGTGCAACTTGCGTAACCTCATCACCGACGTTCCCGGGATAAAAATCGGCCATGCCGAGGATGTCCGCCTCGGTTCCGGCGCGACCGCCATCGTGTTCGACGAGCCGGCTGTCGGCTCGATCGATTTGCGCGGCGGTGGGCCGGGAACGCGCGAAACCGCGTTGCTCGATCCGGCGCAGACGGTCGAGGGCATCGACGCCATCGCGCTGTCCGGCGGCTCGGCCTTCGGCCTCGATGCCGCCTCGGGCGTCCAGGCTTGGCTCCGCGAGCAGCACCGCGGCTTTCCGGTGCGCTCGGTGCGGGTCCCGATCGTGCCTGCGGCCATCCTCTTTGATCTATTGAGCGGCGGCGACAAGGACTGGGGCCGTTTCCCGCCCTATCGCGAGCTCGGCTATGCGGCGGCGGCCGCGGCCGGTGCCGATTTCGCCCTCGGCAGCATCGGCGCCGGCACCGGCGCGACCACCGTCAATTGCAAGGGCGGGATCGGCTCCGCCTCGGCGCAAACCTCGGACGGCCACCTCGTCGGCGCGATCGCCACCGTCAACGCCGCCGGCAGCGTCATCATCGATCGCGGCCCATGGTTCTGGGCAGCACCGTTCGAGCGGAACGGCGAGTTCGGCGGATGCGGATTTCCCCCAGCCTTTCCACCCAATGCGCTCGCACCACTTACCAAGGGGAGCGCTCGCGAGAGCACCACCCTCGTGGTGGTGGCAACCGACGCCATCCTCACGAAGGCGCAGGCAAAGCGCCTCGCCGTCATGGCGCAATCGGGCCTGTCGCGCGCCATCTACCCCGTGCATACTCCGCTCGATGGCGACGTGGTGTTCGCGGCCTCGACCGGCCGGCGGCCGCTTGCCGATGCGCATTTGGGATTAACGAATCTCGGAACCATCGCGGCCAACGTCGTCGCGCGAGCGGTGGCGCGAGGAGTTTTTGCGGCGGCGGCGCTCCCCTTCCCCGGCGCGTTGCGCAGCTGGAAGGATCAATTCGGCCGATAAGACAAAGGGATCAGCGGCATTTCAACTCCCCTTAAACGTGCCGCGGAAACCACAACTCGCATCTTTCACGCGGCGGTACGCCGCCGCCGTTGACTCGTTCGCCGATTGCGCCTTCACTTCGCGTTGACCGGTATCGGTTTGTTGCAGAGGGATACGATGCGCGTCTTCGTCATTGTCGTCGCCGCGTTGATAAGCTTGGGTCTCGCGGCCTTCGGGGTCGTCTCCGCACAGAAAGCGGCCGCGCCAAATCCAGCTATCGCCGCAAATGTACGCATCGCATCGTTGGCGCAGAACCTGCCCACTCTCCCGGCGCGCGCGCCGGTGAAACAAATCGCCCAGGCGCAAGTTGTCGAAATCCCGGTAGCGACGGCTGCGACGCCGTCGCCTGCGCCCGCGGAGGCTGCATCTGCCGCGCCGACACGCGTCGCCCAAAACACGCCCGCGCCGGCGACCCCTGCTGCAAACACGCCCACCGCCAACGCCGTCGCCGGCTCGGCCCTGGCCGCTGCGACCCCGAGCGGGGCCCGCGTGCCAACCAATGGCATTCCCGCATGCGACAAGCCCGGCGGGATGGGCCTTTCGCGCATTGTCGAGATCGACACGACGGGCGGCCCCGGCTTCGGCTTCGAGCACTTCAAGCAATACGATTTCCTCCGCGATAAGGAGATCGTGCTCACCTTCGACGACGGCCCCTGGCCGGAAAACACTCCCGCCGTGCTCAAGGCGCTCGCCGATAATTGTCTGAAAGCCACGTTCTTTGAGATCGGCGAGCACGCGATGTGGCATCCCGAAATCACCAAGCACGTGGTCGAGGCCGGGCACACAGTCGGCAGCCACACCTGGTCGCATAAGGATCTGGCGAGAAATCCCTACGCCAGCGATCTCGACCTGGCCAAGCAGGAAATCGAAATGGGCGTCAGCGCCGTGCACATGGCCGCCGGCGCACCGATCGCGCCGTTCTTCCGCTTCCCCAGCCTGCAACACCCGCCGGCGCTGCTTACCTACCTCGGCGAGCGCAACATCGCGTCGTTCTCGACCGACATCGATTCCTTCGACTTCAAGATGCGCAAGCCGCAGCAGGTGATCGAATCGGTGATGAGCAAGCTGGCCAAACACGACAAGGGCATCATCCTGATGCATGATTTCCAGCGTGCGACAGCCGAAGCGATGCCGGAACTGCTGCGCCAACTCAAGGCGGCCGGCTACAAGGTCGTCCACGTAGTGCCGCACCAGCCGGAAACGACACTCGCCAAGTACGATGAAATGGTCATGGCGCAGGACAAGCTGTCGTCGAACAACACGCGGCCTGCAGGCAGCGTCGTGCATACGATTGGTGAGTACATAGGATCACCGGCTCCCGCATCGGCGACCCGCGATTGATCGGCGGGCCGCGCCCCTCGATATGACCCTCACCGGCTGAACCGGTCCGCAGCATAGGGCTTCGGATCACAGAACGGCGTTGCCCCGGTGATCATCTCGGTGATGAGCCGGCCGGTGGCCGGGCCGAGCGTCAAGCCCCAATGGGCGTGGCCGCAAGCGAGCCAAAGGCCGCGTTGGTTCGGAGCACGCGAAATCACAGGCCGCGAGTCAGGAAAGCACGGCCGCGCGCCCAGCCATGGCTGCGCTTCGACGCCTTCGCCGAGCGGGAACAATTCGCGCGCCGCCGGCAGCAAGCGGTCAAGCTGCACCGGCGTCGGCGCCGCATCGCGGGCGGCGAACTCGACACCCGTGGTGATGCGGATGCCCTGCTCCATAGGCGCCAGCACATAGCCGTTTTCCACGTCGACCACCGGGCGGCTGAGCGCGGCATTTCCTTGCGGGCGGAAATGGCGGTGATAGCCGCGCTTGACGGCGAGTGGCAGCTTGATACCGAGCGGGGCAAGAACGTCGCTGGTCCAGGGCCCGAGCGCAATGACCACGTCGCCGGCATCGAGCGGCCCGGCCGCGGTTTCCACGCGCCAATAAGGATTGGCGCGATGCAGCGTACGGGCGTCGCCGGTGAGCGCAATGCCACCGAGCGCGGTAAAGCGCTCGGTATAGGCGCGCGTCAGCGCCAGCGGATTGCTCACGCTCACCGCTCCGGTCCAATGCACGGCGTGGCGGAAAACGCCCGCCAGCGCCGGCTCGAGCGCCCGCGCGCCGTCGCGATCGAGCGGGACATTGGCGATGCCCAGGCTCGCCGCAAGGTCGAGTTCCGGCGCCTGCGCCGCGAAAGCGCTGTCGGTGCGGTAAAGCTTGAGCCAGCCGCGGCGGCTGAGATAGCGCTCGGCGCCGGCCTCGGCGACGAGTACCTCGTGCTCGGGGAGCGCGCGGGCAAAGAGCGGCCGCATCAGGCGCGCCGTCTCGACGAGCCGCGCCGGCCGCGACGCGGCGTGGAAAGCGGCCAGCCAGGGTGCGATCCGTAGCAGATGCGCGGCGTGATAATTGACGACCGGCGAGCGTTTGAGCGCGATGCGCACGAGCGCGGCCCGGTCGGCAGGAAACGCCGGCGGAAAGATCGTATTGCCCTCGATGATGCCGGCATTGCCGTAGGAGGTGCCCTCGCCCGGCCCGCGCCGGTCGATCAGCGCGACCGACATGCCGCGCCTGGCGAGATGGACCGCGATCGAGGTGCCGACGATGCCGGCTCCGAGCACGATGATATCGGTACGCGCCAGGGAGACCTCCGCTGCGGCTGCCTGCTGCGGCTGCCTTCTATCGTATGCGCATGCGGAGGCCGGGCGACAAGGCCCGACCGGTTTGTTGCCGAGAATGCAATCCCGCTAAACCGTGGCGACGCTCTGCGTTGTCGCAGGATTGAGCAACTGAGCCTGCATCTGGATCAGTTGCTCAAGGAGATTGTTGCTTGCAACATTCGCGCCGCCGCTCGCTGAGCCGGTGCTGCCGGACGAGCCGGAACTGCTCGATGGAGCAGCCGTCGTCATCGTCACGCTCGAGCCGTCGGCATAGGTGATCGTGGTCGTGGTCGCGTCATTGGAATTGGCCGTAGTCTGGCTGCTGGCGCCGCTGTCGGCAGATGCCAGGACATCGAGCGGACTCTGGCCGCCATTCGCGCCCGCGCCCCCCGCGCCGCCCATATGGTGATGGTGGCCGTGCTGGCCCTGCGTCTGCCCGGCCTGCTGCCCTGAACTCGCGTCGCTGGCGCCGGTCGAACCGCTGAGCTGCGACGACAGCGAGGATGAGCCATCGCCGGAGTTCTGCAGCGCCAGCAGCGCTTGCAGCGTCTGCGGGCCGAATTGCGGAAACGTGTTGCCTGACCCGGATGTGCCGCTGGAAGAGCCGGCGGCAGTCGAGGATGTCGCGCTCGTGCCTTGCTGCCCCAGCGCCGAAAGCAGCTGCGACAGCGGGTCGGTCTGCGCCGTCGTACTGGTCTGTGACTGCTGCTGCTGCCACAGCGCCTGAAGAGAAACGAAAGGGTTAGTGGCACTCGATGAACCGACGGACATGGCACGCTCCTCAGCCATCGGCCTTGCCGACGGATACAGTTTACCCGACACCGCCGATGCAAGAGCGGGGCCGCTGCTTAAGCAACGGCAAAACAAGGACTTTTCGGACATGACGGGCGTCCGGTAGTGAAACAAATCTGCCGTGATCGCGCGGCTGCCGGCAAATCTTGCCGACATCGGGCGCCCACTTGGGTGCGGCGTTGCCCGGCCGGGATCGGCGTGTTAGGCGAAACGCATAGCCAGCTTGTTCCGCTCATTCCCGCGCCAGCGGGAATCCAGACGGGCTCGCGTTGACGTGGTGGATTCTGCTGGGTCCCCGCTTTCCGCCTTCGCGCTATGCGCTTCGGCGGACTCAAAGCCGCCGTAGCTCCAAGCGAGCGTAGGCGGGTCGCGGGGACGAGCGGATCATGGTGATTGTTTCGAAGGGAATCCGGTGCATCGCCCGCTCATCATCGCCCCGTCGATCCTCGCCGCCGATTTTGCTAAACTCGGCGAAGAGGTGCGCGCTGTCGATGCCGCAGGCGCCGACTGGATCCATGTCGACGTCATGGACGGCCATTTCGTGCCCAACATCTCGATCGGGCCGGATGCGGTCAAGGCGTTGCGCGCGCACACCAAAAAAGTACTCGACGTGCATTTGATGATCGCGCCGTGCGATCCCTATCTCGAAGCCTTCGCCAAGGCCGGCGCCGATATCATCACCGTGCATGTCGAAGCCGGCCCGCATATTCACCGCTCGCTGCAGGCGATTAGGGCGCTTGGCAAGAAGGCGGGCGTGACCATGAATCCGGGCACGCCGGCGGATACCGTCGAGCCGGTCATCGACCTCGTCGACCTCATCCTCGTCATGTCGGTCAATCCCGGCTTCGGCGGGCAGAAATTCATCCCCGGCGCCGTCGAGAAGCTGCGTACGCTGCGCGCCATGGCCGCCGGGCGGCCGATCGACATCGAGATCGACGGCGGCATCACAGCTGAGGTCGCGCCAGACGCAGCGCGCGCCGGCGCCAATGTCTTCGTCGCCGGCTCCGCCGTGTTCAAGGACCGCACAGGCGAATCCTACCGCGCCAACATCGCGGCGATCCGCCAAGCGGCGGCGCTCGCCCGCGGGGAGGTGGCGTAATGGGCATGTTGGTCGACGGGAAGTGGCGTAACGAGGAGCCGGCGCAAGAGACCGGCAAGGCCGGCAATTTCCAGCGGGTGGACAGCGTCTTCCGCGACCGCGTCACCGCCGACGGCTCAACCGGCTTTCCGGCCGAGGCTGGGCGCTATCACCTCTATGTCGCCTATACCTGCCCGTGGGCGCATCGCACGCAAATCTATCTGGCGCTGAAGAAGCTCAATGGCGCGATCAGCGTGGCGATCGCCGTTCCGGGGCTTCGCGAGCAAGGCTGGACGTTCGAAGAAAACCCCGCTTTTCCCGACTGCCCGCCTGACCGGGTCAATGGCTTTCACTACCTGCACCAGGCCTATGCGGCGAGCGATCCGCACTATACCGGCAAGGTGACGGTGCCGACGCTGTGGGACAAGAAGACCGGGCGGATCGTGAACAACGAATCCTCCGAGATCATCCGCATGCTCAACGCGGAGTTCGCCGGCGTCGGCGCCGACCCGACGGATTATTATCCGAAGCCGTTGCGCGGCGAGATCGACCGCATCAACGCCGAGGTCTACAACAACATCAATAACGGCGTTTATCGCTGCGGCTTTGCGAAATCGCAGGCGGCCTATGAGGAAGCCTATGACGGCCTGTTCGCCACGCTCGACCAAATCGAGGCGCGGCTCGAACGCCAGCGCTATCTGGTCGGAAATCAGATCACCGAGGCGGACTGGCGCCTGTTCCCCACGCTGGTGCGCTTCGACGTCGCCTATTTCTCGTTGTTCAAATGCAACAGGAACCGGATTGCCGACTATCCCAATCTCCTGAACTACATGCGCGAGCTCTATGCGGTGCCCGGCGTCGCCGAAACCGTCAAACCACGCTATTACGTCATCGGCTATTATTCGATCACGCGCGTCAATCCGACCGGCATCATTCCCAAGGGAACCCCGGTCGACTACCGGCAGCCGCACAACCGCGCGCGCTTCGCGGCGTGAAATAAAACCGTAGCCCGGATGAAGCGCAGCGTAATCCGGGGTGGGCATGCGAGCCTCTCGATCGTTCCCGGATTTCGCTGCGCTCCATCCGGGCTAGAGGCGAGAACAAAAAAATGATTCCGCGCTATACCCGTCCGGAAATGGCGGCGATCTGGTCGCCGGAGACGCGCTTGCGCATCTGGTTCGAGATCGAGGCGCACGCCGCCGACGCCATGGCCGAACTCGGGATCATCCCGAAGGAGGCGGCGCAAAGAATCTGGGCCAAGGGCAAGGACGCCAAGTTCGATATCGCGCGCATCGAGGAGATCGAGCGCGAGGTCAAGCACGACGTCGTCGCCTTCCTCACGCATTTGACCGAAATCGTCGGGCCGGAAGCGCGCTTCGTGCATCAGGGGATGACCTCCTCCGACGTGCTCGATACCTGCCTCAACGTACAGCTCGTGCGCGCCGCCGATCTTCTCATCGCCGACGTGGATAAGCTCAACGCCGCGCTGGAACGCCGCGCGCTCGAATACAAATTCACGCCGACAATCGGCCGCTCGCACGGCATCCACGCCGAGCCGACCACGTTCGGGCTCAAGCTCGCCTATGCCTATGCCGAATTCGCCCGCGCCAAACAGCGCCTCATAGCGGCGCTCAGCGAGGTCGCAACCTGCGCGATTTCCGGCGCGGTCGGCACCTTCGCGCAGGTCGATCCGCGCGTCGAGGCCTATGTGGCCAGGCAGATGGGGCTTAAGGTCGAGCCGATCTCGACCCAAATCATCCCGCGCGACCGCCATGCCATGTACTTCGCCACGCTAGGCGTCGTCGCCGCTTCGATCGAGCGGCTGGCGACCGAGATCCGCCACCTGCAGCGCAGCGAAGTTCTGGAGGCGGAGGAGTATTTCGCGGAAGGCCAGAAGGGCTCCTCCGCCATGCCGCACAAGCGCAATCCGGTGCTGTCGGAGAACCTGGTCGGGCTCGCGCGCATGGTGCGCGCCT
>Ga0187856_1001059_pt1 | contig 22722 bp, 26 predicted proteins | sample June2016WEW_8_40_FD_132443 | JGI IMG/M metagenome (GOLD analysis project Ga0187856, IMG submission 132443) | Peatland microbial communities from SPRUCE experiment site at the Marcell Experimental Forest, Minnesota, USA - June2016WEW_8_40 | ecosystem: Environmental > Terrestrial > Soil > Wetlands... | reverse complement strand
CTAAGTTGGTTAGCTAATCCAACAAGAGCCATTCGTCAATCGGTTACGCCCAACGGCACCGCCTGCAAAAGCCGCGCGGCATAGCGCGCCATGAGGTCGACTTCGAGGTTCAACCGCGCGCCGGGGCGAAGCGCCGCGAACGTGGTGATCTTCAGGGTGTGCGGAATGATCAGCACGGAAAACCTGTCGCCTTCGACCTCGTTGACCGTGAGCGAAACCCCGTCGAGCGCGACCGACCCCTTGGGCGCAATGAAGCGCGCAAGCTCGGTGGGTGTGCGCACCGACAACCGGGCCATGTCGGGCAAATCATCGCGCGCGCCAAGTTCGGCAATGCCGTCGACGTGGCCGCTGACCAAGTGCCCGCCAAGTTCGTCGCCAAGGCGCAGCGCCCGCTCGAGGTTGAGCTTGGTGCCACGCTGCCAAGCGCCGGCGTTGGTCACGCGCAACGTCTCCGCGGCTGTATCGACGGCGAACCATCCGCGATTGCCCTTACCCCCATTGCCACCTCGCCCGCGCGCCACGACTGTGAGGCATATGCCGGAGCAGGCAATCGAGGCGCCAACCTCGATCGTATCGGGGTCGTAGCCACAGGCGATGCTCAAGCGGCGCAGGCCGTCGGCCTGCTCGCTAACTTCAAGAATCTCTCCTATGTCATTGATAATGCCAGTGAACACGACCGTCACCTTCGCTCGAAAACGTCGCACCTGTCAGCGCCGACGGGTTCGCTCGCTAATTGCCGCAACGATTGCGTCAACGCAGTGAGCGGCAGGCCATCCAGCGCGTCAATGCCATCGGCCCCCAAAACCTTCGGAGAATGGAACAAGACGGCCTCGTCGACGAGATCGGCCGCAACGAAAGACGCAGCGAGCGAGGGTCCGCCCTCCACCATCAAGCGGGTAATGCCGCGCCCGGCGATGAGCTCGAGCACGGGTTCGAGGCGCTCGTTGGCCTCCGCGGCCCGCAAGACCAAAAATCCCCTTTCCCGCAACGCTTCCTCCAATGCGGGCGAGGCCATCGCCCCGGCAATCACCCACACCGGCACGTCCCGCGCACTGAGCGCCAGGCGAGAGCCCAACGGCAGGCGCAGCGTGCGGTCGAGCACGATGCGTACCGGCGAGTAGGCGGCCATGCCCGGCAGGCGGCAGGTCAGCATCGGATCGTCGGCGAGCACCGTGCCGATACCAACCATGATCGCATCGCTCTGCGCGCGCAGCAGATGGACGCGGTCGCGCGCCGCCGCGCCGGTGATCGCGACCGGCCGGCGGCCGGCGGCGCCCGCTTTGCCGTCGGCCGAGATCGCGAGCTTGAGCGTGACATGCGGTCGGCCGTCGCGCATGCGCCTGATGTGCCCGGCATGGTCGCGGCGGGCCTCTTCGGCGCCGACGCCGACCTCAACCGCGATGCCCGCCGCCCGCAGCCGCGCATGCCCTGCGCCCGCGACCTCCGGGTTCGGATCTTCAAGCGCCGAGACGACGCGCGAAAGACCCGCGGCAACGATGGCGTCGGCGCAAGGCGGCGATTTTCCCTGATGCGAGCAAGGCTCCAGCGTGACGTAAAGCGTCGCGCCGCGCGCGGCCTCTCCGGCACGGCGTAACGCCTCGATCTCCGCATGCGGCCGGCCGCCCGGTTGCGTCCAGCCGCGGCCGACAACGATGCCGTCCTTGACGATCACCGCGCCAACCGCGGGGTTGGGCCAAGTGCGGCCGAGCCCGCGCCGGCCGAGCGCGAGCGCCAGCGCCATGAAGCGGGCTTCATTGCTTTGCGCCAAAGACACGCTCCATGGTACATTTTGCTTGATGACCGTCGCACTTCGCCGCGCCATGACCGTCGACGAGTACCTCGCTTGGAGCGAACGCCAGAGCGAGCGATGGCGCACGGAACTGATCAACGGCCAGGTCGTCGCTATGGCACCCGAACGTGTCGCTCACAACCGCATTAAGGGCGCAGTCTATTTGGCTTTGCGGCGGGTCATAGTGGAAGCCAGTTTGCCCTGCGAGGCCATGACCGATGGCGTCGCAGTGCGGATCGACGAGCACACAGCTTATGAGCCAGATGCGCTGGTTTACTGTGGCAAGAGTCTGCCAGGTGCCACTATGGTCGTTCCCAACCCCATGATCATTGTGGAAGTGCTTTCGCCGACGACGAAGCATACCGATACCAGCGCCAAGCTGATCGGCTATTTCAAGTTGCCCAGCGTCATGCATTACCTGGTGATCGATCCCGACGCGCGTAGTGTCACTCACTATACGCGCGACGGCGTGCCTCATCGCCTCGCCAGCGGGCCGCTGCGTCTCGATCCGCCGGGCCTTGTTGTTACGATCGAAGACTTGCTCGGTCCGGCCTGATCGAACGTGCAAGCTGGCCGCACACGCGCTCACTTGCGCGCGATCTCCGCGGCCTCGTCGGCGGATAATTCCGCCAGCGCGGTCTCAAAATCCTTGGCCTCGCGGAAATTGCGATAGACCGAGGCGAAGCGCACATAGGCCACGTCGTCGAGGTCGCGAAGGTACGCCATCACCGTTTCGCCGATCGTTTCCGAGGAAACCTCGCTTTCCCCCTGGCTTTCCAGCTCGCGCACGATCTTCGAGACCATCTGGTCGATGCGCTCGGGCTCGACCGGACGCTTGCGCAACGCGATCTGGACCGAGCGCATAAGCTTGTCGCGGTCGAAGGGCACGCGCCGGCCGTTGCGCTTGATCACGATGAGCTCGCGCAGCTGCACCCGCTCGAACGTGGTGAAGCGGAAATTGCAGGACAGGCACACGCGGCGGCGGCGGATGACGGACGAATCTTCCGTCGGCCGCGAATCCTTGACCTGGGTATCGAGGCTTGCACAACTCGGACAGCGCATCCCTTACCCCTCGTAGATCGGGAATCGGCTGACCAGGCGTTTGACTTTCTCGCGCACCCTCGACTCGGCCTGGGCGTCCGCTTCGGCGCCCTTTTGCGAAATAGCATCCAACACCTCGGCGATCATGTCCCCGACCTGGCGGAATTCGGCGATGCCGAAGCCGCGCGTGGTGCCGGCCGGCGTGCCAAGCCGCACGCCGGATGTGACCGTGGGCTTTTCCGGATCGAAGGGAATGCCGTTCTTGTTGCAGGTGATATGGGCGCGCTCGAGCGCCGCCTCGGCGACCTTTCCGGTCAGGCCTTTGCGGCGCAGATCGACCAGCATGAGGTGGGTGTCGGTGCCGCCGGAGACCATGTCGAGGCCGCATGACTTTAGCGTTTCCGCAAGCGCTTTCGCGTTCTCGACCACGTTCTTCGCGTAAAGTCTGAACGAGGGACGCAGCGCCTCCCCGAACGCCACCGCCTTGGCTGCAATGACGTGCATCAGCGGGCCGCCCTGCATGCCGGGGAATACCGCGGAATTGAGCTTTCTCGCCAGCTCGTCGTCGTCGGCGAGGATGGCTCCTCCGCGCGGCCCGCGCAGCGTCTTGTGCGTCGTCGTCGTCACCACATGCGCATGCGGAAAGGGGCTCGGATGCACCCCACCGGCCACGAGCCCGGCAAAATGCGCCATGTCGACCATGAGATAAGCGCCGACCTCGTCGGCGATCTCGCGGAACCGGCGGAAATCGATGATGCGCGGATAGGCCGAGCCGCCGGTGATGATCACCTTGGGCCGATGCTCCTTAGCCAGCCGCTCGACCTCCTCCATGTCGATGAGGTGATCCTCGCGCCGCACGCCATAGGGCACGGGCTTGAACCAGCGGCCCGACAGGTTGACTGGCGAGCCGTGCGTGAGATGGCCGCCGGCGGCGAGGTTGAGCCCCATAAAAGTGTCGCCGGGCTGCATCAGCGCCATGAACACCTCGGCATTGGCCGAGGCACCGGAATGCGGCTGCACATTGGCGAAGCCGCAGCCGAACAGTTTTGTCGCCCGCTCGATCGCCAGCCGTTCGGCGATATCGACGAACTGGCAACCGCCGTAATAGCGTCTTCCGGGCAGGCCCTCGGCGTATTTATTGGTGAGCACCGAGCCCTGCGCCTCGAGGACGGCGCGGCTGACGATGTTTTCCGACGCGATCAGCTCGATCTCGTCGCGCTGGCGCCCGAGCTCGAGGGAGATCGCGTCGGCGATCTCGGGATCGCTCTCGGCCAACGAGGCGGAAAAGAAGCCCTCGGCCGTGACTGCTGCACTGTGACTGACCGACATGCCTGTGCTCCGGGCCCGGGGGACGCTTCTCGTCATTCCGGGGCGCCGCGAAAGCGGCGAGCCCGGAATCCATATTCACGGAGGGTGGTTATGGATTCCGGGCCCGGCCCTGCGGGCCGTCCCGGAACGACGGAAGCGGTATCATACCGGCGGGAGAGCGCAAGACCTTGGGATGATCCGGCGGCCAACCCCGCTACATTTGGGGATTTGCCGCCGCCGGCGCCAGTTCGATCGGGATGATCACGCCGCCACGCTCGGCAAGCCCGCAAGCGCCATGGCCAGCTCGCCCTCGTCATAGTCCTGATCGACCAGATTGCCCTCGAAGTAGGCGATATAGGCCGCCATGTCGAAGTGGCCGTGGCCCGACATGTTGAACAGGATGGTTTCGGCCTTGCCCTCTCTTTTGCAGCGCAACGCCTCGTCGACGGCGCAGCGCACTGCATGCGTCGCCTCCGGCGCCGGGATAATGCCCTCGCAGCGTGCGAATTGCACGCCGGCATCGAAGCAAGTCTTTTGCTGATAGGCGCGGGCCTCGATCAATCCGAGATCGTGGATATGCGAGACCATCGGCGCCATGCCGTGATAACGCAGGCCGCCGGCGTGGAAACCCGGCGGAATGAACGTCGAGCCGAGCGTGTGCATCTTGACGAGCGGCGTCAGGTGCGCGGTGTCGCCGAAGTCATAGGCGTATTTTCCGCGTGTCAGTGACGGACACGCCGCCGGCTCGACTGCGATGAAGCGGCGCTTGCGTCCGCCGCGCAATTGCAGGCCGAGGAACGGGAAGGCAAGGCCGGCGAAATTCGAGCCGCCGCCGGTGCAGCCGATCACCACGTCGGGATCATCGCCCGCCATCTCGAACTGCTTGATCGCTTCCTGTCCGTTGACGGTCTGGTGCAGCAGCACGTGGTTGAGCACCGAGCCGAGCGAATATTTCACTGCCGGGTCCTTGGCCGCCATTTCCACGGCCTCGGAAATGGCGATACCGAGCGAGCCCGGACTCTTGGGGTCCTTGGCGAGGATCGCCCGGCCGGACTCCGTCTCGTTCGACGGCGAGGCGATGCAGCGCGCGCCATAGGTCTCAATCAGCGCGCGGCGATACGGTTTTTGATCGTAGGACACCCGGACCTGGAAAACGGTCACGTCGATGCCGAACAGCCCGCCGGCGAAAGCGAGCGCCGAGCCCCACTGGCCCGCGCCGGTCTCGGTGGAGAGCCGCTTGACGCCTTGTTCTTTATTGTACCAGGCCTGCGGCACCGCCGTGTTCGGCTTGTGCGAGCCGGCCGGCGAGACGCCCTCGTACTTGTAGTAGATTTTCGCCGGCGTCCCCAGTGCCTGCTCCAGACGCCGCGCACGCATGAGCGGCGTCGGCCGCCACATGCGGTAGACGTCGCGGATCGGCTCAGGGATATCGATGGTGCGCTCGGCCGACACCTCCTGGAGGATCAGCGCCATCGGGAACAGCGGCTCGAGATCGGCCGGGCCGACCGGCTGCTTGGTGCCGGGATGCAGCACCGGCGGCAGCGGTTTCGGCAGATCGGCCGCGAGATTGTACCAAGTTTTCGGAATTTGCGTTTCGTCGAGAACAAACTTGACCTGATCACTCACGACATCATCCTCCCACGCCAAAAATCACTCGCGGCACCATACACGAGGGGATTTGGTGTGTGAACCCGCTCCGACCGGCAAGCGGTAGCAACCGGTAGCCCGGGTTGAGCGCCAGCGAAACCCGGGACCAAAGTGCGAGCCGGTCGATCGTTCCCGGATTGCGCGCGGCGCAATCCGGGCTACAAATTCGTGGTGGCCGCCTGGGCTCCTGGGAGGCCGTCCTTGCTATAAATGTCCTCGCGGAACTGCACGACTCCGTCGGCCGTCGCCCATCCGGTGATGTAGACCCAGTGCAGCGGCACGGGATTGGTCAGCCGCGCGGTCTTGAACTCACCCGACTTGATCGCCTGGTCGATCTCTTCGCGCGACCAGCCGCGCGTGCCAGCGAGCAGCCACGTCACCAGCTCGCGCACGTTCTGCACGCGCACGCAGCCGGAGGAATGGAAGCGAAAATCCTCGCCGAACAGATTCTTCAGCGGCGTGTCGTGCATGTAGACCTGGTGCGGATTGGGGAAGTTGATGCGGATCGATCCCAGCGAATTGAAACTGCCGGGGTCCTGCCGGAACGTGTAATTGGTCGCGTCTTCCGAGTACCAATTGATGTCGGCAGGCTGCAGCTCCTTGCGGCGCATATTGAAGATGCGGATGTGGTTGCTGGTGAGGTAATCCGGCTGATCCTGCATCTTCGGGATCAAGTCCTTGAGCACGATCGAGGCCGGCACGGTCCAATACGGATTGAAATTGATCTCGACGATCTTGCTGTTGATCTCGGGCGACGGCCGGTCGGGCTTGCCGACGACGGCGGTGTGACGGGAGACCGCGGTGCCGTTCTCGATCGCCTCGATGCGCGCCGCCGGCAAATTGCAGACAACGTAGCGGGGGCTGAGATTGGCGCTGAGCGCGCGTAGCCGCGTCACGTTGACCTTGAGCTGGGCGAGCCGCACTGTCGCCGGCACGTTGAGCGCAGCGCGCGTCTGCTCGCGGATGATGCCGTCGACGGTCAAGCCATGGCGCGCCTGGAAGCGCCGCACCGCGGCCTCGACGTAGGAATCGTAGATGTCGTTGCCGACCGCATTCGGATCGATGTCGCCGGACGCGATGAGACGTGGGCGCAGGACGGTTACACTCGCATGGCGATCACCCAGCCGCAGGACACCGACGGAAGGAACTTGCGGCCAGCCGCCGCGCGCGACGATCGTCGCATAGCGGTCGATCGCCTGGTCGGTCGTTTGCGCCGTCGCCGTGGAGACGGTCGGCTCCGACGCCTTCGGCATGTGGATGGTGCGGGAAGCCTCGTCGAAGGTCTGCCCGAACTCGCCGTGCTGGGCGTCGCCGATCAGCGCGTCGAGCGCGGCATCGTCGGCGGCCGCCGCCCGCGCGGACAATCCGGCTGCAGCGAGCGTCGCCAAGCCGGCGAGGCGCCTGAGGAAGGCGCGCCGGCAAAATTGCATCCTTTGCCGCGCGTCGTCGCGGTCATGCGGTTCGTCCATGGAACGTTTTCCAACACAGCATGAAGGCCGAAATAGGCCGAACAGGAAGCCCCGAAGCGCGCGGATTAGCACGAAGGAGGCGGGGAGCCAAAGGGAGGCGTCCCCTGGTCTCCGCCTGGCACCGCGGCTCGACGATATCTGTGCAGGAAGTCTGTGGGGTGGGTTGGCGCGGTAGCGCGTTCACCCGACAAAAGGCGTACGATGAAGCGCGTCGCGCGGGGGAACGGGCTTTGCCCCAACCCAGAGCGTCCGCCCGTAGCTATTTCCAGGAGCGACCATGGGCATGATCAGGCTGATTGCGGCGCCGATCCGCGGCATCGCGAGATCACGGCTGTTTCAGCTCCTCTTCGTCGTCGCCATCATTCTGTTGTTGGAGAACTACTCCGACAACAACGCAGTGTTCACCCAAATCTCCGATGAACTGGACAAACTCGTCGATGGTTCTATGCAATTATTTTCACAGTATTTCCGCATGAGGACCTTTACCAAATCAATCCTCACAGTGGGGCTGATGATTGCGTATGTATATCTCGTTTGTTTGCTGATCCTGCTTCTCATGCGAGAAGCGTTTAGAAAGATGATTGACAAGATAGGGCGGCATAATTTGTTTTATCTACGAAACGTTATTGCGCGGGAGCGCGGCATTGCAGCGTACCGCGCGTGGGAGCCATTCGAGAGAATTAGACCGGCCAGCATTCCGCAGGAAAAATGGGAAGAGGCCTTTGCCTGGCCGGCCAATAACAAACCGCCCTACCCGCCGCTGGCGCAGCGAATGTTATGGGGGGCTATAAGCTATCTGATCGTCGTTCTGGCGATAGCCGTTCTGCTGCAGCAATTTACGCCTTTTCCGGTTTTGACTTGGCTTGGTAGGCTGACCGGAGCGTGGGGCAGCTGACAGAGTAAGCTCATCTGTGCCAGGCGGAGTTCAATGCAGCGTCATTTCGAGGAGCGGAGCGACGAAGCGGAGCCTGTCATCGGGCCGGCCACTTCGAGCCGGACCCGTTGGCTCGCAATGACGGAATAACAAAGCAAAAAGACCCCGGCATTTGCGCCGGGGTTTTGAGGCACGCCAGTACGACAGAACGCCGGCGGAACGCGCCGGCCCTATCAGAGCCGGTAGAGAATTTGGTCGGTCCAGAAGCGCTCGAGCCGGTGCAGCGCCTTGTTGAGGACGCCGAACTCGTCGGCGTTGATGCCGCCGACCTGCTCCACCGTGCGCACGTGCTTCTGGTAGAGCGCATCGACCGTGTCGCGCACCTCGCGGCCCTTGTCGGTGAGCTTGATGCGCACGGAGCGCCGGTCGACGCGCGAGCGCTGATGATCGAGGAAGCCCATCTCGACCAGCTTCTTGAGATTATAGGAGACGTTGGAGCCGAGATAATAGCCGCGCGTGCGCAACTCACCGGCGGTCAGCTCCTTGTCGCCGATATTGTACAAAAGCAGCGCCTGCACCGAGTTGATGTCGGCGCGGCTGCGGCGGTCGAATTCGTCCTTGATGACGTCGAGCAGACGCCGATGCAGGCGCTCGACCAAGGTCAGCGCCTCCAGATATTGCGGCCGGATATGGTCGAAGCGCGCCTCGCGCTCGGCGGGTTCGACCGTCCTGACGACGGCTTTCATAGTGACGCCTTTCCCAAGTCTATTTTGTTGTCGACGGGCCCTGTTTCCCGTCGTGGCGTCACCTTAGCGGTGAGGGTCTAAGATCAGTTTAAATAACACGCTAAAAATACGGTTTATTCGCCGCGGTGTGGGCCGTGATTGAGCGTAAAATTCAATCGGATTTTGCGACGTTTCGTTCACCGTTGGACTCGTTCGGGAGGGAGCGCGTCATTGTCGTCGTGCCGCGGACTGCGCTGGCAAGGCGAGCGGCCCGCGGTTGACACTACCTCGGTCCAACACCATAAACACCACCCACGGAATTCCCGGTCTTTGGCCGGGCAATTGCCGTTTCCTCGCGTCGCGCAACGGTGTGAGACGTGCGGGGGAGTGTCCCGAGCGGCAAAGGGGGCGGACTGTAAATCCGCTGGCTGACGCCTTCGTAGGTTCGAGTCCTACCTCCCCCACCAACTTCCTCCGTGAAAATTAGCCGAATTGCCAGGGCTGCGCCCGCGTGACAGAAACCGGGCATGCGCGAACGCCAATGGCGCGCAAAGCCGCGCGCGACCCGCCGTCATGGCGCCCGAGACCGCGACCATCGGCGCGAGCGGCAAGAGCACGCGGACGCCCCGGTCATCCTTTACGGCTGGCACCCGGTCACGGCGGCGCTCGCCAATCCCGCGCGCCGTATCCACAGGCTTTTGGCGACCGAGAACGCCGCGCGACGCCTCGCCGATGATGGCATCAAGCTGCCGATAGCGCCGGAACTGGTGCGGCCCGACGCCATCGCCGCGCGGCTTTCGCCCGACGCCGTGCACCAAGGCCTCCTCGCCGAGGCCGATCCCCTCCCCGCGCTTGCGCTCGAGGATTTGCCGGCCACGTCCGGCATCGTGCTTGTGCTCGACCAGATCACCGATCCGCACAATGTCGGGGCGATTTTACGCACCGCCGCGGCGTTCGCCGTCGCCGCAATCGTCACCACCGCGCGCCACAGCCCGGAGGCGACCGGCGTGCTCGCCAAATCCGCCTCCGGGGCGCTCGAATGGGTGCCGATCGTCACCGTGCAAAATCTTGCGCGCGCGCTCGCCGTACTGAAGGAGCATAGATTTCTCGTCGTCGGGCTCGACAGCGCCGCGCCGGACGACCTCGCCGCGATCGAGCTCTCCTCGCCGCTGGCGCTGGTGCTTGGCGCCGAAGGCAAGGGTTTGCGCCAAGGAACGCGCGCCAATTGCGATCGGCTGGCGCGGCTCGATCTTCCCGGCGCGATCAAGAGCCTCAACGTGTCGAACGCCGCGGCGCTGGCGCTGTACATCGCCAGCCGCGCGCTAGCCTAGGCAGACTCCGCAGGGTGGGCATTACCAGATCAAAAGCACGAAGGCCCGCGCGCGGCGGGCCTCCGCAGATTATTGAAGAGCCGCTCCTTAGTAATAACGGTGCCAAAGCGGCGCCGCACGGTAATGGTGCGGGTGGGCAGACACGCGCTCGCGGTAGGCGTAGCGCGGACCGGCCCCGTAATATGAATGCCCGTAGCGATGGTGCATGCGGTAGGGCATGCCGTATCCGTAGCGGTAACCTGGGCCGGAAATGTAAGGATAATCGTAGGGGACTGCGTAGCCCGCCTCCGGCGAGTAGGTGCCGTAAGGGACCATGATTCCCGGACCGGTATAATCCGGCCCCTGGTTCACCACATAGATCGGCGCCGCGGCGACCGGTTGCGCATAGACGACCGAACGCCCGCAACCGCAGCCGCCGCCGGTATCCCAATTATTGACGGCGATCGGCGCCAAAGCGATAGGCGGCCCATAGGCAACGGGCGGCGCATATTCGATGGGCGGCGGCGCATAGGCGATGGCCGGCGCGTAGGCAACGGGCGGCGCGTATTCGATCAGCGGCGCATAAGTGACCGCAAGCGAGCCGCCGCAACCGCCGCAGCCGGCAAAGGCGGCCGACGTCATACCGGCGGCGAACAATGTGGTGAAAGCCACTAGAATAGCGCGGTGGAATGACATGACACTTCCTTACAAAACAGCCCCTGTCAGGAGGCGGATGATGACAGACCGCCAAGCGGTCTGTCCGATGAGGTTACCTTTGACCGTTGCTTGGATCTTGCGGAGCGCCTCCGCGCCCCTCGCGGCCGTTCCGTCCGCCGCTTCCCTTCGAGACGACGACCGGCGGTGCATTGAGAGGCGGATATTCGGTGGCCGCGCCGGGCGCGGATTGGCTTGACCAATTGCGATGATAGCTCGGCGCCGGACGCGGCAGCGGCCGGTCGGGCGCCGGTACCACCTCCAAGCGGCCGTAGCCGGGGCGCTGGCCAGTCGTCGGAAAATAGCCGGGCTCGTAAGAGCCGGGAGCATAATAGGGAACGATCAACGGCCGGTAGATCACGGTCGGCGTCACCTCCCCTGGCCGATCGAGACCGAATTCGCCCTCGATCACGGCCCAGGAGACGTCGACGCCGTTCATCAGCACGGGCACGTCCGGCCGTCCCGGAATAACAATCACCGGCCCGCGCTGGGCAAGCGCCGGGGAAGCACTCACGGCGAGCAGCAAAGCCGCGTGGACAGCGCGCATGAGAAACCCGTGTCTGACGGCGGCAGTGTAAGAAAATCGCCGGGCAAATTCGTTTAAATCCGGCGGATTGAACCTATGAATTGCGCGGTAACATTAACTGTCGGCTACGGACCGATTACTGCAGTAAGTGCGGCTGTGATGCTCGCCCGTTTCCGACGGGTCGCGTGCAGCCGGCGCCCAACCCAAGAAGCAGCGAAGCAAGGCCCACCGCCAGGTAAAGGATCGCGACCACCCGCCAACCCCCGCCCGCTGGTAGATCACGCTGATGATCACGACTGGCCGGTCTCGCCCGTTCGAGCAGGTCGAACGACTGTAACGGTGCAAGTCGCTTCTGCAGCTACTTTGGCGGATACGCTGCCAAGCAAATTGCGCAGCAATGAGTTTTGCCGCGCGCCGATCACAATGTGATCGACATGATTGGCTTGGGCGAATTTGACGATCGCATTAGCCGGATCAACGGCCTCAAGGACGTGCGCAGTAAGACGGTTATTCTCGAGCTTGAGAGGCTCGGCCCAGTGCTTAAGAGCAACGAGACGATCGATCCGCTTGTTGTGGCCTTCCTCGTCGAGCGTAAAATCAATTGTAACCCGGCCCAGCTTGAGCACATTGAGGCAAGCAAGCCGTGCAGAAGGCAGTGTCGCGAGAATGCGTTCCGCCATGACACGGAGCGCATCGTTGAGCGGCGGCGATCCTTCCGCTAGATCAACGGCGACCGCGACAATCGGGGCCGAAGAGATTTGCCTCGCCATCGCGGGCACGGTAATTGATCTCGTAAGGTCCTTGTTGAAACGCCGCCTCAGGACGGTGGTCAGCGGATCCTGCTTTAGTCGCTCGGACCTCTTGGTTAGTTTGACTTGGCCGGGGTGGCTCAATTCAAACGCAAGCTGAGCCGCGGTTGGATAGCGCCACGCCGGTTCGATCTCAATGCAACGCAAAACAATCTCTTGCAGCCAAGCCGGATAGTCAGATTTCAACCGGCGCGGAGGAGCCGGATCGCGCCAGAGCCGTCGGCGCATTCCGTACATCGTCTCGCTTTGGCCGAATGGGCGTACGCCCGTTGAAAAGAAATAGAGCAGAGCCCCCAAAGCAAACAGGTCGCTTCTCGGATCATTGCGAATATTGAGCAATTGCTCGGGTGACATGTAGGGCGCCGTGCCGAAAGGCAGCCGAAATTCCTCCTGCACCAGATCGGGAAGCTGGTCATGATGCGAAAGCCCGAAGTCGAGGAGAACGGCGTCGCCCGTCGGCCGAAACATGATGTTGCTCGGCTTCACGTCGAGGTGAATCACATGCTGCCGGTGCACATCGTCCAGCGCGCTGGCGATTTTCAAACCGATGTCGGCAACTTCCGCATAGGGCAACGGAAGCTCGGGGAGCCGCTGGAACAGAGTTTTTCCGGGGATGCATTCCATCACGATATAGGGCTGCACCGCAAAATCGCCCGCGGCAACGAACTTTGGAACGTGGACGCCGGACAACCGCGGCAGGATCATCTGCTCCATCTCGAAGCCGACGATCGCCGCGGGGTCCTCGCCTTCCGCGATTTTCGGCACCTTCATCAGCATAGGCATCGTCGTGCCCACCCGTGAAACGCGCCAAAGCGTAGCCATACCTCCCTGATGGATGCATTCCTCGATCCGGAAGCCATCGATAATTGCACCCAGTTCGAGAAACGGTTTGACCATGCTTCACTTCCCCACCAACAACCGGTCGGCGAGCCAATTCGGCAAGCCCTTATTTCGGATCCTGGCGGCAGCCTCCTCCGCGTCATACGGCGCGCGGCAAAAGGTTAGTGCGCGCCTTTCCGTATCCAGCATTACATAAGAAGCGGCGGGATTTCCGTCGCGGGGCTGACCCACCGAGCCGAGCACCGCCAGCCACTGCCGCCCGGGCCTGGAAATCAGTTGAATTGCAGAGCCAATGACCGGCATGAAGGCCGTGATCTTGCCAGTTGCCGACATGGTGTAGAGCGCCGGCCGATGAACGTGGCCGCAAAACGTGATCTGAGCCGACGTAGCCCACATACTTCGGGCGGCATCGTCAACGTTTGTTATATACCGCCAGCTTTTCGGACTGCTGGCGTCTGCATGGACGTACAGGCGGTCATCATCGTTAAGCGTAAGTGGCAACTGTTCGAGGAATTGTCGCTCCGCGGATCCGAGTTCACCGCGCGTCCATTCAATAGCAACCTGGGCCTCGACATTAAGCTGTTCGCGCAGGTTGTCGACCGCGCTGTCATGGTTCCCGCGCACGGCCATCGCGCCTTTTTCGACAAGGTCCATGACGGTCGTAACCGTCCACTCCGGATCGGCGCCGTAACCGACATAGTCGCCGAGCAACACGTTTCGCTTTGCACCATAATCGCGTGCTTGCGCCAGACAGGCGCTGAATGCTTGTCGATTAGCGTGAATGTCCGCGAATATCGCAATGAGCACGGCGGAGCTCCAATAATAAAATTGATCCAACGGCGTCGGCTGGTATTGACATTTGTCAAAGGGGCTCGGTGGAGCAAGGCCATGTCGGCGGCGAGACCGAACAGACCGAGGCAGACCACCGGAGCCATAGTCGGCCACCTTCGACTTTTGGCTTAAGACTACTGGCGAACAGACAGCGGCACGGGCGGGCGATTAGCGTCATGATGAGGCCATCATTGCGTCCGCGGCAGCTGTGCCGGGGACCGCGAAGCAGTGAAAGCTTTGAAAATAAGGTGTTGCGATAAAGAGGGAGGACAAGATGGTTGCTCAAGTTATGGATGCTCAAGTTCCGAAGAACTTCCGACGCGTGATCACCGCCGCGGCGGGGGGAAATGTCATCGAATGGTATGACTTCTATATTTTCGGGAGCTTGGCCGCGATCTTGTCGGTCAAGTTCTTCGAAAAGAGCCACCCCGTTGCGGCTCTACTCAGCACGATCGCGCTGTTCACCGCCGGGTTCCTGGTCCGGCCGTTGGGGGCGTTCCTGTTCGGCTGGCTGGGAGACCGCGTCGGCCGCAAATATACGTTTCTCATGACGCTCGTTGGCATGGCTCTCGGCACCGGAGCGATCGGGTTGATCCCGACCTTCGATCAGATCGGCTTGGCCGCCGCGTTCATCCTGTTCGGTTTGCGGATGGTCCAGGGCCTTTGCCTGGGCGGCCAATACGGCGGCGCCATCACTTATGTCGCCGAGCACGTGTCGGACGAACGCCGCGGTTACTATACCGGCTGGCTGCAAACCTCACCGACCCTTGGAATCGTGCTGTCGCTCGTCGTGATCATCGCCGCACGCACCTATTTCGGCAGTGACGCGTTCAACGCCTGGGCGTGGCGCATCCCGTTCTTGTTCTCCTTCCTGCTGGTGTTCATCGCCTTCTACATCCGCAGCCAGTTCGAGGAGTCGCCGATCTACGCGGAGATCAAGGCCAAGGGGACGACGAGCAAGAACCCATGGCGGGAGGCCTTCCTCAACCCCGCTAACTTAAAGTACGTGGTGATCGCGACCATCGTGGTGCTCGGGCAGGGCGTGGTTTGGTACAGCAGCCAGTTCTGGGCGCTGTACTTCCTGCAGCAGGTTGCCAAGGTGGACTCACTGACCACCGCCTATATTGTGGGAGCCGGGCTGATCATCGGCACCCCGACACTCATCTTCTTCGGCTGGCTGTCCGACATCATCGGCCGCAAGCCGGTGATATTGGGCGGCATGCTGCTTGCGGCGGTCACTTACTATCCGCTGTATACGTGGCTCGGATCGGTCACGCATCCGGGCAATATCAACATGCCGATTGCGATCCTCATCGTCGCCATTCTCGTCGCCTATGTCGGAATGGTGTACGGGCCGATCGGCGCGTTCCTGGCCGAATTTTTCCCCAGCAGGATCCGCTACACGTCGGTATCCGTGCCGTATCACATCGGCAACGGCTGGGGTGGCGGGTTGGTGCCATTCATCACCACGGCGGCGTACACGGCGACCGGTAGTCTCGCTTATGCACTGATCTATCCGATCGCTGTTCCGGCGATATGCTTGGTGCTCAGCCTGTTCTTGATGCCGGAGACGCGCAAGATGAAAATCTGGGGGCCGCAGGCGGCATAAGCGTAATCGGCAACTTGGCAAGACAACTTGGCAAGACAAGACGCGTGCGGGGCCCGTTCGGCCCCGTACCTTCAGGTTGGCCCGCAACTTTACTGAATGAGCGCGCGATGGGGTGCGAGCTGCTTGTCTCGACGCAATACTGCCCGAGGAGGCGACCGTGAAGTTTCATGCGCCGTCAATGGGGTGGTTCATTGCTTCGCTCGTGATTGCCGTTATCGCAATGGTCAGTGTTCTCACGCCAATTCCATACATCACCACGTACGGAGCTGGGGTTGCCATTCTCGCGTACGTCGTGCTTGCCGTCGGCAACTTGGCGTAAACGCAGCAGACGCCGCGTCCGGGATCCCGGAAAAGTGGAGACCGGTTTTCCGAAAGGATCCTGCTCCACTCACATGCGACAAGCGGGACGGTTGACACGGCCGTCCCGCAGTTTTTCGGGTGGCGTTCTTATCCTCCCCTGCTTACGGGCAGCATAAAATCTTTTGCCTTACCGGCTTTCCGGCCAAATGAGCCGTCACCGCGGCGAGCGGATGAAATCGGCGACGCGCTCGGCGATCATCACCGTCGGGATGTTGGTGTTGGCGCTGACGATGCTCGGCATGACCGACGCGTCGGCGACGCGCAGCCCTTCGATGCCGTAGACGCGACATTGCGGGTCGACAACCGCCGTCGGATTGTCCGCGGCGCCGATCGCGCAGGTCGAGCTTGGATGGAACATCGCGCCGCACGCATCGAGGATTTCATCGTCCGACATCGGATAGATCGCCGACTCATCGGCGATAAGCCGTCCGGGTTTGATCGCAGCGCCGATCACCGCGCGGCGCAGCCGCCCAGGCGAGGCCAGCACGGCAGCCGCGCCAACTGCCTTTGCGGCGCCCAACAATCCGCTGCCATTGATCAGCCGCAGTGGTGCTTGCCGCGGCATCAAATAAATTTCCTCGAAGCAACCACGCACCGTGGGGTCAAGCAACAAACTCTCTGCATGGCGCGCGGCGATGATCATACGCTGCGCGTCCAGCGGATCGGAGAGAAGCCGCTGCTCGACGTTAAGCGGCGCATTCGGACCGGATGAGCGCAGCGCCACGACACCGCGAGAGATCGGGCCGTAGAGCGCGGCCGCAACCATGGCCATGCGGCGGCCGAACGGCTTGTTGCTGACGCGGCCGGTGAAATAGTGAAAGAGGTCGCCCGCGGCACAACCTTCCAGGCCGGACGAGAAGCGCAGGCTTGTCATGATGTAATGCTGTGCGGCCGCGGGCAATCGCGAGCCGGGCTTGAGCGTCATGGAGAAGTGCAGCTGCGCGTGATTCTGGTAATTGCGGCCGACCCCCGGCCGGTCCGCCGCGATGGTGATGCCAAGCTTGCGCAGGTCTTCCGCCGGACCGACGCCCGAATGCAACAACAGCGCCGGCGAATGAATGGCGCCGGCCGAGACGACGACCTCACGCGTCGCGATCGTTTTTTCTTCCCCTGCCCGCTCGATCACCACCCCCGCTACACGCGTGCCGTCGAACGTGACGCGCAGCGCGCGCGTGTTCGCCATGATTTCGAGGTTCCGACGCGCCCTCACCGGCGCGGTGAGGTAACACCGCGCACTGCCGGCCCGCTCGTCGTCCTGGCTCAATGGCGCGGCAAAAAAGCCGTCCTCGGCGGTGTCGTAGACATTGGGATGCGACGCCGCGCCCCGGGCCATTGCCGCCTGCTCGACGCGATGCATGTAGAGCGGCCAGCTCGCGCGCGGCAGTCGGCGCACGCTGTTCGGCCCGCGCGCATTCCGGTTCGGCGCCGCCTGGTCGAGATCGTTGGTCATCGCCTGGAACGTCGGCAGCACGTCTCGCCAGCCCCAGTTGCGCGCGCCCATCCGCTCCCAGCGGTCGTAGTCGCTCGGCAGCCCGCGGAGCGCGATCATGCCCATCACGCTCGAGCCGCCGCCCATCACGCGCGGCTGCAGGAACGGCACCGGCGCTTCGTCCTGGCGCAAGCTCGCCGCGAGGCCCGGCCAGAAATAGTCGCGATTGAAATATGATGCCGGAAAGACGCTGCGGATATCGGCAGGGATCGCGCCGGGCGCAGTGTCCCGCCCGGCTTCGATCAACAGCACGCGCCGCGAGAAGTCTTCCGACAGTCGCGCTGCGATCACGGCGCCCGCGGAACCGCCGCCCACGACAATAATGTCAGCGTTCTGCATCGCTATTTCACGGCTTCGGATTTACGATTTACGATGACAGTGCGTAACGAGTAGCTCGTATTGAGCGGAGGCGAAATGCGGGGTTGGGCGGTGAGGCTGGTCCGGGATTTCGCTGCCGCTCGATCCGGGCTACGCTTCCCTCCACTTACCGCATTTCCCACCATATCAGCCGCCGCGCAATGAAATTGCGCAAGGCGGCGGCGCCGGCGCACAGAAGCGCGAAGGCAAGTGCGGCGCCGGCGATTTCCAAAAAATTCGCGGCCAAGTTTTCGGTCGGGCTGTTGGCCAGCGCGGCCGTCTGGCGCAACGGCCCGAACGTCTTGAATAATGCGGCAAGCGCGCCGATGCCGGCGCCGTAGGCCGCCGCGCGCGTCATGCTCCACGCCCGGGCGCTGTCACCCGAAATAAAAAGCGACGGAAGCGGCATCTCTCTTGCGCTCTCTTGCGCTCTCAGTCTATTCGCTCGCGCGTGTTCTTGCGCGACTGCGATGCAGGCGCAGTCGAAATCTATCCCGTCATTTCACCGTGACGGTGAGAACGGGCGACATGATCGGCGGATTGAACGGAATATGCGTCCAGTCGCCGAGCACGAGTTGCAGCGTGTGTCGGCCGGGCGGCAGCGTCACCATGGTTTCGGTCTGGCCGCCGCCGAAATGGACGTGCTTGGCGTCGCTGGGGATCGGCTGCTTCAACTCCTCCGGCGAGAGCGTGGTGTCGATCAAGAGATGGTGATGGCCGGTGTTGGGCTTATCGATGCCCGCCGGCGCAACGCCCATGCCAGTCAGGCCGAATTGCACCTTGAATGGACTGGTGACCGTGTCGCCGTCCTTGGGGCTGATGATATAGACGGAAGCATTGGGCGGAGCGGCGGTCTCTCCCAGCGCGATGGCAGGAATGCCGATCGTCATGGCGATGAGCAGACTGCGACGGAACGCTGAATATGGCATCATGTCGATTCTCCCTGCGTGGGCACCATGCCAGCGAAATCGGCATACGATTCTACTCATTTGCAGCCGCGTTGTCGCGGCCCCGCCAATGGCGATTGCGCGCAACTCGCGCAGCCTCTTCTATCGGCGCTTCGATCGCGATTTGCGGGCGGCATAGCGGGCGTCCCTGGCCGCCTTTTGTTCGGCTTGCAGCGCAAGCTCACGCTGCGCGCTTTCGGCCTTGGCGCGCTCGGTCTGTATCGCAGCGTCACGCTCCGCCTGCTGCGCGCGTTCGGCGTCTCGGGCTTTCTTTTCGGCCTTTTCGATCTCGCGGACATTCTTGATGGCTTTGCGGTCGGCGGCACTCGCTGTTCGCGCTGTCAGCCGGTCTGCGAGCGCCGGGTCGGCGGCCTTGGCGCGAAACTTCTCCAGTGCCGCCTTCCTGGCCTTGGCGGCAGCTTGTTGCCGCTCGAGAAGATCCGGTTGCTTAAAGCTCATCTATCTTGACCTTGCATGCAGTGCCGTGGATCGGCACGTTTACGTGCACTGAAATCTTATCAACGCACGCGCCAGCCAACCACTGTTGCTTCGATGGGGTCGCTCGTATCCACGCTTTGCCAAGCACCGCTCCGCCATCGACACAGGAACGGAATGACATAGGTGCCGACGTGATCCTCGCAAAGGAGCTCAAGCGGCTCCTCCGCCGGCGGCACGCCTTCGTGAATGAAAGCATCGATTCGTTCTTGCCGTGTCGCCATGCGATGATCCGTGCCGTTTGGGATTCGATGCCTGCGCGCAACGCTGCGATAGCATCGTGACGTGCTTATATGACACCGGTAGGTACGGAATCAACCAGCGAGGATCGGATGGCATTCAAGCCAAATTACGGAAGAGATCGAGCTGAGCGGGCGCGGGCGGCACGCGCCAAGAGCGAAGAGAAACAGCGAAAGAAGGACGAGAAGGCTACGCTGCGCAAAGCCGAGCGCGCCGAATCCGAGCCGCCGCCGGAGGAAACCAATCCTCCACCTGACGAAAAGCAAAGCTGACGCATAAACTCGAGAATCGATGGCCTTCCATTGCTTTCAAAATCCGGAATAAAATGCCTGCCGACCGAACACGAAGAACCACCAGCTCACGGGATGCGGCCGAAGCGGCGTTCAAGACGGCAACCACAAACCCGCGGAACTCCCTCCGTAGCGTCGGAGTATTGCGAATGCCAAGGAGCTTGTCTCTTTGCGAGTTGACCGGGACATTCTTGATCACTTTCAAGCAGCCGGACCGGGCTGGCAAAAGGACCAATGAGGCGCTGCGAAAGATACTCGGTAAGTAGGCGGATAGGGCGCCATCGGCATTGTCATATCGAGCTTGCAAGGCTATCATAGGCCGTCAACAGGGGTGATAGAGAATGGCACGCGGCACGGTGAAGTGGTTCAATTCCCAAAAAGGATACGGGTTCATTCAGCCGGAGAGCGGCGGAAAAGATGTATTCGTCCATATCTCGGCTGTCGAAAAGGCCGGCCTCAGCAATCTCAATGAGGGGCAGGTCGTCGAATACGAGGAAGTCGCGAACAAGGGAAAAACATCGGCAGAAAATCTCAAGGTCCAACGCTGATCTTGCCGAAAGCTGATCTTGCCGAAATATGACTATTGTGCGCGCGGCAAGCCGATCCCTCCAAGCCGCGACAGCCACCACCGGCAACTGCGGCACCGACCGGCAACCATTCCCCTTGCAAAATCCGCGACGCGGAATTTGCCTCAGGCAGCCGTAGGATGGGTTGACCGGCCCGCCTCCGCTCGCTTCGCAAGCTACGGCGGGTTCAAGTCCGCCGAAGCGCGGGGCGCGAAGGCGGAAGTGAACTCCATCGCCTCGGCGGCGTTGCTACGCCAGAAAGATGATGGGTATCGCGGAGCCTGTCATCGGGCCGGCCACTGATCTCGGGTTTACCCGAGATCAGCAAGCATACATGCCCAAGTCGGCAACAGCCGACTTGGGTGGCCGGACCCGTCGGCTCAACCCATCCTAAGGGCTAGACGCCTACTTGGAAGTAACTAAGTTCCTGTCATCGCTAATAAAGCCGGGTTAGCTCAGCGGTAGAGCAGCGGTTTTGTAAACCGTTGGTCGGGAGTTCAATCCTCTCACCCGGCACCAACATGATCAGCCACTTACGGTGCCGCGCGGCCGATGGCATTCTCGGCCATACAGTTCACTCACGTGCCGGCGGGCCGGCCGTGGCGGCCGGCCCGCGCCGCCCCGTCGTCTTTAGTTTGAGATGATCTGTTCGAGCGTCGGGCACGCACGTTGCTCGACCGGCGTCTCATAGGGCGCCAAATTGGTCTTGTCGATCACGATCGCCTTCAGGATGACTTCCTTCGGCGTCGGCTGTTTGCGCAGATTGCGCACGGCGATCTGCGTGCCGATGCAGCCCTGGATGAAGCCATTGAAGTCGCCGCTCGCCAAGAGCTTGCCGGATTTGATCAATTCGACCGCTTCCTTGCTGCCGTTGATCCCCACCACCAGCGCTTTGCGGTTGGCGGCTTCGAGCGCCTCGATCGCGCCGACCGCCATCGGGTCGTTCACTGCCAGCACGCCGTCGATCGACGGGAACGACTGCATCAGGTTTTCCATGACCTGGAGCGCATTTAGCCGCTGATAGTTCGCTGTCTGCGAGGTGAGCAGCTTCACGTCGGGGTTCTCCTTCAGCGCCGCGTTAAATCCACTGACGCGATCGGCACTGGTAAGTGAGCCCTTGACGCCCTCAAGGATGATAACGTTGCCCTTGCCGCCGATGGCGGTCAGCAAACGGCGCGCTACGACAAGTCCAATGCTGTAGTCATCGGCGCCGACGAAGGCGACGAACTTGCCACCCGCGGAGCGGTCGGTGATGTTGACGACCGGAATGCCAGCGGCATTGATCTTCTCAACCGCCGGAACCAACGCCTTGTTGTCGACCGGCATGAAAACGATCGCATCCGGCTTCTTTACGATCACGTCCTCGACTTGCGACAGTTGCTCGGGAATGCTGTCCGGCTTGGTTGGAGTGTATTGAATGACTTTGACGCCGAGCGTTTTGGCCGCTGTTTCGCTGCCGACACGGACCGCTTGGAAATACGGGTTGGTCAGATTTTTGGTGAACACGGCGATCGTCTCACCGTCGGCAAACGCCGAATTGGAGAACAGCGCCGTCAGCACGGCCGTTGCGCCGATGACCAAGGATTTCATCTTGTCTACTCCCTTTTGATACTCAGTTGTGGCGGGCTTTGGGAGAAATTAGCAGGTTTCCATGCCGCATTCATCCCTTTCCCAGGCGGCGGTTCTGCGGCCCCAGAGTTGCGCCGGGGCGATATCGGCGCACCCGGCACCAACCTTTTCCCCGATCGCGCCGGCTTACGGTCTGACTAAAGAACCCATCACTCATCCGCGTCTGCCGCAGCCGCGCCGCTCCCTAGCGTCTCCGCCACGATCCAGGCGTGGTAGTCCGGATCGACGCTCTCGATGGGAATAACGAGAACCGCCGGCGTGGTGTAGGAGTGCATCTCCTTGACCGCGGCGCGCACCGCCTCGGCGAGGCTGGCGCGGGTTTTTATGATCATCACCGCTTCGTCGCCGCGCTCGATCGCGCCCTGCCACCAATAGTACGAGACCATTCCCGGCAGAATGTTGACGCAGGCGCACAGCCGCCGCTCGACCAGCGCGCGTCCCGCCCGCTCCGCCTCGACAATGGATGGATAGGTCGTATAGACGAACACCGCGCGTTCCATGACCACCTCCCGCGGCACCGCGCCGCCGCCGTGCCGCCGATCTTGCCAAGGTCCCCAAAAGGCCGCCAAGCCCAAGCCAACCATGCCGCAGCGCCGCACCGGACCCCGCTTCAAGCACATCGCCTTCGTCGCCAGCGACACGCAAGCGGCGCAAAAGGCGCGGCACCGGCTCATTCGCCGCTACGGCGACGCTTCGCCGGAGAAAGCCGACGTCATCGTCGCGCTCGGCGGCGACGGCCTCATGCTGACGACCCTGCAACGGTTCATGAATTCCGACAAGCCGATCTACGGCATGCATCGCGGCACCGTCGGCTTTCTCATGAACGAGTTTTCCGAAAAGAACCTGGCGGAGCGGCT
>Ga0187856_1001058_pt1 | contig 22725 bp, 20 predicted proteins | sample June2016WEW_8_40_FD_132443 | JGI IMG/M metagenome (GOLD analysis project Ga0187856, IMG submission 132443) | Peatland microbial communities from SPRUCE experiment site at the Marcell Experimental Forest, Minnesota, USA - June2016WEW_8_40 | ecosystem: Environmental > Terrestrial > Soil > Wetlands... | reverse complement strand
CATCTCGGGACACGACGGGATGCGCCTGCCGCCGCTCTACTCGTTGTTCGGTCAGCTGGTCTCCGGGCGGGACGTCGTGGCGGCGATCGACGCGGTGGGCACCCGGTCGGGCGCGCCCAAGGAGAAGGTCCTGATCGAGTCGGTCACAATCGCCGAGGCGGAGTGAGCGCTCGAGCTGTTCTGAGGCAGCCGTAGCGGCGTAGAGCTTCGAGGCCGGCCTCGACTCCGTCGAGGTAGACGGTCACGTGCCCCTCGCCGGCTGATCGCCACGAGCCGTCAGGGTTCCGGATGAGTGCCGTGCGCTCAGGAATTCCCGCAATCGGGAGCCCGGCCGGGGCAAGCTCGAGCGTCCGCCAGAAGTGGTGTGAAGTGCCCGAGTCGTGATGCGGCACGACTGCCAGCTGTTCGACGAGGCCGAGCCCTACCGTGAAGGCCCCTCCCCGCGGGTCGACCATGGGATCGACGAGCACCATCGCCCCCGCCGACGATCCGGCGACGACCGCGCCGTGCCGCCAGGCCTGTGCGAGCGCCTCGAAGACGAGCGAGCCCTTCAGCACAGAGAGAAGGTGGAGAGGGGAACCACCCGAGAGGTAGATGAAGCGTGCCTCCCGGACCGCGGTCGCGTTCGTCTCCTTGTTGGCGTCCGAATGGCGCAGCACCATCAGCCCACGGGCTTTCGAGCCGAGCGAGGAGAACCACGTCTCGGCGTTGGCGACCACGCGGTCGGGATGCTGGTAAGCGGCGGCGGTAGGAAGAACCAGGACTTCGTCGGCACCCGAGCTCGCGAGCAGCTCGGTGTCGTAGTCGGTGCCTGTTTGCCACTCGCCCCCACCGACGAGGGCGAGCACACCCGGCGAGGGCGCTTGCCCGGGCTGGGCCCCGGCCGTCGTTCCTGTTTCTCGCTGATGGCTCACGGGGCGGGAACCTACACCTTGCCCGGGGGGAAGTACCTGGCGGACCCGATCGAGCCCGATTCGACCTCGAGGACCCAGATCGACCCTTTCTTCACGTCCACCGGTCCGGGCAGGTAGGCCCCGGACTTCTCGAGCAGCTCGACGACCCCCCAGATCACGTCCCCATGGCTGCACAGCACCGGAACTCCGCCGGCGGCCGCAAGCTCTTTCGCCTTCGCGAGAAGGCTGCGAGGGTCGGATCCCTCCAGGAGGAACTCGGCAATGCCGACCGGCAGAGCGCAGGCGGTCGCGAGGGGAGCAAGAGTCGCCAGGCAGCGTTCGGCGCTGCTCGACAACAGCAGCGTGGGCCTGGGCTCTCGCCGGCGCGTGGCGGCCCTCCGCGGGCGCGTGCTTGGTGCAGCGGTCTCGAAGTGATCGGCGAGCGCCCGAGCCTCCTTCACGCCGCGATCGGTGAGGGGACGGTCCTCGTCCCGCCCCGACCAGCCCTCGCGGGGCAGGGCGTGGGCGTGGCGTACGAGGTAGACGGCGACTGTCGCCGTCGGCTCGTCACTCGCCGGGGCGCCAGAGCCTCCCGGCGCCTTGGAGCTTGACACCTTGCTTCCCATCAGTGGACAGCGCTCAGGCCGACCGCGGCGCCGACGCCGTAGGTCACCGCACCCGCCGCGGCACAGAGCGCCAGCTGACGGAAGGCTGACCACCACCATGAGCGTCCTGTGAAGAGCGAGAGCGCCGAGCCGACCAGCACCGCCGCGATGGCCGCGATCACGATCGACGCCAGAACGGCACCGGTCCCATGCCCGGTGAGGAACGGGATCAGTGGCAGCAAGGCACCCACGCTGAAAGTCACGAAGGACGCGAACGCCGCCTGCACGGGCCTGCCGAGTGAGTCCGGGTGGATGCCGAGCTCTTCGCGGGCATGGGTCTCGAGCGCCATCTGCGGATCGGCCATCATCTGGCGGGCGACCTCTTTGGCAAGCTCAGTGGAGATGCCGCGGCTCTCATAGATCCTCACCAGTTCCTGGAGCTCGCCTTCGGGCCGATGATGGATCTCCTGGCGCTCGCGCTCGAGCTCGCGCTCGAAGAGCTCGGTCTGAGCGCGCATCGAGACGTACTCACCGGCAGCCATTGAGAAGGCACCGCCCAAAAGCCCGGCCAGGCCGGCAAGTCGTACGACGCCGGCAGGCGGGCTCGCACCCGAGAGTCCCAGGATCAAAGAGATGTTCGTCACGAGCCCGTCGCTGATGCCGAACACGGCGGCCCGCGCGCTTCCTCCTCGGATGTCGCGGTGGTGGTGCTCTTGAGTCGGCCCTTCGGAGAGACCGTTGGGCTTGCTCCGGGCGCGGAGAATCCTGACGAGCCATCGGGGGAGACCGGAGGTGCGCGAGCGGTTCCCGGTGGGATGCCGCGCGGGCACAAGGGGTCGGTCGGACGATCGGACCACGTCTCTAGTTTGGAGCACCTGGACGCCCGGCGCGCAAACCGGTTCCGAACTCAGGGTCCCTCGAGGGGCCGAGAGATCGCTTGCAGCCCGAGAACGCGGCCGAGAATGGCGCAATTGGCCAGATGGCCGCGTTCGGCCCCGGTGGCCACGCGCCTACACTCGCCCCAAGCCTATGGACCGACCGGTGTCTCGAGCCCGCGACGAGGACGGGCCCCGGTTTCGCTGCGACCTTCACGGCTCCTCCGCGAAGTCCCTGTGATCACAAGCGGGACATGACTTGACCGTTACATGGACGTTCTCGATCTGATCCTCGTCGTCGTCATCCTGGCGGCGGCGTTCCGTGGGTTCCGGCGGGGAGCAGCCGTCCAGATCCTGTCCTACGGTGGGGTTCTCGGCGGTCTTGCCCTGGGTGTCGTACTGGTCCTCGTCGTGTGCCCGCACGTGCGCGGGCAGCACGCGAAGACCGTCGCTGCCCTCGTTCTTCTTCTCGTGCCCGCGGCGGTGCTGGCCGCCGCCGGGCGCCAGCTGGGCGTGGGGCTGTGGAGCCGGCTGCGGCGGGCGCGCTTTGGCGGCGTCGACGCGGCAGGCGGCGCGATCACGGCCGCGAGCGGTGCTCTCGTCGTGGTCTGGCTGCTGGCCTCGATTCTCGTGAACAGTCAGTTCTCCCTGGTTGCGAACCAGATAGACGGTTCCAGAATCGTCCGGGTCGTCACAGACGTAATGCCGCCCATCCCGACGGCGCTCGCGCCGGTGGAGCGCTTCTTGAGCGACGAAGGCCTGCAACTCGTGGCCGATGGTTTCATCCAGCTCGCCGGGCCCGTCCCGTATCCGTCTGCGGTCCAGGTGCGGGCCGGCACCCGCAGGGCGGCTCCTTCCACGGTGAAGGTCGTCGCGGTCGGCTGCGGCGAGGTCCAGGAGGGCTCGGGCTTCGTGGTGGCGCGAGGGCTGGTCGTCACGAACGCGCACGTGGTAGCCGGTACGCAGTCGATCAGGGTCGAGGACTCGGTCGGTTTCCACGTTGCCGTGGTCGAGCTCTTCGACCCGGAGTTCGACCTTGCGGTCCTGCGCGTGCAGGGTCTTTCGGAGCCGCCCCTTTCAATCGACCCCGACACGGTGGGTCGGGCCACCAAAGCCGTCGTGCTCGGCTATCCGGAGGGTGGTCCCCTCGCGGCCGACCGTGCGGGCGTGCGCTCGGAGATCCTCGCCACCGGACTCGACATTTATGGCGAGAACCCGACGGTGCGCGAGGTGTACGTGATCCAGGCCCTGGTGCGGCCCGGGAACTCCGGCGGCCCTCTGGTCGAGCCGGACGGTGTGGTCATCGGAGTCGTCTTCTCGAGGTCGCCCACCGGTGACGACGTCGGCTACGCGCTCGCCTCCCCAGGGGTCCTCGCGCGCGTCAAGAAGGCGGAGTCGCTGCCGAGCTCGACAATCGTGGGCACCGGCGGCTGTATCCCGCGGTGAGCGCCGCACCTGTTTGCCGGGAGCGTTCGCACAACAGGGCGCCGGGCAGGGAAAAATAGCCCGGTGACGCTCCTGATCGAGGACTACGGCCTGATCGGCGACACCCACACGGCCGCTCTCGTCGGCCGTGACGGGTCGATCGACTGGCTCTGCTTGCCGCGTTTCGACTCGGCGGCGTGCTTCGCCCACCTTCTCGGAGGCACCGGCCACGGGCTCTGGCGGATCGCACCGGCCGCGAGCCCTCCTCCCGGCCAGGGCGAGCCACTGCTGGCGACGCGTCGCCGGTATGTGGCGGACAGCCTGGTGCTCGAGAGCGAGTTCGACCTGGCGGAGGGAAGTGTCCGCATCACTGATTGCATGCCGCTGAGGGAGGACGACCCGAGCGTCGTCCGGCTGGTCGAGTGCTCGCGGGGCGCGGTCGAGATGCGCATGGATCTGGAGATCCGTTTCGACTACGGCTCGGTCGTGCCGTGGGTGCGCCGCTACGACGGCCAGCTCGTCGCAGTGGCCGGGCCGGACGGCTTGGCGCTGTGGACGACGGTGGACACTCGGGGCGAGAACATGCGCACGGTCTCCGAGTTCCGCCTCAGCGAGGGCCAGCAGGTTCCTTTCGTGCTCACCTACTTCCCTTCCCACGGCGAGGTGGCGCGCCCCGTCGCCGCCCCTTACGCGATCGAGGAGACCAAGCGCCGGTGGCAGGAGTGGGCGGACCTTGCCAACTTCGAGCCTCATCGTTGGCGCGAGGCGGTGGTCCGATCGCTCATCACCTTGAAGGCGCTCACCTATGAGCCGACCGGCGGCATCCTCGCCGCGCCCACCACGTCGCTGCCCGAGACGCTCGGCGGGGAGCGGAACTGGGACTACCGGTACTGCTGGCTGCGCGATGCCACGCTCACTTTGTCAGCGCTCATGGTGGCGGGCTACCGCGACGAGGCCGCAGCATGGCGCGACTGGCTGTTGCGTGCCGCGGCCGGCGACCCCTCGAAGCTCCAGATCATGTACGGGGTCGCCGGTGAGAGGAACTTGAAGGAGGACGTCCTCGACTGGTTGCCCGGCTACGAGGGCTCGAGGCCCGTGCGCATCGGCAACGCGGCCTCGGGCCAGTACCAGCTCGACGTCTACGGCGAAGTCCTCGGCGCGCTGCACGAGGCACGCCGGACGGGCCTGGAGCCCGCCGGTCCGGCTTGGGACCTCGAGCTGGCGCTCATGGACTTTATCGAGACCGGGTGGGCTCAGCCGGACGACGGCATCTGGGAGGTGCGCGGGCCGCGCCGCCACTTCACGCACTCCAAGGTTGAGGCATGGGTGGCCGTCGACCGGGCGATCCACGACGTGGAGGACTTCGGGCTCGAAGGGCCGCTCGAAAAGTGGAAGTCGTTGCGTTCGGAGATCCACAAAGAGGTGTGCGAGAAGGGCTATGACGCCGAGCACAACACCTTCACGCAGTACTACGGCTCGAAGGAGCTCGACGCCAGCGTGCTCATGATCCCGATCGTGGGGTTCCTGCCGCCGCGGGATCCGCGGGTGGTCGGGACGGTAGAGGCCATCGAACGTGAGCTCATGGTGGGCGGCTTTGTGGCGAGGTACGACTCGCAGAAGTCCGGCCATGTCGACGGGCTCACCGGCCGCGAGGGGGCGTTTCTGGCCTGCTCGTTCTGGTTGGCGGACGACCTGAACCTCATCGGACGCCGCGATGACGCCATCGAGCTATTCGAACGGCTGCTGTCCCTGCGCAACGATCTCGGCCTCCTGGCCGAGGAGTACGACCCCGTTGCGCGACGTCTCGTCGGCAACTTCCCCCAGGCGTTCTCACATGTTTCCTTGGTCAACACCACGGTCGGGCTCCTCGGCAGGGCCCAGGGATTCACCCACGAGCACCGGCTTGCCGGGATCCAGCCACGCACACTCGGTGTGCAGCAGAGGCGCCGCCGCAAGCGGAACGCGATGGGCGCCTGACAACGATTCACGAACAGGGTCGGGAGTCGTTCGATCGGAAACCGCTCAGGAAGATCCCGGCGTACCGGGCGTCTTAGGGACGCCGGTGAGGGAGCGTCCGCGAGCACCCGGCACGCCCAGGACCATCAACTCACGCTATGTCCAGGCACCGGCGGCGCCATAGAGCCAAAGGTCCCATATCCAGATGTCAAACATGTTGCGGGCGATCCGCCGCGCCGGCGCGGCCCGGTGACCTCCGCTGTGGCCGTTGTTCCCCGCTTTTCACCGGGGAGGGCGCAGTGAGAGGTCCTCTTCTCCGAGCGCCTCCAGCTCGTCCCGCTCGGTCGGCAGTTCGGGCCGGAACAGCTGCTGGGCGACGAGGGTCGGCAGGAGCGCGGACAGGAGCACCACCGTCACGAGCTCGGTGTACTGGGCCTTGTCGATGAGGTGGTGCGTGAACCCGAACAGCGCGGATATGGATCCGAAGGTGAGGCCGGTCGCCATGAGCAGCGTCATGTAGGCGCGCTCGCGCCCGGGGATGCGCATTGCCGTGGCTGTCGGCCAGACGCCGAGGAGCTTGGTCACCATCTTCACGCCGAAAAGCGACGCGATCACCCCTGCCCCCGACACGAGTGCCGGTGCCGAGATCAAGAGCCCTGCGTGCAAGAAGAAGAAGGGCGTCAACAAGGAAAAGGCGATGGAGCGAATCCTGTCCATGAGTACGCGGTCGTTCATGAACGCACCGGCGACGACGAGGCCGGCCACATAGGCCGGCAGAACCGCTTCGCTCCCGGCTGCGGTCGCGAGGCCACCGAGCCCGAAGAGCACGACAAGGAGGAACTTCACCTCGGGCTCGCTCACGCGGTGTCCGAAGCGACGGATCGCATAGCGCGTTGCTCTCGGGAGCACCAAGAGCGCGACGACGGTGACCGCCACGAACACGAGAAGGAGCCAGCCGTAGGTGGCGAACAACCCGCCGAGGGCGAGGACCGTTCCGAGATCTGTCACGAAGCACGCTGCCAGGATGAGCTTGCCGAGGTCCTCGCGGTTGAGACCCGTCTCGATCATGACCGCGTACACCACCGCCACCGAAGTCGTGCTCAACGCCACGCCGCCGATCTCCGCCCCGTGGAGAGGCCAGCCGAGCACGAGCTTGCAGAATCCGAAGGCCCCGAGGAAGGGCAGGAGGAAGGACACGGCGCCGATCGCCAAGCTCGCCTTCCAGTGTTTTCGGAGCGAGACCGGATCGATCTCGGCACCTGCTAGAAAGGTGAGCATCAACGAACCTGCACCAGCGAGGAACGTCGTCACGTCGGTCTGGGCGATGTGCTCCTTGAGGCCCGGGATATTACCGAGGACAGCCCCGACGAGGATCTCCACGAGAGCGACTGAGATCCCGAACCGGACGCTGATCACAGAGGCCAAGAGCGCCATCGCGATCCAGATGGCGAAGACGTAATACGAGTTCATCCGTACTCCCTGTTCGGCTGACAGGGGTACGCAGAGCCCTACCAGCATCCGTCCTAGCTGGTAGAAGCCATCAGTCGAAGGGGTCTCCGACGATTCGAGGAGCGGGCCTCATCGCGCCTTGGGCGACTATAGCGGCTCATGGCCCTTACTTGGATTGCCGTGCCGGGTTCGAGGAAACCTGTTGATCAGCTCACGACGCGAGGCTTTAAGGCTCGACTGACCGGGGGGACGGGGCTATTCGAGCCCCGTCCCGGTTGATCCGTGGCACACCACCGTCATTGCCCGCCGGTCGCCGCGGCCGCGCGCTCGCCTCCTGGAAAACGTTCAAGGTCCGGGGGTTGACCCGGGTAATAAGAGTGATTATCATTCCGTTTGTGGTGGCCGAGACGAGGCCGCCTTGTCACTCGAGGTGTCCCGCGGAAGTGAGTCTTCAGCTCTTGCAAGGCGGAAAGCAGACAAAGGTCGCGGCGCTCTGCCTCGCGGTGGCCATGCTCGGGTGCGCCTGCTCGGGTGAGTCCGCCCGAAGCAGCGGGGTCGTCGCGGCCGTGGGGGCGGAGAACGAGTACGCGAACGTCATCAGCCAGGTTGGCGGCAGGTACGTGAAGGTGACCGCGATCCTGAGCAATCCCAACAGCGACCCCCACTCGTTCGAGGCAAGCCCGTCCGTGGCCGGCGACATCAGCAGCGCGCAGCTGGTCGTCCAAAACGGTGTCGGCTACGACACCTTCATGAACTCGATCGAGGCCGCCTCGCCGAACCCCGAGCGGAAGGTCATTGACGTCCAGAAGACGCTCGGGCTTCCCGACAGCACGCCGAACCCGCACCTTTGGTACGACCCGGGGACGATGCCGGCGGTAGCCGAGGCGATCAGCCGCGACCTGTCCGCCCTCGACCCCGCCCACGCTTCGTACTTCCGGGCAAACCTCGCGCGATTCGATCGTTCCCTCGACCCTTGGCTCCGGGCGATGGCGAGTTTCAAGGCGGACCATCCGGACACTCCCGTGGCGACCACCGAACCGGTCGCCGACTACATGCTGGAGGCCGCCGGGGCCCACGTCGAGACGCCCTGGGCGTTGCAAGCCGACATCATGAACGGCGTCGACCCGGCACCGCAGGACATCACCGCCGAAGGCGGCCTTTTCACAGGGCACAAGGTCAAGGTCTTCCTGTACAACGAGCAGGTGACCGACTCGATCACGCAGTCCTTCCTCGAGCTTGCGAAAGAGAGCGGGATACCGGTCGTGGGCGTGTACGAGACGATGCCCGTGCCCGGCTACGACTACCAGACCTGGATGCTGGCCGAAGTCCGCGCGCTCGACAAGGCCGTCGCGGACAAGGTCTCGACGGAGCGCTTGTGACAGAGCCCCCCCGGTCCGGCGCTCCCCGAGAGGAGATCCTTTCCCTCGATGGTGTCTCCCTCTGGCTGTCGGGCCGGGAGATCCTCCACGATGTCGGGTTCCGTCTCCATGCCGGGGAGCTGACCGGTCTCATCGGGTCCAACGGCGCAGGCAAGACGACCATATTCAAGGTGATCCTCGGCCTGGAGTCGCCGTCTTCGGGCAAGGTGCTCTTCGGCGGCCTTGCGCGTCCGCGTCGCAACCGGTCCATCGGCTATGTCCCTCAGAGCATCGGTCTCGACCCGGACGTGCCCTTGCGCGCACGGGACCTGGTGTCTCTCGGGCTCGACGGCGACAGATTCGGGATTCCCCTTCCTTCGCGCGGCCGCCGGCAGCTGGTTGACGAGATGCTCGACGCCGTTGACGCTCGCGGTTTTGCCGACACCCGCGTCGGCAAGCTCTCGGGAGGTGAGCTGCAGCGGGCCCTCATCGCGCACGCGTTGATCGCCAAGCCCAGGCTGTTGCTCCTGGACGAACCACTCGCGAACCTCGACATACGCAGCGAGCAAGAGGTCGTCGGACTCCTGGCAACGATCGCCAGGCAGCAGCAGATCGCGGTCCTCATCTCGGCGCACGAGATGAACCCGTTGTTGCCGGTGATGGACCGCGTCGTCTACGTCGCCGCCGGACGCGCCGCAAGCGGGTCGACAGAGGAGGTCGTCCGCGAAGACGTACTGAGCGCCCTGTACGGCCAGCACGTCGACGTGCTGCGGGTTCACGGCCGCATCCTGGTGGTCGCGGGCAAGGATGAGGCGCATCACGCCGAGGGCGCGAGCGGCTACACCGTCGTGCCCCGTGGGCTCGGGTGACGGCTATGAGCTCGGTGCTGAGCGGCATCTTCGAGCCCGGGTTGTTCACGAGCGAACCGGTCCGGGTGGCGGTGGTGGTGGGTGGCGCCGTGGCACTCGTGTCCGCCGTCGTAGGTGTGTTCACGGTCATCCGCGGTCAGTCCTTTGCGGGCCACTCCCTGGGAGACCTGGGCACCACGGGCGGTTCGGGCGCTTTCCTCGTCGGGGCCAACCCACTCTGGGGCTTCGTCACCTTCGCGATCATCGGAGCCGGGGCCATGGAGCTTTTCGGGAGCCGGCGACCCAGGGGAAGGGACATGGCGACCGGGATCGTGCTCGGCGCGGGCCTGGGGATCGCGGCCCTGTTCCTCTATCTGGGCACGACGCAGGACAACACGACCGGAGCCACGATCACGATCCTGTTCGGCTCGATGTTCGTCATTCGTGCGTCGATGATCCCCGTCTTCGCCTTGCTGAGCGTTCTCGCCCTCGCTATCGTCGCCCTGCTCTACCGTCCGCTGCTCTTGAGCGCCGTGAGCCAGGACGTCGCCGCCGCCCGGGGCGTGCCGGTGCGCACGGTGGGGCTCCTCTACCTGCTTGCGATGGCCTTGGCGGTGTCGCTTTCCTGTGTGACCATCGGGGCGATCCTCTCCACCGCGGTGTTGATCGGCCCTGCCGCGGCGGCGTTGCGGCTGACCAAGCGGCCCGGCTTGGCGATCGCCTGGGCGGCAGTCATCGGCCTCGGGGTGACATGGCTCGGCATCCTGCTCGCCTACGACAGCTATTACTGGCCCCCGGCAGGGCGGGGTTGGCCGGTGAGCTTTTTCGTGGTGGCCCTCATCCTCGTCGTCTACCTGCTGGCCGACTTCGCCAGTCGTTACCGGGCGAGACGGGCCGGCGCAAGGGCCCTCGCCGCCCGCAGGGGCCGGGCCGGTGTCGCCGGCCTGCAGCCGTCCGAAACCCCGGTGCCCGGAGCAGGGTGATGTTCTCGGGCATCATGGTCAATGCGTGGATCGTCGCAACGATGGTCGCCGTGGTCGCGGGTGTCGTGGGGTTCTTCACGGTGCTACGAGGATCAGCCTTCGTCGCCCACGCCGTTCCCCAAGCCGGCTTCGCCGGAGCCGCCGGCGCTTCCCTCATCGGCGCCAGCACTCTGACGGGACTCGGGACCTTTGCCGTCATGAGCGCGCTCTCCATCGGCCTATTGGGCAAGCGCGGCCGTCACGACGCCGTGACGGCGCTCGCGCTCGTTTTCATGCTGGGTCTCGGGGCGCTGTTCCTGAGCTGGAGCGACCAGTACGCGTCCGAGATCTACGCGCTGCTGTTCGGCGAGGTGCTCGGGGTCGCAAACAACCAGGTGCTCGCGACCGCCGTGCTCGGCGTCGTCTGCATCCTCGCGGTCGTGACCCTTTACCGTCCGCTGCTCTTGAGTTCGGTGATGCCGGAGGTGGCAGAAGCCCGTGGAGTGAGCACACAGCAGATGGAGCTGTGCTTCCTCGTCGTGGTGGCACTGGTCACAACCATGTCGGTCCCCGTCGTCGGGGCCCTTTTGATGTTCAGCCTGATGATCGGAGCTCCGGGTACCGCCCGCTCCTTCACCGACAAGCCACTGGCTGCCTTGAGTCTCTCGGTCGGCTTCGCGGTGACCATCGTCTGGATTGCCATCGCGGCTTCGTACGAGACCGACTGGCCCGTCGGGTTCTTCGTCGGCGTCCTCGGCGCGGTCTTCTTCGTCGCCGGGCGGGGCTGGGTGGCGTGGCAGCGCTCCGGTGCCCTGCGCAGAAACAACGGCGGTCGCCCGGCCACGGGACCCGTGCATCTCGCGACGGCCAGCGGAACGAGCGTCGAGCCGACCTAATGTCTCGGGCCGTGGTGATCGCGCGCTCCATCCACGAGGCGGCAAGCCTCCGGCTGGCCAGTGTGGACCAGCGTTACACGCACCTGCGCCGGGTGCTCGTCGAGACATTGGCGGCGGCCGGGAGGCCGCTCACGATTCCCGAGATCGTCGCCTCGGCGCCGGAGCTTCCCCAGAGCAGCGCCTATCGGAACATGACCGCTCTCATCGACGTCGGCGTCGTGCGCAGGGTTGTCGGCGCGGACGACCACGGTCGCTTCGAGCTCGCCGAGGAGCTCTCCAGCCATCATCACCACTTCGTCTGTGCGACCTGTGGGAAGGTGGAGGACGTACACCCCTCCCCGAAGTTGGAACGGGCGCTCGGCGAGGCTGCCCGGGCGGTGGCGGAAGAACAGGGCTACAAGGTCACCGAGCACCAGCTCGACCTGCTCGGCCTGTGCCCGGAGTGCCTTTCCTAGAAATCACCGACTAGGCGGCGGGGAGTCATTCGGCGTCGGCGGGCAGCGACGTCGCGATCCCGGTACGGGCCGCACACCACGCCAGCAACGCGTTGGCGTCGCCGGGCCGCGTTGGCCGGTCGACGGGGAAGCGGTGATCGCGGCGTTTCCTGCGGTCGTGGAAGAACCCCGAAGCCGGCGCCGGCACGCCGAGCGCGCCCGCCTCGAAGGCCGGCCCACCCGCGGCGAGCCACACGGCGGTGTCCGCACCTTCGGCGGGAGTTCGAAGCAGCGGCCGCCAGAACGCTTCGAAACGGGGGAGGCCCGTCTTGAGGCCCGGAGTGGCCGCCCAGCCGGGGTGCATAGCGTAGCTGAGCACGCCTGCAGGACCGAAGCGCCTCGCCCAGGCGTCGGCCAGTACGACCTGCGCCCGTTTGCAACGGGCGTAGGCGACGACCCCGTCGTAGCCGTCCGCCGGCATCTCCAGGTGCTCGAGGTCGAACCTTTGGGTGTACATGCCACCCGAGCTGACTGTCACGATGGTTGCCGGCGAGCTGCGCCACATGAGCGGGACCAAAGTCGCGGTCAGCACGTACGGGCCGAGGATTTGTGTCGCGACGGTCGTCTCGATCCCGGCCGGCGTCGCCTTGTAGGCCCGGGAAAGGGACCCAGCGTTGTGGACCAAGGCGTTGACGCGGTCGTAGCGGTCGATGAGGCGTAGCCCGAGATCGGCCACGGCTTCGGGGTCGGAGAGGTCGACGATGTCCACTCCCACCGGCTGAGAGCCGACCTGTTCGAGCACCGCGCGCGCCCGTGCGGCGCGTTCCGGGTCGCGACCCACGATGTGGACCGTGGCGCCCAGCCCGGCCATGGTCGTCGCCGCGGCGAGCCCGATCCCCGAGGTGGCACCGGTCACAATCACGACCTGCCCGTGCATAGTCGGCGGATCGCTCCACCCCTCCAGCCGCCGCCGCAACGCGATGCCCACGCGGCTGAAGCTGGCGACGACGGTTGCCTCTGCGGCGGCGTCCACGACCTTCGCGAGAGCCCGACGCGCTCGCAGCTGTGGCGTGCGCACGCCCCTCAGGCCGCCAACGCGGCCTTGAGCCCGGCCGCAGCCCGGTCCCCGATGCGCCGCAGTGCCAAACCGACGAGTGGGGCCAACATGAAAGCCACCCCCTTGGCCCTGAGCGTCGCCTCGTAGGTCACTTTGGAGCCACCCCCTTCAAGCGGCGACACCTCGATCACGTCTGTCGAACGGATCGCCGAGTTCTCGCCCCGTAGCACGACCCGACGCGGCGGGTCTATCTCCTCGATCCGGTACTCGAGAGGCAGGCGCCGCCCGAGCGCACCGACCACCAGCCAGTAGGTGCTCCCGCGTCGCGGCGGTCCGGGCTCGGTCTCCTCGGCGGCGAGGACTCCCGGGTCCCACTTGGCGGCATTCGAGAAACGCGCCATGTAGGCGAATGTATCCGCCGGGGACCAGGGTGAGGCGATTGTCGTGCGGTATGTACTCATGAGTTGAGTTTAGTGCTAAACTACTCCCCGTACAAGAGCGCCGCCTCCGAGGCGTCCTGCGAGTCCTCCGGCCGAGGACATCCCCGACGAGACAGCCACGTACGAGACCGCCCCGGCGACGAACACCGACGGGCAGGTCGCGCAGGCCGGTGAGCCACGTCGAGACAACGTTGCCGGCGCAAGGCACGGAGTGACACAGAGAAAGACACAGAGAAAGAGGAAAGAGCATGAGGATCGCGATCATCGGGAGCGGAGTGTCCGGACTGGTCTGCGCCCACCTGCTGCACGGGCGCCACGACATCGTCCTCTACGAGGCCGACGACCGACCGGGAGGCCATTCCCACACCCATCAGGTGGAGCTGCCCGACGCCACGGTGGCCATCGACACCGGTTTCCTCGTCTACAACGAGCGCACCTACCCGCTCTTCTGCCGGCTCCTCGACCGGCTTGGTGTGGCCACCCAGCCGAGCGACATGAGCTTCGGGGTCGCCGACCGCCGCACCGGGCTCGAGTGGCGTGGCACCTCGCCCTCGACCGTGTTCGCCCAGCGCCGCAACGTCGCGAGGCCGGCATTCTTGCGGATGCTCGCCGACATCGGCCGGTTCAACCGGCTTGCCAGGGGCCTCCTCGATAACCCTCCGCCCGACGAGGTGACCCTGGAGGACGCGCTTGGCGCGCACCGCTGGTCGGCCGGCTTTCGCGACTGGTACCTCGTGCCACTGGGGTCGTCGATCTGGTCCGCGGGGCCGAGCACCTTCACCCGGATCCCTGCGGCCACCTTCGCCCGTTTCTTCGAACGCCACGGACTGCTGAGCCTGCACGAGCAGCCTCGCTGGCGGACCATCACCGGTGGGTCGCACTCTTATGTGCAGGCGATCCTCCGCCCGTTGCAAGAAGAAGGCAGGCTGCGGCTCGGGAAGCCGATCGACAAGATCCGTCGCGGCCCCGACGGTGTCGAGGTCGTGGGACCGGCCGGCCTCGAGTCGTTCGACCACGTTGTCGTCGCGACCCACAGCGACCAGGCGCTGGCCATGTTGTCGGATCCCGACCGCGCCGAACGTCGGATCCTCGGCGCCATTGGCTACCAGGCGAACCGTGCCACTTTGCACACCGACGCCAGCTTGTTGCCGCGCAACCGGCGGGCCTGGGCGAGCTGGAACTACCACCGACTGGAGACCGAGAACGATCAGGCGACACTGACCTACCATCTGAACCAACTTCAGGCCATCTCGTCGAAGACGCCGGTGCTCGTGACCTTGAACCGTGATGATGCGATCGATCCCACCTTGGTGCTCGCCCGTATGGACTACGCCCACCCTGTGCTCGATCTGGCGGCCGTCGCCGCCCAGAAGCGCCACGCGGAGATCAACGGCGTTCGACGCACTTGGTTCTGCGGCGCTTACTGGGGCTACGGGTTTCACGAGGACGGCGTGGCGAGCGCGGTGAAGACCTGCCGCGCACTAGGGGCGACGCTGTGAGCACGGCGCTGGAAGCACGAATCAAGGCGGCAGAGCCCGCCCGGGCAGGCCTGCGCAGCGCGGTGTACGAGGGGATGCTGCGCCACCGCCGTTTCGGGCCGGGTGCGGCGCACGAGTTCTCCTACCGGGTGGCGATGCCGCTTATCTATTTGGACGAGATCGACTCGGTCACCCGGCTGCACCCGCTGTGGTCCAGCCACTGGCCGTCGCCGGTCCGGTTCCGCCGCGAGGACTTCCTAGGAGATCGCGCCACGCCTCTTCCCCAAGCGGTGCGCGACCTTGTCGAAAAGCGCTGCGGGCTGAGGCCCCCGGGTCCCGTCGCGCTGCTGGCGAACCTGCGCACCTGGGGCTTTTTGTTCAATCCGATCAGCCTCTACTTCTGCATGGGCGCCGACGGCGAAGAGGTCGAGGCGCTCGTTGCCGAGGTCGAGAACACACCCTGGCACGAGCGGCATTGCTACGTGGTCGGCCCGCCCGGGCGGCACCGGTTCGCGAAGTCCATGCACGTGTCGCCTTTCCTGCCGATGGACGTCGAGTACGAGCTGCGCTACAACGCTCCGGGTGAGCGGCTCGTGGTCTGTCTCGAAGTGCTGCGCGGCGGCGAACGTCTGCTGGCAGTGACCTTGTCGCTGCGACGCCGGGCACTCGACCGCCACGCGCTGGCACGGCTGCTGTGGGAGGATCCCGCGCCGACACATCGCGTCTCCACCGGCATCTACTCCCAGGCCGCTCGCCTTCGGTTGCGGGGGGCACCCTTCTACACCCATCCGACGCGAAAGCAGCCACGGCCTTGACCCAATCGCTTCGCACGGCGCTGACGTTCGGTGCGCGAGGTCCGGCTCCGCGAGTTGCGGGCGCTCCCGTGGTTGACGGCCGCGGCCTCCTGAGCCATGCGACGCTGCGTCGGCTCTGGCCGGGGCTGGAAACGACAGCGCGGCGCCTCGTGCTCCGGGCCGGGGCTCTGGGCGGCGGTGGCGCGATAGAGGTCTGCGAGGCCGGTCGGACGCACCGGCTGGGCAGCGGGGATCCAGTCGCGCGCGTCGAGGTGCACGACGCCCGCACCTACGAGGCGCTGCTCCGCTCCGGATCGGTGGGCCTCGGCTCTGCCTACGTCGCCGGCTGGTGGGATGCCGACGACCTGACGGCCTTCTTGCGGGCGTTGTTCACGCGCATGCGGCCGCTCCTCGAACGGCTGGATCGCCTGGGACGGGCCGTCGGGGAGGTGCTCGATGTTCCGGCGCGACTGGCCGCGCCGAGTCGCAGTGACGACAAGCGCAACATCCGGGCGCACTACGACGTGTCCAACGAGTTCTTCGAGCTGATGCTGGACGACACGATGACGTACTCCTGTGGGCTGTTCGAACGCCCCGACTCGACCCTGCACGATGCCCAGGTAGGGAAGATCGACAGGCTCTGTTCGAAGCTGGACCTGCGACCCGACGATCGCCTTGTGGAGATCGGCTCGGGTTGGGGAGGGTTCGCAATCCACGCAGCAAAGCACTACGGGAGCCTTGTGACCACCACGACAGTCTCGGAAGCCCAGCGCTGCTATGTCGAGAAACGGGTTGGTGCCGCGGGCCTCACCGATCGCGTGACGGTGCTCGGTGACGACTGGCGTGACTTGCGTGGCCGGTTCGACAAGTTGGTGTGTGTCGAGAGGATCGAAGCCGTCGACTGGCGGCACCACGACGACTTCCTCGCCGCGTGCGCTTCACTGCTCACCGACGGTGGCCTGGCCGCGCTGCAGGCAATCGTCATCGACGATCGCAGTTTCGAACGGGCGAAGCGGCACCATGACTTCATCCGGGCGATGGTGTTCCCGGGCGGCTGCCTCCCGTCGGTGGCGTCGATCACGGCTTCGCTCGCGCGGGCCACGGACCTTTCCGTCGTCGACCTCGAGGACATCGGGCGCCACTACGCCGAGACGCTGAGACGCTGGGCGGCGAACCTCGATTCGCACGAGCCGGAGCTCCGGCGCCTCGAGGTCGGCACCGAGTTCCGCCGGCTATGGACCCTCTACCTCGCGTACTGCGAGGCGGCATTCCTGGAACGCCATGTGAGCGACGTTCAGATCGTGCTCGCGAAGCCATCCTGGCGCGGCCATCTGGGTGCTCGGGCCGTCTGAGCCCACCACTTCCACTGGAACGGAGCGGGGTCAGCTCGAGGGCTTGAGCTCGATGAGAGCCTCGACCGCGCGCACGACCTCGTCGGCGCGGCCTCCCGTGAACACGTCGGCGCCGAGGCGGCGCGCCTGCGCGGCATCGGCGATGGAGGCTCCTCCGAGTAGGACGGGCACCTTCGGGGCAGCTTTGCGGATGGCGGCGATCGCACGACGCGCGGCCTGGGGGGAGCCCTTCGCAGTGCACGCAACCCCCACGGCCACAAGGTCTGGCTCGCCCGCCACCGTTTCCGCGAGTGCTTCCGCGGGGGTGTCCGCCCCGAGCTCGACGACGTCGAACCCCCTCCACCGGAGCAGGTTGGCCGTGATGGCGACAGGCAGCCCGTGCAGCTCCCCGGGCGCGGCGGCGAGCACAACCGTCCCCCGCCTGTGCCCCCGTCGGGCGAAACGGGCTCCCAGCCGGCTGATGAGCCGTGCGGCGACGCTGCTAGCTCTGTGCTCGTCCGCGACCGAGAGTTTGCCCTGCTCCCAGAGCTGTCCTATCGAGTGCAGCGCGGGGGCGATGAGCTCGAGGAGCACTTCGTCCGGTTCCATGCCGGATGCGAGCGCCTCTTCGAGAACGTCCCATGCCCCAGCTTCGTCGCTGGCGACGAGCCGCGCCTCGAAACGTGCCCGGGACGGTGCCTTGCCGGTTGCCCGGGTAGCCTGACGGGAGCGTTCCACGTGCGCGAGGTCCGCCGGATCCACTTGCCACGCCCCCCGGACACGCTTGGCGGGGAGCCGGCCCGTGCGGACGTAGCGGTAGACGGTCATGTAGTGCACACCGAGCTTGTCTGCGACCTCCGGCAGAGTCAGCTGCTTTCTTGGCATTTCCGTCCTTCTTGATCAGGTCGTCACGACGCCGAGTAATTTAGCACTAAATTATGTCACAACGCCGCGTGAACCTTCGGTTGCGCGCGCTCAGAGCGCCCGACGTCAGGGGGTTGTTGCTGGCTGGGAACGTCGGGAGACAGCCTGCCGGGCCGGGCTTCGGAAAGAGCTGACGCCGAAGCACGACAAGGCGGTGGCAATGTATCCGATCGGGACGGGCCGATGCCAAACGGAGCCCGGGCCTGCGCTTCTGGCCTGATCAGGGCCATGACGGCGGGTGTCGTCGAGAGTCGGTTGTCGACTGGAACCGCCAAACTGCCCAGAGCACCTCGCGGGGGGCCCACCGGAGATATTGTCGACGGGTCGGCCCGGATATGAGACCGGGTTCTCGGGAGATGGGAGTGCTGTGCCGAAAGCCGAGGCGCGTCGGTTCAGCCTGCGGGTGCAGACCGTTGCGCATGCGTACACAAACGCGACGCTGCTCAGGTATGCAGAGGCGCTCGCCCAGTCCCTCGACAACGCGCGCTCTGGCGATCTAATCGGGGAAACGGTCGTCGCTCTCGGCGACTGCTCCGAGAAGGCCGCCCTCGGCAAGAGGGTCCTGGACTCGCTGGGCGACGCCGTCAAGGCGGGCGGCGCCGGCTTTACTTACGAGCGCTTCGGTGCGAACCTCGGCCACGCCGAAGGACAGAACCGCCTTTTCCGCCAGAACGACTCCGAGCTCCTCCTGCTCTGCAACGACGACGTCGTCGTCGGGCCGCAGGCCGTGACGGAGCTGGTGAAGGGCCTCATCGCGCGCCCGGAGGTGGGCCTCGTCGAGGCCCACCAGCTCCCCTTCGAGAACCCGAAGGAATACGACCCTGTGACCGGGGAGACCGGCTGGTGCTCCTTGGCCTGCGCGCTGACGCGGGCGGAGCTCTTCTCCTCGCTCGGAGGCCTCGATGCCGAGTCGTTCTTCCTCCATGGAGACGACGTCGATTACTCCTGGCGCCTGAGGCTGTCCGGTCACGAATGCGTGTACAGGCCCTCTGCGCGGGTCATCGTCGACCAGCGCGTGGACGACTCAGGTGCGCTGCTCGCCTCGCCCAAAGAGGCACGCTACGCAGCGGAGGCGGACCTGCTGCTCAGTCAGAAGTACGCCGAGCCGAGCCGGCTCGAGGAGAGGCTCACCTGGTACAACGAGCACGGGACCAAGGCACAGCGACAAGCCGTCATGGACTTCCGAGACCGCCAGGCGGCGGGCCGTCTGCCCGCGCCGGTTCCCGGCGCGGAGAGGGTGGCATTGTTTCTCGATGGTTCTTACGCAGCCCGGCGTTTCGCGTGAGCCTCCGTTCATGAGCACGAACCAGGCGTTGTTGATGGGACGGGCGGACCGCGGCGCGACGTTTGAGGTGGCACTTCCATGACAGAGCGCAGCGATCACCCCCACGAGGCGGGGACCGTTCACGAACATGTGACCCGGCTCCTCTCCGACCACGCCCTGCACGAGGGAGTGCTCCTCGATCTCGGGTGCGGCTTCAGCGCGGCGGCCGCCTTGTGCGCGGAGCTCGGCCTCGAATACCTCGGCGTTGCCAGCGAACCGGGTGGCCTCGAGGAACTTTCTAAGCAAGGACTTGCCACCGCTCTCGTCGACCTCGGCGAGAGCACTTCGCTGTCCAAGCGTCTGGAGGAGGTTCTCGCCGGCCGTCAGCTGGCGGCAATAGCGGCGCTGGACCTGATCGGGCGTACGGCTCGCCCGGCTGAGCTGCTCAAGGCGCTGGCCGGAGTGGCGAGGCGGCACAAGGGCGCGCCGCTCGTTGTCAGCGTCGCCAACGTCTCGCACTTCGATGTGGCCGCCAAGCTGATCTCGGGACGCTGGGACGTCACCTCGGCCGGCCTGCTTCAAGAAGACCACCTCTCGCTCTTCGCCTCCGCCAGGCTCGAGGCCGAGCTCTCCCAGGCCGGCTGGAAGGAGGTCAAGGCCGACGACCTCGTCGTTCGCCGCAGCGACCAGCACTTCCCCGAGACGCTGACGGTGCTCTCGGTGGGCACCCCACTGCACGACTTCTTGTTGGAGGTGCGGGAGCAGAGCGCCCCCGGCGCCCTCGTCGATCAGTTCGTGAGGGCGTACCTGCCGGTCGCCCGGGCCCGACCGGCCTCCCTAGCGAGTACACCGGTTTCTCTTGATGCTCCTTTCCTGAGCGTGATCGTGCGCACCCAGGGCCGGCGCCTCATGACCCTGGAGGACAACCTCACCTCGTTGGCCGCCCAGACCAACCGCGACATCGAGGTCATCGTCTGTTGTCACGACACCGCCGACAGCGACTACGCGGCGGTGACCGAGATGATGGGACGCCTCCCGCGCTGGCTCGTGGAGAAGTCGCGGGCGATCCGCGTCGAAGGCGGGGGCAGGGCGCGGCCGCTTCAGGTCGGGGTAGCCGAAGCCTCGGGTCGCTATGTGGCCTTCCTCGACGACGACGATCTGGCCCTCTGCCACTGGGTGGAGGAGTTCGCCAAGGTCGTCAAGCTCCATCCCGGTGCGGTGGCTCGCGCCGGCTGCGCCACGCATTCGATAGACGAGGAGACGTGGGAATGCGGCACCGGCTACTGCCAGATCGGGCCGACAACGACTCCGTACCCGCTCGAGTTCGACCTCGTGGCTCACCTGGTCGGCAACAGAACGCCCAACTGCTCGGTGGCAATCCCGCGGAGCTGCTTCACGGACCTTGGGATGTCCTTCGACGACGCGCTGCCGGTGCTCGAGGACTGGGACATGCTGCTGAACGCCGCATTGCTGTGCGGAGTGGTGAGCACGCCGGAGGTGACCTCTCTATATAGGAGATGGAAGCGGGGGTACGCCTCCCACATCGATCATCCCGAGGAGACCTGGGACTTGACGACTTGGTCCATACGGGCCCGGTTCGACGCCAGGCCCGTGCTCGTCCCGCCCGGGTCGGTGAGCCGGCTCACGCAGATGGAGATGACCGTCAACTCGGTCGCACAGCTGCAGAGCGACCTGGACGCGCTGAAGGAGTCGCTCGCGACCTCGACCGCAGAGGTCGCGGACTTGTGGGTGGAGAAGGGTCAGCTGCTGGCGCGCGTGGAGGCGGCAGAAAAGCTGCTGGCGGTCGCCGAACAACGCGCGGCCGTCGCCGAGCGGCAGGTGAAGGTCGCCGAGCGGCAGGCCGCGGTCGCCGAGCAGCACGTGACTGTCGCCGAGCAGCGCGTGAAGGTTGCCGAGCGCCAAGCCGCAGTCACCGAGGAGCACGTGGCTGTCGCCGAGCAACGCGTGAAGGTCGCCGAGCAGAGCGCGGCCGTGGCCGAACAGAGTGTGGCCCTTGTCCAAGAGCGCGTGGATTTTGCAGAGCAGCGTGTCGCCGCCGCCGAGCAGGGCGCCGCTCTTGCTCAGGAGCGCGTGGATTTTGCAGAGCAGCGTGTCGCCGCCGCCGAGCAGGGCGCCGCTCTTGCTCAGGAGCGCGTGATCTTTGCCGAGCAGCGTGTCGCCGCCGCCGAGCAGGGCGCCGCTCTCGCTCAGGAGCGCGTGATCTTTGCCGAGCAGCGCGTCGCCGCTGCCGAGCAGCACGTGGCTGTTGCCGAGCAGCACGTGGCTGTTGCCGAGCAGAGCGCGGCCGTGGCCGAACAGAGCGTGGCCCTTGTCCAAGAGCGCGTGGATTTCGCCGAGCAGCGCGTCGCCGCCGCCGAGCAGGGCGCGGCTCTCGCCCAGGAGCGGGTCCTCTTCGCGGAGCAGCGCGTCCTCGCTGCCGAGCAGCGTGCCGCGGAGGTGGAACAGTATGCCTCGGAGGTCGCCGCCCTCGCCGAGACGAGGCTGCGCGAGTGCCGTGAGGCGGAAACCCGCGCCCGGGTCGCCGCCGCCGAGCGTGACGCGGCGCTCGCACGCCAGCAGGAGGCCATAAGCCAGGCGGAGGCCCGCGTCCGCGATGAGTACGAGGCCACCAAGAGCTGGAAGGTGACGGTTCCGCTTCGCCTCGCGTTGCGGCTCGTCGACGCGTACCGCCAGCGCTCTGGTTGATACGCGTCATGGCGACGACGCTGCGGGTCCAGACGGTCCGCTACGGAGGGGACGCCCGCGGCCTTTTGCGGATGCTGCGCTCCGTGACGGCAGCCACCCGCCAATTCGGTGACGGAGCTGCCGAATCGACGGTGACCGTGGCGATTGGCGACTGCGGAGGCCCTGAGGGTCCAGATGTCCTCCTCGGCGAAGCCGCGCTCAGCGAGGCTCGCGAGATCCTGACTAGGGCCGGCATCCTGCTCGACTATGTCGCCTTCAGGCGGAACCTAGGCCATGGCGCCGCCCAGAACGTGCTCGCAGAACGGGCGGCAGGCTCGGATAGAACACGTGGCGACCGCGACGTCCTGGTGCTTGTCAACCCCGACACGTACCTGTCCCCCGACTGCCTGGCAACGCTCGTCGGCGTGCTCGACGACGATTCGGTGGGCATCGCCGAGGCGCGTCAGATCCCGCTCGAGCACCCGAAGTCGTTCGACCCGGTGACAGGCGACACGCCCTGGGCGAGCGGCTGCCTCATGGCGTTGAGGGCATCTGTGTTCGAAGCGCTCGGCGGATTCGAGCCCGCCTTTTTTCTCCACGGTGACGACGTCGACCTGTCATGGCGAGTCCGACTGGCCGGCCTGCGCGTACTCCACGTGCCGGAGGCGGCCGTCTTCCACGACAAAGAACTAATGGTCACCGGCTTCCCCGTCCCGAGCGTCCAGGAGGAGTACCAGGTCGTGCTCGCCCGCTTGCTCCTCGGCCATCGAGCAGAGCGACCCGACTTCGTCGAGCAGTGGCTGGGCTGGGCCGGCCTTTATGGAAGTGAGCTGCATCGCCAAGCTGCGGGTGAGTTCGTGCGCAGGCAGGCCGAAGGGTCGCTCCCCGCCACCTACGCTGACGCGCTCGGCCTCTCGAAAGAGGCGGTCGCCGCCGTCGCCTTCTTCCACGAGGGGGAGTATGCCGAGCACCGCTTCTGAGCCGGGCGAGGTTGCGCCCGCCGAGAGCAGCAAGCCACAGCAAGCTGCGACCTACCGCTTCTCCTTCTCGT
>Ga0187856_1001056_pt1 | contig 22742 bp, 14 predicted proteins | sample June2016WEW_8_40_FD_132443 | JGI IMG/M metagenome (GOLD analysis project Ga0187856, IMG submission 132443) | Peatland microbial communities from SPRUCE experiment site at the Marcell Experimental Forest, Minnesota, USA - June2016WEW_8_40 | ecosystem: Environmental > Terrestrial > Soil > Wetlands... | reverse complement strand
TTTTGACCATAACCTCATCTTACAACCCTTACTCATTCTGTCCATAAGAACATACCGGTGCCTCGGATCAATCTTCACCCGTACCTCGGCACCAACCAACATCTATCTCCGACAGGCTCCTAGTGAGGCACTCCCAGAGGAAACAGGGAGCAACAGATAGGCTGAACCTAAGGAGCATGGCGCCAGTCCTCGACCCGACCAGGATGTCCCGTGGCGGTAAAGTGCGTGCAGGATCCTCCGCAGGCCGTGGCCGATCACAAAAAAGCAGTAAAGCACCCGGAAGGTTGGCGGGGGCTGGAAACTGGCCTACGCCGTAACTTCTGGGCTTCCGCGCCAGTTCCTCCTCTTGTCTCTGTGTGCGGCATTCCCAAACCCAAAAGGAAATGCACTAGGGCGCGAGCGTGCAGCTTCGTAAGCCATCTTCGACGCACGCCAGGTTCCTGCCATACGCGACGTTTCCGGGCGCCAGACTCGTAGCGGTCTGCAACTCGATGATGGCGCGCTTGAACTCTTTGAGTCTCGCCAGCGCCACCCCCAGATCGTTATGGGCATGGGCATCGTCAGGCCGCAGGTCGACCACTTTCTGCAAGATCGCCACCGCTTCACTTACCCGGTCCTTCCCAAGCAGCGCCAGCCCGGTGTAATACAGGGCGTCAGGATCATCAGGGACAGCTTGGAGGAATGTATGAAATTCCTCAATTGCCTCGTCCAGATGATTCTGAAGGAGGAGGGAGAGAGCCAAGTTGAATTGAGCTTTCCTGTCCTGCGGATTTAACTGTAAGGCTTGACGATACTTTTCGGTTGCTTCATTCAAATTGCCTTCTTCAAGAAGCTTCGTGCCCTCGTTGTTAAACGCCTTTTCCAATTCCGCGTTTTTTACCTTCTGGGAGAGATCGTGTGTCAATTGCATTTCCCGGGCTGCATCATCTTTATTCCCGAGCTTTTGCAGGATGTGCGCGAGCATATAGTGGATTCTGCTATCGTCCGGAAGGAGCTCAGCGGCGCGGCGCAATTCCTGCAAAGCCTCGTCAAGTTTCCCCTCCTCTTGCAGAATGGCACCCAAATCCCTGTGGGCTTCCCCCGCCGCCGGGTCAAGTTGGACGGCGTGGCGCAGTTCGCCTTCGGCAGCCGATAGGTCTCCGTCCCGAAATAGAGCGGAGCCGAGTGCTTGATAATATGTGGCATTACGTGGATCGAGGCGGACGGCAGCACGGAACTCTTCGAGGGCGAGCTTCAGGAGGCGGTTGTTGCTGTAAAGCTCCCCCAATTCGTAATGGAGCGAAGGCGAGGGAGCTAAATGAAGTGCGGCAAGGTATTCCTGTTCAGCCTCCCGCGTCCGTGCTTCCCGGGCAAACAGCCGGGCAAGCTCCTGGTGGGTCGCGGCACTGCGCGGGTCAAGACCGAGCGATTGCCGCAACTCCTTCTCGGCGTCATCGTTTGAACCGGCCTGGGAAAGCAAAATTGCCAGATTCCGATGGACTGACGGGTCGCGGGGAAGTTCGGAACGGGCTTTCTTGAGCTCCACCAAAGCCTCGTTCAATCGGCCGGCCGCTAACAAGGCTAACGCCAGATTGTTGCGGAGGCGGGCGTCGTCGGGCCGTGCCTTAACTCCACGTCGAAGCAGTTCCACCGCTTGGTCAGGTTCGCCCCGCCGGCGAAGGATCACGGCCAGATTATTCATTGCGTCAACATCTTGAGAATTGACTTCGAGGGCTTTGCGGAAGCACCTCTCGGCCTCCGTAACTTGCCCGCGCTCAAGCAGCGATAAACCGTCCGCATCCCAATGGGAGGCTAATCCTGGCCCCGTGGTCTGGAGAGCAAGGCAAAAACTAGCCGCCAAAATGCCGCAGCGTAACATTGATAACTCGCGAAAACTCAGCGCTTCAACGAGACTTGATCATACCGTTTCCTGGGGGTTCTGTGAATCACGAATGGCGGGAGAGGGAATCCCGGTTATGAGAACCGGGATTCCTCTGCCGCTCCTTCGGAATTTCGCTGGCCTAATAGATCAACTTGAGGGCAAATTGCAGGATGCGGGGATTCCCGGCCGAAGTAATCTGTCCCACGGTCGAGTCCGCAATACTGTTGTCGGGTTGACTGAAGTTGACGTTATTGAAGAGGTTAAAGAACTCCGCCCTAAATTGCACCGAGAGGCGCTCCGTGACCTTGGTGTTCTTTATAGCGCCGAAGTCAGTGTCGAACATGCCAGGGCCTCGCAGGATGTTCTTACCGGAGCTGCCAAAGGTCCCCAACGCGTTCGGAGCAAAGACCGCGGGGTTGAAGTACTCCTGGATCAATTGGCCATGCGACCGGGTTGGATCGAGCCTGGCCTGGCTGAGGCTTGTCCCGACAAAATCAGCACGATCCAAGTCCACCCCGCTGAAGGAGTTGTCAGTGCCACTGAAGACTTGGAAACCGAAACCACTATGCCAAGTCGCCAGGGAGGTCACCTCCCATCCGTTCATAAAGCCTTTTGCCAGCCTGGTGGTCCCACGATCGGGAACCATCCAGACGCCCGACAAATGGACAAGATGAGTTACGTCATCACTGGAAATACCACGATCAATCGCGCGATTAAACGGGTCAGTCTGGCCATACACGCCGTAATCATCTATCATCTTGGACCATGAATAGTTGGCGAGCAGGGAGAATCCCCGGCTGAAGCGCTTTTCCAGATTCAACTGCAAGGCATTATAATTGGAGTTGTTCCCCGATGGTGAATTGCCAATCGATCCGAAGTTGGGGTTGATGCGGCGCGACTGGGTATTGTCCTCGGTGGATTGACCGGGAATATAGATCGCGGGGTTTAGTTCCTGAAAACTGAAGATGCCGCTCGACAAGTGGCTTCCCTTGTTACCCAAATAGGCCACACGCGCCGTCCAGTTGCTCCCCAGCTGCCGTTCAAGGGTAAGATTCCACGTCGCGAGTTCCGGCACGTGCCAATCGATCGGGAATACTCCGTAGATGGACATGGGCAGGGTAAATTGCGCATTCGAGCTCGGTAAGTTGGGGCCGTACTCCGCCGGGAATGGATTTTGTATTCCAAAACTCCCATAAGGGTTCACGAAGCTCACGTCACCTTTTAAATCGAAGCGCGGGCCGAAAGGCGCTGTATCCACAAAGCCGTTGAAGTTGTTTATGGGTGGCGGGGTATAATAAAAGCCTCCGCCTCCGCGCAAAACTGTCTTCTGGCCCAGCTTATAGGCAAATCCCAAACGCGGGCCAAAATTGATCAGATTGCTTTCCGTCCCTGACCCTGCGGGGCAACCGGGATCGTGGTTGGGGCCCCCGAAGATAGCGCCCACGGGCGCGTTCGGGAACCGTTGCGATTGGGCTCCGGGATGGTAGCAAACCACCCGCCCTTTTTGCTCCGTGTAGGGCCAATAGGGATCCCAACGCAGGCCCGCGTTGACTGTCAACTTGCGGCTGACCTTCCAGTTATCCTGCGCATAGAAGGAATACAGGGTCCCTGTCAGATCCTTAAACTCGCCTCCGCCTTGCAGGAATTCGGAAGCATCCCCAAGCATGAAGTCGGTCAGGTTGCTACCCGATAACTGGTTGCCGAAGGTGAATTCTCCCGCCATGGTAAAGGTGTTGACGAGATGGTTCCTCGGTCTGACGATGTCAGTGCCGAAGTGCAGCTCGTTCGAACCTCGCTGCACCGTAACGTCCTCGTGGATGGTCCAGTCCCCACGCTCGAAGTTGCCCAAATGATTGGTGTTGATACTGAAGAACCCGTTGGCACCCAGCGACAACTCAGGCGGTGTGGGAGCAGCGATCTGGACTCCGGCATCAGGAAAACTAAAGGGCGCGCCGGAGATAGAGCCCCCGGTTTGTGAGTCAAAGCCAAACCAGGTGTTAAACAGTACGGTCGGCGATAGCGTGAAAGTATCATTTATGGAGAGATCCCGTACCTTAACACCATTGCCACTCCCGTCCGCAGCCAAAATGTTCGTCTTCGAGGTCGTAACATCGGGTGGCTCATTGAAACGCGTCCAGAAATAGCTGCCGGTCAGCTGGTTCTTACCGTGAATCCAATCAGCCTTTGTCAACCACTGATCATCCTGTTGCTTCACGGAGGGTCCAGCGAACGTCAATTGCCGCCCGGCACCGTTCGGGAGCGGCATTAATTTCAGAAAGTAGTCACTCGGCGCGCTGAACAGCGTCGGGGAGATCTGATTGCCCTGAAACGCCGTGCCCGTCGTAGGGTCCACAAGCGGCGTCGAGATATCAGAGAAATCACCCTGCCTCTCGGCTGCGGTAGGAACAAAGGCAACCTGTCCTTGGGCGGCGCTTCGGACACGAGTCCCCTGATACGTCCCAAAGAAGAACAGCTTGTCTTTGATGACCGCCCCGCCCCCGCTGCCTCCGAACTGGTTTCGCTTCAGGGTGTCTTGGGTGGGGGCAAAGAAGTTCCGGGCGTTCATTGCCCCATTGCGAACGAACTCGAAGGCATCAAAGTGCATATCATTGGTGCCGGATTTGGTAACAATGTTGACGACCGCACCACCCAGCCCATATTGGGCGGAGAGGTTTTCATTTTGAACGTTAAACTCCTGAACCGCGTCCGGGTTGGGAAAAGGCAGGTTCGTGTTCAGATAGGTATCGTTATGACCGGTGCCATCCATCTGGTAATTCACGGTCCGCGCCCCCGCCCCGTTGACGTTGCCGTCTTGCTCACCCGGGTACACGCCCCCTTGGCAGTTCACGAGGCAATAGTTCCCCGTTTCGTTGAGCGCGCCGGCAGAGAGAAAAAGGAGCTCCTGCGGCTGCCGGCCGTCCAAAGGCAAATCCAGAATCTTCTTTTCATCAATGAGCTGCGCAACCGTGCTCGTTCCGGTGGTCAGCACGGTGGCGTTGGCAGAAACCGTGACTTGCTGCGATACCGCGCCGACTTGCAAGGCAACATTCTGAGTCGCGACTTCGTTCACATTCAAGATGATGCCGGTTTGTACGTAAGTGGCAAACCCGGACTTCGTTACCGTCATTTTGTAATGTCCAATCGGCAGTGCAGGAAACTGAAATCTCCCATCCGGTTGGGAGGTTGATGTTCTCGAAAGGCCAGTATCTTCATTTTCCACGGTAACCGAAGCACCAGGGACAACCGCCCCGGCTGGGTCTTCGACGGTTCCTCCCAAGCTAGCGGTGGTGTATTGCGCACCGACCGGCACTGCGCTGAGAACAGCAACCATCAAAACCCCCGCAGCGATAAGGCACACCGCACGACAGGCCTTTAAGAGGTGAGACAAGGACCTCAGTGACTTCTCAGCTACAGCCATGACTACCTCCTCTGATGACCGGAGTTCTTGCTACCGATGGCGAAGTTCGCAAGTCGTTGAACCCGGAATTTCCAATTTGGTTCCTGAACGAAGGCAATACTAATTAGGCTTCCGGCAACTGTCAATAGCCATTGTGCAGGACGCCATCGCAAAGAGTACCTCCTGCACTGAGGGGAGTCCACGGGGGGAGGATGACGTCCGTGGCATTCCTCGAAGAGGTGTCGGAATCACTGTGGGTAAAGGAGGCAGCCTAAGATGAGACGAGAGCCCTGGGTGTTCGTCGACACGACTGACACGGAACCTGCCGGTGCGATTGCATTCAAGGGTCGTCACGTATATGTTATCGCGCGGCCGGGATTCGAAACCGGAAATGTTGGCTTAAATTGGGGGGGAGAAACTATGTTTTCACGACGAAAGTTCCTGCGCGCGCAGACAGGGGGATTACTCTTGCCTCTTATCCCCGCAAAGGCATTCGGCATCTCGCCGGCTAATGCTGCTCAGGGTCCATCCTCGGTCTCGTTGGGCCCGACTGGAAAGCGGGACTATTGGAACGACTGGCCGCTCCACCTCTCTCGGATGATGAACGAAGCTCGCGACCGCCGCAAAGCGCAATTGGCCGACCTTCGGACTCCAAAACAAGTTAACGATCGCATCGAAGCGATACGTTCCAAAGTCTGGGATATCGTCGGAGGTCCCCTTGAAAGGACTCCTTTGAATCCACGGGTAGTCGGAAAGATAGAGCGGAGTCTATACACCATCGAAAAGGTCACCTTCGAAAGCCAGCCGAACGTATATGTCACTGCCCACCTCTACGTACCAAATCCTCAGAACCAGCATGCGAAACCACCATTTCCGGGGATCCTCGCTCCTCTTGGCCATGCCGAGGAAGGAAAGGCATACCGTAATTACCAATACGCCTACCAGAACTTGGCGAGAAAGGGGTACATGGTTCTTGCCTTCGACCCATATGGACAGGGTGAGAGGCTGCAATACTTGGACCCCAAGACGCAGAAAAGCCCTTTCGGTCCTACTGGGGAACACAATCAAGCAGGGAAACCCTTGCTGTTGTTGGGTGCCAGCTTTGCATTGTACCGACTTTGGGATGGAGTGCGCGCCCTGGACTACCTGCTCAGCCGCCCGGAAGTGGACCCGTGTCGGATCGGGTGCACGGGTCATTCTGGGGGCGGCACCATGACCATGTACCTGGTCGCGCTTGAGCCGCGCGTCAAGGTCGCTATGGAAGTTGAGGGAAACTCAGAGAACGTTGCCGGCCCTACGTACGACCCGCCGGGAGCCATCGCCGATGCCGAACAAAATCTAGTTGGAGGCCTACCCTTTGGGTTGGATCGTGGCGATTTGCTCATGGCCTTCGCCCCCAAACCGTTGCTGATGACTTACACGCCACAGGACATAGGATCTACCTACTCTCCGATGCTGCAAGAGGCAACAAACGAAATCTACCAAGAATTGCAGAGCGCCTACACTATCCTGGAGGCTCGCGACAAGATCCGACTTTTCACTTCCCCTCTTCCGCACGGCTTGGATTTCTTTAACCGGCGAGCATTGTACGAGTGGTTCAATCGCTGGCTGGGAAAATCCGAAGCTGGAACGGATGAAGTGGAATTCGAATCGGCCCCGCTTGAAAGACTGAATTGTACGGCGACCGGCCAGGTATTGACTTCGCTCGGTGGACGTTCCGTCGTTGATATCAACGTGGATCGTATGCGGTCCATCGTGACATCCCCGCTCCTCGGGGATTCTGCTAATGATCAGGCCAGGAAGGCGGAAGTGCGCAAGCGGTTAGGAAGATTGTTGAGTCTATGTGTGGAACGCACGCCGCTGCGGCAGGAGATTCTGTCCTCAAACCTCCGTCGCGAGATGGCGATGGAAGAATTCGTTTTTCAATCCGAGCCGCAGATCCGCATTCCCGGTTGGTTTATAAAGCCTGCCGGGCAGAAGGGTCCCTTTGCAACGGTTCTATACCTTTCTGAAAACGGCAGGGATAGATTGGTCGAAGAGCCTGGGTATCTTGACTATCTAGTTAGCGCGGGTAACGCCGTCTGCGCTATCGACCTGCGAGGGTGTGGTAGCACGGCTCCCCGGCACCCGCACCAGGGGCCAAATTTCTATGGAAACGAAAACCTGGAAGAAGAGTACGCATGGGCAAGCCTCATCCTGGGTCAGCCGGTACTGGGGCAGCGAGTGCAAGACATCTTAAGGTGTTTGGACTACCTTGCGACCCGCTCCGACGCTGACGTCAGCCAGTTGCGAGTACTGGGAGAGGGCGGCGCGGGCATTGCTGCCTTGACGGCATCCGTGTTGGATGAGCGGCCACGGTCACTTCTGCTCCACCGAACCCTGGCCACTTTTAAGTCAGTCATTGAATCCAAAGCGTATACCGTGCCGTTCTCTTACTTCGTATTCGGATTGCTGCGTGAGCTTGACCTACCTGACCTCATCTCGGCCCTCAGTCCGCGACGCTGCTGGCTGCTTAATGCAACGGGACCAGAAGAAGAACCGCTCCCGCTGTCTCAGATCAACGTGTCATATGCGTCTGCGATCAACGTGTACGCTAAGGCGGGGAAGACTGATCACCTTTGCGTAATGGTTGAACCCGAAGAAGCGGCTCCGAATACTATCCTTTCTTGGTCAAAGGAGACTTAGGCTCCGGTTAATATTGCCGGCCGATTGCCATTCGCGGCGGGATTGATCTCTATTTTCGTCAGGATCGAGGAGCAACAAAAAAGATCGTTCTTATGGGTGCGGTAGCGCAGGCGGGAGACCCGGCTGCGGAGACTGCGGCGCTAGACTCCCGTGTGGCGCCAATGCTACCCTTCAATTTTGGGGAGACATTGGCCGGGCCCGCCAAGGTTGCATACCAAAAGGGGTCCCCAGCGGCTCGTGCCGTTACCTCGAAAGCAAATGGTGTAGGGTCTGCTGACGGGTGCCTTAACCACCTGTGAATTGGCGTTGGCGCTGTCCCAGCTTGGGTTCCCGATGCGCATTCACGTAAGGGCGAACACTTCTGGGCCAGAGATTTCTTTAAGGGGAGGTTGGACTTGTGCAAATCAAGAATGCAAAGCTGATTTTGCTGTTCGTGGTCATAACGCTCGGGACGGCACCGAGCCGGAGCCAGGCGGAAGAGGTAACCCTGACGCGAAAAGGGGACAGCGTCGAAGTCTCAATCGGAGGGAAGCCTTTTACAACCTATCACTTCGATACCCACACAGCCAAAGCCTATCTACAACCACTTCGCGATGCCCATGGCGTTATCGTCACACGGGGTTTTCCGGTGGGGGATGCCATTCCTGCTGGACAGGAGCACGATCCCAGCCTGGAACCGCACCAGCGCCCCTTGTACTTTGGGCATGGGGACATTGGGGGTTATGATTTCTGGGGTGAAGAAGTATTCCAAAAGTACTACGAGCCCGGCGATAAATCCCGCTATGGGCGAATGGTTCTCCGCAAAGTTGACGAGGTACGAAGCGGTTCTGACTCGGGCACCATTCGCGCCACCTTCGATTTAGTGGGCGATCAGAAGCCGTTTGGGGAAGAGACGCAAGAGTTCACTTTTCGCGGTGACGTGGATTCCCGTGTCATCGACTGTGAGTTTGTGATCCGAGCCAACCACGGCGCGCTGAAGATTGGCGATACCAAGGAAGGCACATTCGCCATCCGGGTCGCGCCGGAGTTGGATGAGCCTACGGGTCGCATGGTGAGCTCGGAAGGCGGCAAAGGCGAACCGCAAATCTGGGGGAAGCGCGCCAATTGGGTTGATTACGATGGCGTCATTGATGGCCAGACGCTCGGGATTGCAATTTTCGACAGCCCGAAGAGTTTCCGTCATCCCACCTATTGGCATGCGCGCGGGTACGGGCTGTTCGCCGCGAATCCCTTCGGCATCAAACAATTCACCCGCGATGCGGCTCAGGACGGCAGCTATACAATTCCTGACGGGCAGTCACTGCGGTTTCGCTATCGCGTGCTGATCCATGATGGCACTTATAAGGATGCACACGTGGCGGAGAAATACCAGCAGTACGCTGCCCATCAATAACGGCCGGTGGCATTCAAAGAAAGGATGGTGGCTTGGAAATGGGTGGAACTCGAAGAGAATTCTTGAAGACGGGGGCCAAAGCGGTGGCCGGAATCGCCGCCGATCACTTGCGAGCCTGGGCCCGGCCGCAACGAGTTTTGGGCGCCAATGAGCGCGTGCGAGTGGCGATCTGTGGTTTGCACGGGCGCGGTGAAGACCACATCAAAGGGTATGCGGCGTTGAAGGACGCAGAAATCGCGGCATTTTGCGACGTCGATGACAGCGTGCTGAGGGAGCGCCTGGCAGAGGTCGCGAAGGTCGGAATCCGGCCCCGGACCTTCACCGACGTCCGCAAGGTGCTGGAAGATAAATCGATTGATGCCATTTCCATTGCCACGCCCAATCATTGGCATTCCTTGATGGCGATTTGGGGATGCCAGGCCGGCAAGGACGTCTACGTGGAAAAACCCCTATCCCACAATTTGTGGGAGGGCGGGCAACTGGTGCGCGCCGCGGCGAAATATAACCGCATGGTGCAACACGGCACCCAGAGCCGCTCCGATCCTGCGGTGATGGAGGCGGTGCAGAAGATGGGGGAGGGGCTTCTGGGCGATGTCTACCTGTCGCGGGGGCTGTGCTTCAAATGGAGGGACACGATCGGCCACACGCCGGTGTCAGCCGTTCCTTCCGGTGTTGATTACGATCTCTGGACGGGTCCGGCTCCCGCCCAGCCATTTATGCACAATCATTTTCATTACAACTGGCACTGGTTCTGGGCGTATGGAAACGGCGATCTGGGCAATCAGGGCGTCCACCAGATGGATGTGGCGCGATGGGGCCTGGGTTTGGGCTTCCCCACTAGGATCTCCGCCATCGGCGGTCATTTCATGTTCGATGATGACCAGCAGACTCCCAACACCGTAAATTGTGCTTTCGAATTCAATCCTTCCGGCGGGAAACGCACGATGCTGGAGTTCGAAGTTCGCCATTGGATTTCGAACCATGAAGCGGGCATTGGAGAGGCCGACAAGCCGGCCTCCACGAACCAGGCGCATCCTAAACTCGGGCCTTTGTCCGGAAGTAATAACACCGTGGGCAATATCTTTTACGGCCCCAAGGGGTACCTCGCAATCAGCAATGACGGCGGCTACAAATCTTGGATGGGAAAAGACCAGGAACCCGGCCCATCTCGGGGCGAAACCGAGGAGGACCACTATGCGAACTTTGTTGCCTGCGTGAAGAGCCGGAAAAAGGAGGACCTCCGGGCTCCCGTTGAGGAGGGCCACATCTCCTGCGGGTTGATTCACCTGGCGAATGCCTCTTATCGCCTGGGACGTACGCTGAACTTTGATCCTGAGACCCAGCAGGTAAAGGACGATGGAGAAGCCAATCATCTCCTGCGCGATGGGGACCGCGGATATCGCCCCCCGTTCGTGGTGCCGGAAGAGGTCTGATACTGACCCGGATTTCTTGCCGTGGGTTTGAGGTGATGGAGCTAATCAGGTTTGAATTCCTGACTTGCCGATTCTTTTAACACCCCAAAGCCGCGAGTGGCGGGTGGTTGCAAGCGTAGACTCCCGCCTTCGCGAGGATAATTTCCTGCCGCAGCAGCCGTCGCCGCCGGGATGGATTGTGGTATCCGCAGACGCGGTCACTCACCGGGAGAGGTGGTGGGTGGCTTCACATCCTCCGGCCTCACGAAATTCTTCTCGGTGATTTTCGTAGGCGCAGCCATGGCCCGGAATTGGTCAAGGTCAAAGTCTTTGTATAGATCCATGCAGAAGAGTTCGGGCGCGGAACGGTGCGGGACTGGCGCGTCCAGAAGGAATCCCAGGCTGTGCATGCCTCCCGCGGCGACCACCTCAGAAAACAACTTGGGTTCAAGCGCGGCGGCTACCAGCGCGACGACCTGGCTGCGGAACCCGGTTGTCTCGATCCGCAGCGTCGTTTGGCCGGAGGTTTGTGCAAGCCACTTCGCCGCGCCAATCAGTTGACCCACTTCGAGACCCAGGGGGCGATCCCCCAAGCTGGCCACAATCATTTCGTAGTCCGTGGGGTCGGGGCTCTGCGGGACCGTCACCCCGTTGAATACGACGTCCAGCGCCAGCACCTGCTCGCCCCGATTGACGCGATCGGAAACAGCTTCACCTGCTTCCTTGCGTCCCTGGTCATTCAACACGATGGTCGCCGGGCCATTTCCGGGAGCGCTGATGCCCTTAAGCCAGACGCCAGTGGCGCTGAGATGGTTGGAGAAATCGAAACGGTAGGAAAGTGTTTCCAGGCCTTTCTGCTTGGTATTCCAAAGCCTCCAGGCATCCTCCACCGTCACCGGTTTGTAGCGAATTACCGTGGTGAGGATATTCCGCTGCGACGCTGCCCAGGTTTCGAGTGCCGCCGGCTCAGCGGGAATAATGGGACGGCTGATCCCGTCGGCGAATTTCTTCGCCAGTCCCAGGGTCGTAAGGTTATCCGCCGGCAGGCCCACTTTCAATTCGTCGAAGGTTTTCACCTCTGCCGCACTGGGGATTTCATCGGTCGCCACGGGCAAATGAAAATGCCCGGTGAAAAACCGATAGGCCTGAAGGCGGTTGTCGAGCTGATAGTTGTGGGTTCCGGGATCGTGATTTTCGTAAAATCCCAGTTCCTGATCTTTTCCAAATATCCGGAAAAAGGGTTTGATGTTGTCGAAGATGTAGGGTTTCACCAGCATGGCACGGAAGCAGCAATCATCTTCACCGTTGTGAATTAGGAGCGTCGGGCGGGGAGCGCGCATGGCGACCAGGTCGGTGAAGTCCTCGCCATCGAGAAAGTCGGTGGGGGTTTCTTCGATGTCGTCGGTATCTACGGGATGCGTGATATTCGATTCGAGCGAGCCAAAGCCGGCCACTTCCACCATCACCGCTACGCGCGGGTCGAGAGCGCTGAGCACGATGGTTTGCCATCCCCCGCCGGAGAGGCCCGTCATCCCCAGGCGTTGGGGATCGACCTGGGGGAGTTGGGCGAGATAGTCGAGCCCCCGCCGCATCGCCAGGTAAAAGAGCCCCAGTGCGTTCGCGCCCACCAGATCCAGATGAGCGCCGAAATCGTGCCCATTGTGTTTATCGTTAAGCTCGCCCATTCCGATCCACTCAGGGTCGAGGGTTACGATTCCACGTTTCGCGAAATTGATGCATGCCTTCTGTGCGTATTCCGCGGCCTTACCCCAGGCGTATTCATGCCCCTCAACATACAAGAGGGCGGGACTCTTGCCAGTGGGAGTTTCCGGTTCGTAAAGGATGGCCGTTGACCAATAACCAGGGACGATTTCGAAACGCAATTTCCGCCACTGGTAGCCTTTGCCCTTTTCCACGGAGCCAACAGTCTCAAAGCGGGGGGGAGCATCTACCCACTCCCGCGGCCAGCCGTGGAACGCGATGTCGTTGAGCATGTGCTGCCGCAGCTTCGCCGCTTCCGTTGTCCATTGCTCCGGCGTTTCGGGCGGGGGGAGTTTCGGGATTCGCTCCATCATGTAACGCTGAACTTGGTAGGCGGTGACCGGCACCGGCTGGAGTGACATCCGAAGCACGGGCGCGACAGATTGGGGTGTCGTCTGGGCCAGGCCGAGCCCGGTGCTCAGTACCATAGCGAGAATTAACGCAGCCTTAAGACGCATTCATCCCTCCCTATATCCTGAAATAGTCGATTCTCAGCTTCGCTGCGTCGTTCAGCCTTGTCATGATCTCTTCCTGGACAGACTTCTTACTACGCTACCCGCGGAAAGGCGAGCGGTTTGTTGGTGAAATGCATTGACTCCAGGCGAGTCGTTCTCATCAACCAACTGAAAGCTCTTTGTCCATGAAAATCACGGGGCGAACGTGTTTGGCAGTGGCTATCGCCGCGTGCATTGGGGAAAGGACTTCGGGAAGTCCCCGTTCGCCACAATCATTTCAATGCCTTCGTCAGAAGGAGCCGGATAGGCGGAATCAGCGACGACAATCCAAATCCGATGCCCGAAGACCGGCAAGCGGTTTTCAACCGTTTTGCACCACTCTTAAACACAGGGACCCTTTGAACTCTGCCTGATCGCGACACTCAGCGGCAAGACGGCCATCAAACACGCGATGCAAACTGCGCGTTTATGACTCGGATTCATAACCAAGTTCACCTCGAAATTCTGAGAGATCGCACTGGCGGTGTGCGGCGTGATCTGACGCCGTTGCGATCGAAATCCAACAGACATCCAAAGGTCTTATAGCCGCGCTCCTTCGACGCAGTTACTTCCAGCACTCCTCTGGCGTTGGAGAATAATACGCTCCAGCGGTGCGCGGGATCAAACCAATTTCAGCACGCCCTGTTGAATCCGAACGAGTGGTAGGTTCAGGTGCCGGCGACTACGGCCCCATCGTCAGTTCCCGACCCTGCGGCACAGCCACCGTACCAACTTCTCTGGAGCCTCATCGAGGTCGAGGAATTTTGTGCGCTGTCCACCTTACACTGGAGACGGGAAATCTCCAGAGCCCCGCAGACACCTAAGCGAATATGCACCTCGTGGCGAGGAGGAGACCCGTTGCCGGCCGGCCCCCGCGTAAACATTCCAGGCCCGCCTTCTCTGCCGCCTCCTGGCGGCTTTCCCGAAAAAATCCCCGGGCCGCCCCAGTATTGGCGCTAGCCAATCTCTTAGGCACCTTGAGGGAGGAGCGGCAAACGTAGCACCCCGCATTAACGTCCATTGCCAAGGCATACTTTACACTAGGGGCGACGTTTGCAGCCCGGCGGGCAGAGGAGTTCGGAAGAGCGGGGCGTAGCGCCGCCCCTTCCAAGGTTAGCGATTTACGGCTTCAGCCAGTGGTCCATCCAATCGAATGCTTCCTCCTGCATCTTCAGGCTGAAAATGTGCGGTTGGTCGTAGAATCGTCCTCGGAACATCGATGCGGCGCCGGCCTTGGCGTATATCGCGGTGAGTTTGTCAACGGCTTCCTTCATTCCTTCCAATGGATAAAGCTGATCCTTACTGCATTGCAGGACCATCAGGGGTTTGGGAACCATGCATCCGAGGAGATCCGGCAAATCGAGAAAGTATGTGAGGCCGGGAAGGAAATGGATATAGCTGTGTGTATCAACGTGCTTCTTGATCATGGGCCGCAGCGTTGACATCCAGCCCACCGAGATGGCGCATTTAATGCGTTCATCCAAACCTGCTAGGTAGTCCGTGCGGTCACCGCCCATCGAGATGCCGAGACAACCGATTCTTGCGGGATCGACCTCGGGGCGACTCAGGAGATAATCCACCGTCCGGATGTCGTCCCAATGCGCGATGCCCTGCCAGGTAGTCCCAGCCCAGCATAGGCTCCGGGCCAAAATCCCTTCCCCGACACTCGAGCGACCGTTCAGATAGGTGACATCATCCGGCGAGTACCTTGAGCGATCCCAACTGTACTTCTTGAGGTCATCATCGAAAATGGTTCGGCGTTCACCAAAGTAAAAGCAGTCGATGGAAACGACCACATAGCCGCGGCGGCAAAGCGCCAATGAGGTTGACCGGCCCTCATAATTCTGCTGGCGGTAGGTGGTGATGGAGGGAGGATCCCCTTCCGGAATCGGCATGACTTTCTCTTTTCCGTAAACGAACATGCCGCCGTGTGAATGGAGATCCACAATTCCCGGCCTTGGTCCTTTCCTGCCCTTGGGGATGAGTACGTAAGCTGGAACGCGAAACCAGGGAGCCGTCGAAAACAGAATCTTTTCCTGGATGTAATCGGTGTATTCCCAGCGGCCCACCACCTCCGGTGCGGGCGCGACCGCTGGCGGTTGGTAGTGAAACAGCTCTAGAACTTTTTCTCTTGCCACTTGGCGATAGGCCTCGACACTGTTATCGCTCCCCTCGAGAAACGACAGAGGGTAACGGCATTGGTCTGCCAGCGTCTTGATCTGGGGGTAAAGACTTCCGCTGTCCGCCTCACTCGGTGGCCGTTCAGCAGCAGTGGCCTGCCCCTCTCCCCCTTCTGCACGGCCAGTGGCCCCGGCGCCGAGGAGCATCCCTCCCAAACCCAGGCAGGCGAGAAACGATCGGCGGCCCTGGGTGGACGCTTCAACTGGACTATCCGAATGCTGCAGATCGAGGGGCTCCATATTTTTCTCCGGGACCAAAGTGTTTCGGACGGCCTCCGCACTGAGCAACGCGCCCCTTGCCGGGCGCTATCTTGCCTCAAGCTTCGTGCCGCCCGCACGCAGGAACTCATCCATCGCGTGAATGAACATGTTCGGGTGATCGACGAACGTCATGTGGCCACTCTTGGGCAGCACCACCAGTTTCGAGCCGGCAATCTTTTCTTGCATGGTGAGCGCCAGCGATGGGTCGCATTGGTCATGGTCTCCAACGGTGATGAGGGTAGGAACGCGGATAGCCGGCAGCCGGTCCGCATATTCCACCGACTTCAGGTTCCCGTCGATGACGAATTCGCCATCCGAACCCCTCATTTCGCGATAGACATCCCAAACCATGTAGCCCTGTCCGCTGGGGTCGCAGCTGGGATCGGGCCGATTCTGGTAAATGTAAGGGTAATAGCCTCCCCCCATGCCGCGACCATGCAATCATTTGTATAACGCCCCTTCTCGTAGTCCTTCCCGTGGCCAAAGAGTCCGGCTTCCTCCATGCGGTCTGTACGCTTGCGAAGCTCCGGGGTCATGTTTTCTTTCATGCGCATGAAGACTTCGTTCATCGCCTTGGTGTTCGGAAAGGTGAGATCGCCTTCGCCTCCATAGTGCAGGCTCGACCTTGCCCCACCTTTGGCCGACCAGTTCATCCTTGGGGTGGTCCCCATTGATTACGGCCCGGTACTTCTCCTCATGCCCTTCGGATTCCACCTCGCGATGGACACCCTGCCCTCCAGAGAGTTGCGGAAAAAATACCCGACTCTCTCTGGCCAGCGAGGAATTACCCCCCTTTCGATATGGCGCCCCTCATCCGGGCGCCAGAGGGACTTCAACCCTCCTGAACAACGTGCTGCTCAGCACACACTATGCCGCTGTCCGACTCCTCGGCGACGTGCATGCGGGCCGTATGGCTATCGCCTTCGCCCGCCGACCTGCTGGCTTCGTGCCCAACAGGCATCTCCGAGGTTTCCTGGTTCTCGTGCATGAAGTTTATAGGCGTGTCTGGAGTCTTTGACTACGCAGGACTGACCAGGGACTCGCGCTAGCGCCTCCAGTCATGCTGCCTTCCGCCAAATTCAGAGTGTCGGCGTCCTGATTGCAACTTTTCGGAGCTCAATACCCTGCCCACCTATGCCCCTGTTTACGCTTCGCCGTGCACCTCGCGATACCCGACGCAAAACTCGGGGCCGAGGGGGTTGCTAGCCCTTTCTTGTGAGACTCTTGCATTCTCTACTTCATGCCGGTTTATCCCGGCGCACGGATTTCCGTTTTAGCTCCCAACGGCCCCACACTTTACACCCCTCGAGGGGTTCCAGCGCACTATTTTCCTTTGGCTGGATCCAGGGGCTTGGGACAGGGCCCTGTCTACCCCATCGCGAGTCCCGAAACTGCTGACTGCGGCCTTCCCATCCGCTTTTGTCAGACCCCCCTCCGTCCCTGGTCACTCCAGATCGATTTCCCGGCTGCCACAGCCTCGGCTATCCGCAGGAGCATACTGCCAAACAACAGTCTCGTCAGATGATTTTCAGCCAAGAGTAGCGATTAGTGCCGTGCTTGACCAATCGACCGCCCGTCCTCTCCAACCGCTGCTGCGAGCTGGGCAAGGACCAGTTGGCGAGCCTCTTGGGCAGCACCAACCGCTGCCACAGATTCCCTAAGTTGTAGGTGATTACGGTCAACCACAGCCGCACTTCATTATAACGGAATCGATGGCAGCTCAGCAGTGTCATCTTGGCTCACAACCTTGGCGATTGTGCACGGCGCACTCGGAAGCGATCCTCTCGGTTCGGTAACTGTCCCTGAGGTAAGCCACTGGTTCGACCAGTGAGACTCGAAGAGGTTTGACCGTTGAGCAGAGTAACATCCTCCTCCAAGGTGGCTTGATGAGAATCCATCCCGAAGGAGGATGTCATGTCAGACCTTTATCAGAGCCTATCCCATTCCCGATGGGACTGCAAATACCATGTCGTGTTCGTTCCCAAGCGACGACGCAAGGTGCTATTTGGAAAGACGCGTCGGCACTTGGGAGAAATCTTCCACGCTCTGGCCCGGCAGAAAGAGTGCCAGATTTTGGAGGGGCACTTGATGCCGGACCATGTACATATGTGTATAGCGATTCCCCCCAAGCACCCGGTGGCTTCGGTGATCGGGTTTCTCAAAGGGAAGAGCGCTATCGCCGTAGCCCGACTGTGCGGCAAGGAGCGAAACTTCACGGGGGAACATTTCTGGGCCCGTGGTTACGCCGTGTCCACCGTCGGGTTCGAGTTGCAGCAAGTCCGCCAATACATCCGCGAACAGGAAGAAGCGGATGGAACCGCCGGACAGTTCTGAATCCTGAACCAAGGCGCGCCTCGGCGCGACGCCTAAACTAACCGGTGACCGCCTTTGAGGCGGCCCCACTCATCAAGCCACCCGCTTTGCGGGGGGTGTCTGACTTGCATAACGAAACGTGCTGTCGCTCGGATAACTGTTGCTAAGTCCCTATCCCATCAATGATTTTCACGTGCTCGAATGCGTCACGATCGGATTAGGAATGAAAACTCGCCTTCCCATCGAATGATCCACGGCTTGGGGTGGATTCCGGCGTGGAAAGGGCGGTTCATCCCCTACCCTTTTTCAGCGGCGGGCTGTCCCAGTCCTGCCCTGCTGAAAGGGTTGCCTCCCACGGGTCAAGTCACGGCAATAAGCCCGAAAAAGTAGTTCTGGGGCTCCGCTCTCCTTGCACCCGCCCTGGAGCCGATTGCAGCCCGGCTGGCCATTGGGCAATGATTCTGGTTTGGTTGGCTGGTACAGAGGGTCCTACGAGTTTTTGGACCACCTTGGCAGGGCTATCTGGACGACGTTCTGATCCTGCTCCCGCAATCCCCGCGAGCAAATGCCGACCGGTCCATTCACCCCCAAGGCCCAACGACAAAGGCCCAACCCCCCCTAGCAGATTATCCGACGCGGCGCTAAACTGGGTCGAGCATGCGAAACGGAAGGCGCTCTTCTATCTCCTCGTCAAAGAAGAATGGACTCTCCCGCCCCTGATCTCGCCGAACTTACACCAGCACCCAAGGCGCAATTGTTGCGCATCTTGGGGGTGGGCTTCGGGGTGGCGGTCATCTTCGGAGGCACGATCGGAGTGGGCATCCTTCGCCTTCCCGGAACGGTGGCGGCCCAACTCGGCAATTCTCGCCTGATTCTGGCTGTCTGGGTTATCGGTGGGATGTACGCCTTGCTCGGTTCGGTCTCGGTGACAGAACTCGCCGTCATGGTGCCGCAAGCCGGCGGGTTCTATGTTTACGCGCGGCGGGCCTTCGGGGGCGGCGCCGGATTTGCGGAGGGATGGGGCGATTGGATCAACAACTGCGCTTCGCTTGCCTACGTCTCATACGGAGCCGCCGGTTACGTGATCGCGCTCCTGCCGGGCCTGGCGGGTCGTGATAAGGCGGTGGCGCTTGCCGCGCTCACGGCGTTTTCCGCCCTCCACTGGATGGGGCTTCCTTTCAGCAGCAATGTCCAGAAGTTGACCAGTTCAGCAACCGCGCTGGCCTTTCTGATACTGGCGGGGGCTTGCTTCTTATATAACGGAAAGACGCACGTGCCGCACCTCGCGGCGACCACTCTCCCGCATGGCCTGGTGAAATCGCCGGCGAGTCTCCTGTTAGCGGTGGGCGCGCTGGTAACCGCGTTGCGCGCCGTCGTGGTGGCCTACGATGGATGGTATGAAGCCATCTATTTCGTCGAAGAAGATAGGAATCCGGCCCGGAATCTGCCTCGCGCGATGATGGGGGGAGTGGTCTGCATCATCTCCCTCTATCTCGTCATGAATCTGGCTTTCCTGCACGTGCTCCCGATTCCTTTACTCGCTGCCTCCAAACTCCCGGCCGCGGATGCTGCCCAGATCATTTTCTCCGGACGGAGCGGTGAGTTCATAACCCTGCTTTCCTTGCTGGCGCTGCTCAGCTTCATCAACTCCGCTTTGTTGGGCGCGGCCCGCATCGTCTTTGCCATCGGCCGGGACCGCCTTTTCACCGAGAGGGCCGCCAGGGTCAGCGCCGGCGGGACGCCCAGGCTGGCCATGGTGCTCTCCGCCGGAGCGGCCATGGCCCTGGTGGCGACCGGAACGTTTGAGAGGATTGTGGCGATTGCTGCCATCATTCTCGTTGGCAATTATTGTGCCTGCTATGTAGCGCTGATCGTTTTGCGTCGGCGCGCGCCGCACCTTCCCCGCCCGTTCCGTGCCTGGGGCTACCCCTGGACTACGGCACTCTTGGTGGCGGGTTCAGGACTGTTCCTTGTCGGGAACGCCCTGAGAGATCCGATCAATACTCTTTATGCGGTTTTGTTGCTGGGAGCTTGTGCCCCCGCCTACTTGTTCATGAGGAAAAGAGGCCGCACTGGAACTGCATGATTGCTGAGGAGCTCGACTTCCAGGCTTGGTGTCCCCGGTGATCAGAGGAGGAGTGTTTTGTTCCGCAACGCCATCGTCCGCAAGCCCGGCAGGAACTTCTCAGACGGCCTGACCTCGGGATGGCTGGGGGTTCCATCTTACGAGAAGGCCCTCGATCAACATCTTCGTTATTGCCAAGCGCTCGAACTCTGCGGATTGCGCGTCACCGTGCTTGAAGCAGACCTGCGGCACCCCGATGCCACTTTTGTGGAGGATACTGCGGTCCTCACCCCCAACAGCGCAATCCTCACACGCCCTGGCGCCCAGAGCAGGGAGGGAGAAGTCGCGGAGATCCGTGAGCCCCTTGGAGGGTTCTTCCTCAGCTTCCACCAGATCCGTGCGCCGGGCACGCTGGAGGGCGGCGACATCTGCCAAGCCGAGAACCACTTCTTCATTGGCATTTCGGGGCGTACGAACGAAGAGGGCGGGCAACAGCTAGCGGGACTCCTGGCGCGTGAGGGCCACACTTCGTCATTTGTGGACATTCGGGAAATGCAGAACGTTCTGCACTTGAAGAGTGGCCTTACTTATATAGGCGACAACCATCTGGTTGTGAACGAAGAGTTGTCCCGGCACGCTCATTTTCGTGGTTTCAATCTCGTCCGCGTGAATGCCACAGAGAGTTATGCTGCCAATTGTTTACGCATCAACGATCGCGTGCTGGTCCCGGCGGGGTTTCCCGGCCTGCGAGACTCCTTGGAGCGACTCGGTTACGCGGTCCTCTCGCTCGAGATGTCCGAGTTCGAAAAAATGGACGGCGGCTTGAGCTGCCTTTCACTGAGATTCTAAAGTCACCTGGGGTCCTGCCTCGTCTGGCATGATGCGCTTCCGCGATCGTCGTGTGCCAGTCGTGAGTCAGATTGTTGACTGACTGGGTTCCGGGCGACAGTTTCCGACATGCCGACTTATCAGGCCGAATCCCGAACAGCGCCGGAATTGGTTGAGCGGCAGCAGCTTCCAGTGAGACGAGCGAATAGATTCTTCTGCGACCACTTCAGAGTAATTTCAGAGTGGGCGGCGATACAGGAGTTCAGCAACTCTACGGCGTTACTCGCGATCGGTCCCAGCGAGTGCTATGCCACCACAAACTTCCTCGCGGGGGGACAGGAATCAGACCGGTGACCACGAACGAGCCTGCAGCTCCGGCTGGTCAAAACCGGCCGAATGCTGGTGAAACACGCCCGGTATTACTGGCTGCTTTTGGCGGAGAGTCATCTGACGCGGCGGCTGTTTGGGGCCATGCTGGGACGGATAGCGGCGCTCCCGTTGCTGGTGGGGTAGGCGAACCGCAGATTGACCCACCAGGAGCGGCTCGCGTGCCCTGCGGTTGGGGCTGCTAAAGGTGTAGAATTGCTTATTCCAGTCGAGGCCATCTCGCTCCGGCTGAAGGAGGGACAACGATGAGCGCAGGAGTGGAAGCGAAAACCGTCGTGGTCACCGGCGACATCACTTTGGATTGGAACCTGGCGCGCAGCCGAGGACCGGAGGCGCAAGGCCCTGCCTGGGAGCCGGAGGTTTGTTCGCGGCTCAGGTGGCAGCGCGGTGGGGCCGCCTTGCTGGCCGATCTGATCGAAGGCGTTGCGGCGCAAATCCGCGATCGCGCCGCCTATGAGATCCGCCAGCCCGCAAGCCCACGACGAACCGGAAACGAGGGAGATACACCCATCGGGCCCGAAGACCCGCGGTTCCACCACTCGTATGCCTCGTGGCTGGCCTGTGCGTACGCCACCGCCAAAGGCTTCGAGAAGGAGAAGCGGGCGTGGCGGGTGGCGGAGTTCCTGGGTATTAACCGATGCTCGAGTGCAGAGACACCGGCCAACTGGGCGCGGGTGGTGAATGACAACCCCGCTGCCAGCTTGGTGGTGCTCGATGATGCCGGCTTGGGGTTCCGCTCCAAGCGCGAGCTTTGGCCCGCCAGTCTGACCGCACCAGGGAGCCGCCCCTGGGTGCTGGTGAAGGTGAGCCGTCCAGTGGCACAAGGAGAGCTCTGGGACCACCTCTCGGCGCACCACACCGATAGACTCATCGCCGTCATGACGGTGAATGATCTGCGCCTCACGGAAGCGCAGATCAGCCGCGAGCTTTCCTGGGAGCGCACGGCCCAGGACCTTGCCTGGGAGGTCATCTACAATCGCGATCTCCGCGGCCTGGCGCGCTGCGCTCATGTGGTGATTTCGTTCAATGCGGCCGGCGCATTTCTGTATTCGCGACACGGCGAGGGTGATAGCCCGTGCCGGCTGCTCTCCGATCCCGAAGTGGTGGAGGGCATGTGGGAGCAGGGCTACCCGGGGCGGATGGTGGGCTATACCTCCTGCCTCACGGCCGGTATCGCGAAGCAACTGATGCTCGCGCCCGCGAAGCCCGACATCCGCCAGGGGATCCGCACCGGACTTTCGGCCCTCCGCTGCCTGCATCGCGAGGGCTACGGCCAGCGCGGCGCCTCGGCAGCGGAGGTCAACCTCGAGTTCCCGCTCCGCACGGTGGTCGACGCGCTGGCGTCTGATGATACGCCGTACCAGGAAACGGCCGTGCCGATGCGCATCGGGTCCACGTATTGGACCATCCTCGGAGACCGTCATCAGAGCAACCTCGAAGAGGTGGCGCGCGAGGTGGTGCTGAAAGGGCCGGAGCAGGTGCTCAAGGGAGTGCCGCTGGGACGGTTCGGAGATCTGCTGACGGTAGATCGGCAGGAAATCGAGAGCTTGCGCAGCATCCGCTCCCTGGTCAGCGAGTACGCGGCTCAACCACATCCCAAGCGCCCCCTGTCGATCGCCGTGTTTGGTCCTCCCGGAGCGGGGAAATCGTTCGGGATCACCCAGCTTGCGCTGGCGCTCCGGCCGGGCGAGATCGAGCCCAAGGA
>Ga0187856_1001046_pt1 | contig 22833 bp, 21 predicted proteins | sample June2016WEW_8_40_FD_132443 | JGI IMG/M metagenome (GOLD analysis project Ga0187856, IMG submission 132443) | Peatland microbial communities from SPRUCE experiment site at the Marcell Experimental Forest, Minnesota, USA - June2016WEW_8_40 | ecosystem: Environmental > Terrestrial > Soil > Wetlands... | reverse complement strand
TCAACTCGTTGGTGCACAAGGCCTGCCTCGAACTCGACATCACGCACATGGAGAGCCTGTGCAATCTCGAAGCGTTGCTCGGCCAGGGCGAATTTCAGTTCATCGGCCTGCCGCTCAAATGGCGCGAGGGCACTGCCTCGCCGATCCGCGCGGTGGCGGTGTTCAACGATTGATGTTTTGGTCGCACGCTGCCGGATCATGAATTGTTCAAGGTTGTCACTTCGTGCTGTGCTGTTCATCCTTCGAACAGCGGATCGGCCATTGCGCGGCCGCCTACGAACAAGTAGTGTCCCGCCGCCGATCATGGCGAATTAAATCGTGACTGGATCAGCTTGAAACAACAACTCTTTGCGCGAGAGGCACATGGGACATCGATACACGCGAGAAGAAGTAGAGGCTCGCCTGCGCGCCACCATCTCAGCGGGCAGTCCGATAATCGTCGCGGGTGCCGGAAACGGGCTCTCCGCAAAATGTGCAGAGCTTGGCGGAATCGACCTGGTCGTCATTTACAATAGCGGCAAGTTTCGTATGGACGGCTTGCCGTCCATCTGCGGCCTGATGCCGTACGGAAATGCTAACGAGATTGTGCTGGAACTTGGAGAGAATCATGTGCTTCCAGCCGTAAAGAAGACGCCAGTGATGGCCGGGGTATGCGGCACCGATCCTACGCGAAATATGCGCAGCTTTCTTAAGCAGCTCTGCGAGGTCGGATTTTCTGGTGTCATCAACTATCCGACCGTATCTCGGTTCGACGGAAATATTCGCCGTGACTTTGAGTCTGTTGGACTGGGCTTCGCCCGCGAAGTCGAAATGATCGCGACAGCTCGAGAGGTTGGCCTGTATACAACCTGCTATATCCGCACCCCCGAGGAAGGCGCCCAGATGGCCCGAGCGGGCGTAGACTTGATCGTTCCTCATGTCGGGCTAACCAGCGGAGGAACGATTGGTTCAGGAGGAGCCATGTCCCTGGACGAAGCTGTAAAGGCGACACAGGATATCATCGATGTGGCGCGCGCTGTAAATTCCGATGTAATCGCCTTGGCGCATGGTGGACCGATAGAGAACCCGCAAGATGTCGCTTATGTTCTAGAGCGGACTACCGCACAGGGCTTCGTCGGGGCATCGAGCATTGAGCGGCTGCCAGTGGAGACCGCTATTGTAGGCGCAGTCCAAGCATTCAAGAAGCTTGCCGTGCCGGCAAGAAGATAATCATTAGCGAATTTCAGAACATCCATTAGTGTGATCGCCCGAGTGGTTTTTTGTGCCACCGTGATGATTGTCGGCTCGACGCAGATGTTCGAGGAAAGCGGGCAAAACGTGGATTCATCAACGAGCTCTTGGCCGCTCGCGGGTCTTGAGCCTGGGTGCAGTGTCCGCACGCGACCTATTCGCTCAGTCCTTTACGGCTGACCGCTCACATCCCGAGATAGAATTGGCGGATCAGGTCGTTATTGTTGAGCTCGTCGGCCGAGCGGCCTTCGAAGGCGATCTTGCCGTGCACAATCACATAGCCGCGGTCGGCGATGCGGATAGCTTGGGTGAAATTCTGTTCGGCCATCAGCACGGTGAGCTGGTAGTGCTCCTTGAGCTGCTTGATGGCGTCGATGGTGCGGCTCACCAGTTGCGGCGCCAGCCCCACCGACGGCTCGTCCACCAGCAGGATGCGCGGCGCCAGCATCAGCGCGCGGGCGAGCGCCAGCATCTGTTGCTCGCCGCCGCTCATGCTGCCGGCGAGCTGATGGCGCCGCTCCGCCAAGCGCGGAAACGCCTCGAAGCAGAAAGCGAGATTGGACTTGATGTGCGCGCGCGCCTTGGGCCGGAAGGCGCCGAGCAAGAGATTTTCCTGTACCGTCAGTTTCGCGAATAACCGGCGCCCCTCCGGCACCAGCGCGATGCCGATATCGACGATCTGCTCTGTTTTCATTCCGATAAGGTCATGCTTCTTGCCGTCGATTTCCACGACGATGCGGCCGGCGGTCGGCCGCACGATGCCCATCACGCATTTCATCAGCGTGCTCTTGCCGTTGCCGTTCGTGCCAAGCAGCGTGACCGTCTCGCCGGCATTCACGGTCATCGACACGTCCTCGATTACCCGCACCGCGCCATAAGCGGCGTACACGTTTTCGATGGTGATGCTATTGGCCAAGATATGCCCTCACCACTTCGGGATCACGCACCACGTCTTCCGGTTTGCCATCGGCAACTTTCTTGCCCGACACCAGCACCGCCAGCCGCTGCGAGAATTTCATCACCGCGCTCATGATGTGCTCGATCAGGATGATGCTGATGCCGCGCTCATTCAGACGCATCAGCAATGCCAGGATGTCATCGATCTCCGAATGCGACAGCCCGGCCATGGATTCGTCGGCGATCAGCAGCTTAGGCTCGGCCGCCATGGCGCGAGCGAGCTCCAGCTTGCGCATCTCGACCTGGGTGAGGTGGCGCGGCAATTGCTTGGCCTTTTTCGCCAGCCCGAACATGTCCAGAAGTTCGAGGCAGTGCGCATCGAGATCGCCGACCGAGCGCAGCGGTCCCATACGGGCGTGCACGGTGTAGAGCAGCGGAATGCGCAAATTATCGGCAAGCGTCATGCTGTGGAACGGGCGCGGTAATTGGAAACTTCGGGCGAGCCCGCGACGAGTGCGCTGATGCGCGGCAAGCCCGTCTAGCGATTTGCCGTCAAAATACACGGTGCCGTCTTCGTTCTGCAGGGTGCCGCAGATGCAATTGACCAGCGTGCTCTTCCCCGAACCGTTCGGGCCAATCAGCCCCAGCCGCTCGCCCGGATGCACCTCGAGGTCGATGCCGTCGAGGGCGACGAATCCGTAAAAGCGTTTGCTGATGTTGTCGACGTGCAGCAGCGGGGTCATCGCTGCCTCCGCGGGCGCAGGTACTCCTGCGCCAGCCCAACCAGGCCGTTGGGTGCGATAATGACGAAGGCCACCAGCAACAGGCCGACAATCAGCAGGTTGACCGCCGAAGAAATGGTGACGGTCGCGATCTGCTGCAACGAGCCTAGCAGAATGGAGCCGACCAGCGGGCCGACCCAGCCGGTGGTACCGCCGATCATCGGCATGGCGATCGAATTGACCGTGTATTCCAGGCCGAACGCCGACGACGGCTGCAGATAACCAATGTAATATGGGAACGGCGCGCCGGCCATGCCCATGAAGGCGCCCGAAAGCGTGGTGGCGATCAGTTTCAGGCGCAGCGTCGGCACACCGGAAGCTTCCGCCGCTATCTCGTCGTCACGAATGGAGCCGAAGCCGAAGCCGAGCTGCGAACGCTCAATCGTGCGCGCGGTGGCCAATGCGATCAGCGCCAGTGCCAGCATCAGCCCGAACAGATATTCGATGTAGTTGATCTGGAAGCCAGCGATATCGACGGTATCCGGGCTGACGATGTAGGCGCCGCGCGAGCCGCCGACATAGTCCCAGTTCACCACCAGCGTTTGCAACACTACCGCGAGCGCCAGCGTGGCGATGGCGAAGAACGCGCCGCGCAGCCGCAGCGTCAGATAACCCATGCCGAAGCCGACGATGCCGGACACCACCGCGCCGATCACCACCAGGACCGGCACCGGTAGCGGATAGAACTTGTACATGAACACCGAGCTATAGGCCCCGAGCGCGAAGAACGCGGCCGAGCCGAAATTCACATACCCGCAATAACCGCCGAGGATATTCCAGGCCGTTGCCAGCACGATGAATTGCAGGATCGTGTAGCCGGCGAAATAGAAATAGTCGAGCTTCAGCCAATGGGCGAAGGCCAAGACGAGGAGGCCGACACCGATCGTGACAGTTGAGAATTTCACGACACCCACGAGCTACCGTCCCAAAAGTCCTGCCGGCCGGAAGGCCAGCGTCAGAAGAAGGACACCGAACGCCACCGCCGGCGCCCATGACGGACCGTAGAAGGTCGAGGTCAGGCTCTCGACCACGCCGAGCAGCATGGCCGCGATCAAGGTGCCTGGCATGCTACCGAGCCCGCCCAGCACGCAGATGGCGAATACGCGGCCGATATATTCGCGTCCGACCGATGGTTCGATCGGCTGGATGATGATGAGCAGCGCGCCGGCGATCGAGGCGGTGGCGATCGATATGCCGAAGGCGATGCGCTTGATGCGGATCGGATCAGCCGCCATCAATTGCAGCGCCAATTGGTCCTGCGACACCCCCATGACCGCGCGACCGAGAAAGGTGCGGCTGACGAACAGTTCGAGAACGCCGAACAGCGCGAGCGCCGCCAGGCAGGGCACCAGCATGCGCAGCGGCATGTCGATGAGGCCGATGTGGATGCTGGGGCCGATATAGGCGGCTTTGACATAGCGATAGTCTACGCCGAACACCAGGATTAGCGACACCTCGGTGACGAACATCAGGCCGAAGAAAAAGGCGAGCCCGCGCAGCGATTCCTGGCCGCGCTTTTCGAATGACAGGTAGTAGACCTGATAGACCAGCGCGCCGAGCGCGTAGAACGCCGGCAGTGCGATGATGCTCGCCACGATCGGGTCGAGGCCGAAATTGACGTTGATGAAATAGGCGATGTATGAGCCAAGGATGATGAAGGCCGGATGCGCGACGTTGACGATGTCGAGCATGCCGAACGAGATCGATATGCCGACCGTGACGGCGGCGTAGAAGCCACCGAGCAGCAGCCCCGCGACGATGGCGTTGATCAGGAGATCGACGGAAATGTCCATACGGGTCTCAACCGGCACATTCACTTAACGCAAATTGCATTGCAGGGAAATCACAGCCTGATACGTTTTGTTCTGCTGCTGAACTCAAAAATATTCGATTAACCGGAATTCCCCGACTGAACCCTCGAACTGCCGTGGATGGTAGGCGTTTTCCGAACTGGCTGGACGCCCAGTTCGAGGGGCAGTTGGCTTTCGGCATTCCAAACCCTCCGAGACCGGACGGCTCGTGTCCGCTACTACTGCGAAGCCGACGCGCGGATAAAGTTCTCCAGGATGCCGCTCGCATGCAGCCCGCGTGGATACCGCAGAGGTCTGAACGTGTATCACGCAACTGTTAGAGCCACGCTCCCTAATCAGTTCTTATTTAACTGCATCGGCGTACGGATAGATGAGATCTCCCGTTTTGTATTTCGCCGGCGCCACGATTGCTTGAACCGACACGTCCTTGAACTGATCGATGCCGTTACCTTTGATGTTTTGGAATTGGACCTCCAACACGCGCGATTGGGCCCATTCCCCCTGTCGCCCGAATTTGACGTCGCCGACGACGGTGTTGAACGTGGCGCTGCTGATGTAGTCGATGAGCTTGCTATCATCGAGGCTCTTGGTGGCCTCTACAGCGTGACCCAGCACCTGCAATTCTGCGTAACCCCACGGTGCAATATAGTAACCGAGAGGATCGACGCCCTCCGCCGGCGCCCGTGCTTGGTATTTCTTGATAAATTCGAGCACGCCGGGGAATTCCATGGTCTTCACGGGTAGCCAGAAATCGTAGTTGACGAATCCGTTGAGCAGCGGGCCCAATTGTGTCTTGAACACCGTTGCCTGCAGTCCGACCATCGCACCGCCGATCACCTTTGGTTTAAATCCAGCTTCATTAACGGCGCGCACCATTCCCACCGAATCAAGCGGATAAGAACCGATAAAGACCAGGTCCGGGTTGGTCGCTTGGATCGCCCGGACGATCGAGGCAAACTCGGTGTTCGTCGGCGGGTAGGTTTTGTCGTAGACGATTTTCAGCCCGGCGGCCTTGGCGTCTATGCGCGCGCCTTCCATAGCGTTTTGTGAGAACTCCGCATCCGCCCCCACAATCGCGATCGTCTGCGGCTTCGGGTTCTGCGCCATCGCCGCGTCGAAAAACCCTTTAGCGAACGCGGGCTTCGGATCCGGACCGTCCGGGATCATTGCAAAATAACCCGGATAATCGAAAGAGCTGTTAGCGGCAACCCCAAAAAGTCCAATGAACACCTTCTTTTTCCGGATGGCGATCGGTATGGCCGGCGCCAGCATGTTGGTGGCATAGCCGCCCATAATCAGGTCGACCTGGTCGATGTCCAAAAGCTTGGTGTAGATGCCCGGCACGGTCGAGGGATTGGACTGATCATCGTAGTAAACGAGCTTGACCGGCCGGCCGAGCAGTCCACCTTGGGCATTGATGTCTTCCTCCCAGATCTTCATCGCCAGGAGCGCGGACTTGCCATTCGCCGCGAGCGGTCCGGTCAATGACATGCCGAAGCCAATTTGGATTGGATCTGCGGCCCTGGCCGGCCCCCAGGCTACAGCAGTTGCCACGATTCCCGCGGCAACGCAGGCGATTGATCGAGACAATAGGTGATGAAGCATTTGTTCCTCCCGGCCGTTATGCTACCGTTTTGTGGTGAAAAAACCGGACCCACATTAGGCTATCAATTTTCAGCGCGGTAGAAAGCTCTGTTTTTGTTATGCTTGGCATAACGCTAAGCTATTGAGTGAACTAAATGCCCCGGATCGGTTGCAATTGGGTGGGCAAGATTTATAAAAACAGCATGCCGGAACAGACAACGAAGCCAATCCTAGTCTTCGGTGGGTGCTATAGCAATCTGGAGGCGACGCGGGCGATGCTCGGCGTCGTTGAGCGTCTTGGCTTTGCGCCATGCGACGTGGTCTGCACCGGAGATGTCGTCGCGTATTGCGCCGACCCACAGGCTACAGTTGAGTTAATCCGCGCCTCCGGAATTCGCGTCATTATGGGCAACTGCGAGGAAGCGCTTGCCGCGGCGGCAGATAATTGTGGGTGCGGCTTCGAGGAAGGCAGCGCATGCGACCGGCTTTCCGTGCAATGGTACACATTCGCAGCTGCCCGCCTCGATGACGACGCGCGGAAGTGGATGAGGGGCTTACCGCAACACCTGGAAATTAACATGTGCGGTCGCCGCCTTGTCGTGATTCATGGCGGCGGTAGGCAAATCAACCGCTTTATCTTTCAATCCACGCCGGTCTCGGTCAAACAGGAGGAGATCGAGTGGCTAAAATGCGACGGCGTCATTGCCGGCCACTGTGGATTGCCGTTCACGCAGCTGTTCGGTGATTATCTTTGGCACAACACCGGTGCTGTGGGCATGCCGGCAAATGATGGGACTTGCAGGACTTGGTACAGCATCCTGCGCCCGATGGCCGATGGAATTATGATCGAGCCGCTGCCTTTGATCTATGCAGCTGACGAGGCGTCGGCTAAGATGCAATCCTGTGGTCTCACCGGCGGTTACGACAAGGCTCTCCTGTCCGGGATATGGCCCAGTGCCGACGTATTGCCCGATATCGAACGTGGACAGCAGGGTGTGGCACTCGACCTTGGCCCAGTCCACTGGTCGATAAGCGGAGTTGAGTGAGAGTCGAAGGGGGGATTTTGCGGATTCTCTGCCGAGTCGCTGACCTAAGCGGCATGTGCACGCGGTTATCTATCGCTGTCACGACGTTTTGCGGAAGTTGCGAGAGAAAGCCGCATAAATTTCGACAACGCCATAGGCACATCCGCCAATATTTCGGTCTTTCAGTATCCCCACCGATAGCGCACCCCCTGCATTCGGCTGGAGCGCGCCAAAACAACACCGGTGCGGCAACATGATCCCGTGTATCAGCTTTCGTCACCTGCAGTATTTTGTCGCGGTGTTCGAGGAAGGCAGCTTCACCAAAGCGGCCGAACGTGAGAGGTGTACCCAGCCGGCTCTGAGCGCGCAGGTACGAAATGTTGAGGAGCTCGTCGGCACAAGCCTTTTCGAGCGTTCGGTAACTGGGGCTGTCCCAACAGCGGCCGGAAAACGCTTTTATCGTCACGCAATTTCTATCCTCCGCTCGCTCCGCATGGCCGAAATCGACATGGCTCCCGTAACCGAACAGATTTCCGGCACCGTCCGCGCCGGCGTGATTCCATCTCTCGTGCGCGGAATCTTGCCGTCGTTCCTTCACGAATTCGTCGAAAAACATCCTGCGATCGACTTGCGTATAACGGAGTCGTTCAGTGGCACATTGACAAGCTGGCTGCTGGCCCACGAGATCGATCTCGCGTTTGTAGTCGAACCTCCACGGCACGAGGGTCTGGAGATGGAGAAACTGGTGGAGGCGCCGGCGGTATTAATATCCAGCAAAGCATTTGGCCTGTCGCCCGGGCCGTTGCAGCTCTGCGATATACCGCCGGTAAAGATGATCATGCCCGGGCACCGCCACAGCTTGCGAGCGACTATAGAGCGCGCCATTTGGACTCGATCATTGAAGGTGACGCGAATTTTGGAAATGGACTCGGTGCCGGGAATGATTACATTCGTCCGCAGTAGCTCAGATTGGGCAACAATCCTACCCTTCGCCGCTATTGTGCGCGACCGAGACGATCCAGACCTCATACTAAACCCGATTACGGACGCGCAATTCGAAACCAATCTCTACTTGGTTCATTTGATACAGTTTCCACTTTCCCCAGCGGCACATGAGTTCGTCGAAGCCTTGCGTAGAGAGACAAACCGCACCCGCGATTTTCTGTCAAACGATGTCAAGGTTCGTTTTACCGCAGGCCGGCACAGGGCAAGGTCGGCAAAGTCCATACGATAATCAGTTTTTGCGACGCACCGAAATTAGTCTTTGAGATGGTAGCGGGAGTGGCGCGCAGGTCAGAAGATCATCTTATATCGTCCATAACACGATCGGATTAGATTGCCGATTTTCCATTCTATAAGCTAACCATCTGGGCCGCGTGGTCGGCCAGAGCGTCCAATTTTCGAAGGATGAGGGAGACGGAATAATGACCGACAAATATGGTAAATCTCCTCCGATGGCGGGTGACAAAGATTGGGTCGGCAGCCTCAGTATGGACCGGCTGCGGAATGGCCGGCGCGACCGTGCTCAAGAGATCCTCTTTAAGAAACACAAGTTCGGCGCGTTTTTGTCGCTGAACGAGTGGAATACCCGCTATATCAGCAGCACCTACACACCGGCGTGGACGACGGGAAACTCGGGCCTGCGTTACGCGCTATGGGTGAAGGGCGATCCGTGGCCGATCGTCTTCGAGCAGGGCGAAATCGGTTATCATACCGAGCGCAGCTCGCCGTGGCTGCCGAAGGGCTACGTGAGATATGCGATCACGGGCATGGGCTGGATCTCGCGCTGCATGGGCGAAGGAGCCCACAAGGACGCCACCAAACGGTTTGTCGATCAGATCTACGAGGAGCTGAAACGCGGCGGCGTTCAGAACGAAGTACTGGCCCTCGACTTTAACGACCCCTCGATCGATGCGGCCTTTCAAGCGCGCGGCGTCAAGACCAGCAGTGAAGGCTACATGGCGATGCTCGAGACCCGGAAACTTAAACTTCCGGAGGAGGTCGCATGCCTGCGCAACACCTGCGTCATCGGTGATTCCATGTTCCAAGCGTTGAAAAACACCGCCAGGCCCGGCGTCACCGAGAATGAAGTTCTGGGCGAGGCGTTCAAAGCTTGTTACACGAATGGCGGCGAAGTCTATTCCGGGGTGTTTTGCACCTCCGGTCCCTATAGCTGGCCTAACCTCCGTGGCACGACTGGGCGCACGCTTGAGCCCAATGACGTCATCTACATGGACGTCTACAACACCGCCTGGAACGGCTACAAGACTTGCTACTATCGCACGTTCAGTCTCGGTGAGCCTTCCAAGGCTACGCGAGCGGCTTATCAGCGAGCCTATGATTGGCTTTACGGCGCCATCAACATCATCAAGCCCGGGATCACCACCAAAGAGATCGCCGAGAAGTGGCCGTCCGGACCGAAGGTGTGGGCCGACATCGGCGTCAAGACCGAGGACCAGACCGCGGGCAGCAACTGGGCGCATGGCATCGGTCTGACCCTCTACGAGCCGCCGCTAGTTTGGCGCGCCTGCTCGCTCGAGTACCCAATGGTGATCGAGGAGGATATGTGCTTCGCGATTGAGACCCAAGAGGGCGATGGCGAGGGTCAGGGCGTTCGTATCGAAGAGGTGATCCACGTCACCAAGACCGGCGTCGAGATCCTTTCGCGGTGGCCAGTCAAAGAAATGACGGTCATTCCGTGCTGACGCGGCGTTCGCCCCCCGCCATCTGCGGCGGGGGGGCGCTTTTCCTTTTTCGCGCATTCTCGGGGGTTCAGCGGATGATCGTCTACACTTACGCTTGTCAAAGCTGCAAGCACACGTTCGATGCACTTGTAGCCTCCGCTCGCGAGCAACCCGCCTGCCCGCTGTGCCGATCCGAAAACACGCTCTTTAATCCGGTCTGCCGGCCGTCGATCCGGCCCGCCAACAAGCGACGACGTGGTGTATTCGACATGAGTTCGGGCAGTTGCCCGTGCGGGTGCGGCAACAAGCGAGCTCGAGCCGGGGCAGCGGCCATGTGAGGCGAAGAGGGCGCCGAGTTACCGGGTGCTGACACCCTTAGGTTTCCGGAACTGTCGCCACCTTCAAGTTTGTAAATCCGCCCTTCCGATGGACATCGGATCATGTCATCCGATTTCGCATTCTGGTTGGCACTCGCGGTAAAGCTGGTGCTGACGGCTGGAATCGTCGTTACGGCCTCGTTCGTGACCGAGCATGCCGGGGCACTCATTGGTGCACTCGTGGTCACGCTGCCGGTCACCGTATGGCCTGCCTACGTGTTCCTTGCATTGGATCACGACACGACTTTCATCGCCGAGAGCGTGGTGGGCGGACTTGCGATGAATGCCGTGAGCGGCATTTATATGCTGATCTATATCGTATTGGCGCAAAGGCGCGGTCTCGTTGTCAGCCTGCTCACGGCGCTCACGAGTTGGCTCGTCCTGGCACTAGCGGCGCGTTTCGTCACCTGGACGATGAGCATTTCCGTCTTGGCCAATCTCGTCGTTTACCCGGTATGCATTTTGCTCACGAGCAGATTTCGCGACGTCGTTATGCCGCCGAAAGTGCGGAAATGGTACGATGTACCATTGCGCACATTGCTGGTCTGCGCGCTGATGGGAACGGTGCTCGTGATCAGCAACGTGGTCGGACCAGTGGCCACCGGATTCGTTGCTGTCTTTCCGATTTCGACGACCAGCACCATGCTCATCCTGCAGCCCCGGATCGGGGGCCGAGCGAGCGCCGCAGTCATCGCCAATGGGCTGTTTGGGCTGGCGGGTATAGGCGCCGGATTAACTGCATTATACATTTCTCTCAAGCCACTCGGGATTGTGCCAGCATTGGTACTGGCGCTTATTGTCCCGGTGACGTGGAATCTGACAGTCTGGGCCGTCCGCACCCGCGGCGTGTTCTTTTGCCGCCGACCCGCGCATGGTTCGACGCATACCATCGACTCCGTCTCGACACGGTCCAGCGAAGTAATACGCGCCAAAAATTGAGGTTTCCTCGGAAGAATGTTGTCGATGACAAACCCGATGGAGCGCCTGGCCGAAGGAAGCCTGGCTGCAGTGATTCTCGAGTGACACATGAATTTCGAGCTTGTCCATAACGGGTCACGAATTGAGCGGATGCTCGACAAACTGACCGCCTGAACGGGCCCGGAAAAATATTGGAGGGGAAGACCATGCGGGCGGCGCTTGCGTTCACGCCATCGGAATCAAAGCGGCTAATTGCCAAAGGGGTAGTGGCGATGCCGGAGATGCGGTCTGCGCTGTCCGATGGAGAAATCGTAGTAGCCCACGGCTCTACCAACGTATACGTGGCTGAAGAGTTGTTGGGCTTCTGCCCGCAGCGGGAGCAGTTCATATCAGGCCAGGTGATCAACGGAGTGCTGTGCCAGACCGCGCCCGAGGACAAGCCACCGATCATTCGGATCATTCGCGGCCAGCTCATGGGCCCCAAGCCGACGATGGAGGAAACACTGCGCGGCTTCGGCGCGACCGGCGTGTTCATCAAGGGGGCGAACGCAGTGGACCCGGATGGCAACGCCGGCGTGTTATGCGCTCATCCGGAAGGTGGCACCATCGGCTTTGCCTACGGCATTATCAGCGCCCGCGGTCTTCAGCTGATCGTCCCGGTTGGGCTTGAAAAACTAGTGCCCTCGGTACCGAAGGCGGCGCGCCATCTGGGCCAAGAGACGCTGTATTATCATTCCGGTTTGCGGGTCGGCATGTTGACGATCACCAATGGCATAGTCGTCACAGAGATCCAGGCGCTGACGACCTTATTTGACGTGACAGCTGTCCACGTCAGCAGCGGCGGGGTCAACGGCTCCGAAGGCTCGGTAGTGATCGCGATTGACGGGGAGAAGGCGGAATTGGACCGGGCCATCAAATTCTACGAGGGTATCAAAGGTGAACCGCCGCTGAAGTCGCAGAAAGCGCTGTGCTTCAACTGCCTGCCTACTTCGCCCAGCCTGATGAAATCCAAGGCGGAGCAATTCGCCGGGAGTGAGAAACGCCATTGCATTTATCAGGGCCGCCGTGAAGATGAGCTACCCGCTTTCTTCAAGCGGCGCGCGCCTGCCGGCTAAATCCCAACCTCGCCAAAATACTAAGGGATTAAAGTGTCAAGTAGCACTTACCTTCGCGCGAATGTAGCGCTTTTTGCTGCCGGATTTGGCACATTCTCGTTGCTTTATTGTGTGCAGTCGCTCATGCCGATCTTTTCTGAGGATTTTGGCGTCAGCCCGGTGACAAGCAGTCTTTCGCTATCGCTACCAACGGGTGTTCTCGCGATCACGATCTTTGTTACCGGATTCATGTCGGAATCATGGGATCGCAAGATGCTGATTAGCATCTGCCTGCTCGTCTCGTCAGTGCTGACGTTTGTGGCGGCGCTGTCGCCGTCCTGGATCGGTCTGCTGGCGGCTCGTTCGTTGCTGGGCATCGCCTTGGGCGGCGTGCCGGCTGTGGCGATGGCGTACTTGGCCGAGGAAGTTCGTGGTGTGGGCTTTGGATTCGCCATGGGTCTATATGTCGGCGGTACGGCATTGGGCGGGATGGCTGGGCGGGTTATAACCGGCTTCGTTGCAGGGTTCTGGTCCTGGCGTACTGCTCTATACACTGTCGCTGTCCTGGGGCTGATGACAAGCGTCGCGGTCTGGGTGCTACTGCCCCCCTCGGATCATTTCGTGCCGCAGCGGGGCCTCGGCTTTCGCGTCCGCGCGGCCGCGCTTTCGATGAACATCCGTGGTGCAGGCCTTTCCTGGCTGTTTCTAACAGCCTTCCTCCTCATGGGCAGCTTTGTAACGATATATAACTATTCCACTTATCGTCTAGTGGCGCCGCCCTATAACCTGAACCAGACCGCTATCGGTGCTATCTTCCTGCTTTATCTCCTCGGCATGGTTGCTTCGGCGTTGTTCGGTCGACTCGCCGATCAATTCGGCCGCGGTCCAATGCTGGCGATCTCAATTGTGCTGATGCTATCCGGTTTACTCCTCACCACGCTGCAATCTCTGTCGACCATTATCGGTGGGATGGCCCTCCTGACATTTGGCTTTTTTGCAGGCCATTCGGTTGCAAGCGGTTGGGTCGGTCACTTGGCTCCGGTAGCGAAGGGTCAGGCAGCATCCTTGTACCTTCTTGCCTATTACCTCGGCGCCAGCATTATTGGATCCTATGGCGGTCAGTTCTGGGCTCATGGAGGCTGGAACGGTGTGGTGAAGCTCGTCGGCCTCCTCCTTGTCGCAGCGCTCATTATCTCGCTCCGGCTTGCTTTGCTGCGAACACCAATCATCAGCCGAGAGTCCTCTGTGGATTCTCGCGAACAAAGATTCCGATAAGAGGATGGTCTCGGTAAGCCCGATGCCCGGTATTCTGAGTATGCCGCTGGAATAAAAAATTTGCACCTTCAAAGGCTGGAAACCAAATGTCCACCATCGACCGGAAGCACAGTTCCGGTAATAAATGCGCCGCCATCTCCCGCCAACAGCATCAGCGGCTCCACTAAATCCTCCAGGCGCGTTAGCCTTCGCATCGGAATACGGCGGATCAAGGCTTTACCTTTCTCAGTCGTAAAGAACTCACGATTGAGATCGGTTTCGACGTATCCGGGCGCCAACGCATTGACTCGTATCTGGTGCCGAGCCCATTCAAGCGCCAGCTGCTTCGTCAGTTGAATGAGTGCAGCCTTTGCCGTAGCATAGGCCGTTACCTGTCCGCCTTGTCGCAGCCCGAGAATCGAAGCAACGTTCACGATTGACCCACCGCCCCCTTTTGCAAGCATATGCCGTGCTGCTTCACGAGCAACAAGCCAGCAGCCACGAAGATTGGTGTCGAGGATCCTGGTAAAGCTCTCCGGCGTCTGCTTGAGAGTCTCGACCATCTCCGTCACGCCGGCGTTGTTGATTAGAATCGTCGGCACACCCCAGCGCTCGACCATGGTCGCGAAGGCGGTCGTTACTGACTCAACTTGCGTTACATCCATTTCCACCGCGTGCGATGTTCCGCCTGCGCGGTCGATATCTGCGGCAGATTTCTGCAGTGCGTCCTGAGATCTCGCAGCCAAAATAACATGGGCGCCTTCGCGTGCGAGAACCTCCGCAAAGAATTTACCCAACCCACGAGAGGCGCCTGTGACGACAACGATGCGATTAATGAGTCGTGGGTGCACGGGTCCGCGTATCTCTGGCAACTTCTTCAGGTCGGCGTTCGAAAATTCATGCATCGATCGCGTTCCTTCCACTGCCGGGTGACCCCTGCTCAATCAGTAGTGGCCTTCAAGCTGCCTTGCGTTTAGGCTCGAGCATCGCGAAGGCAGCAAGCACCTCGTCAATTGAACCCGCCGGCCAGCGGTCGACGAAGGCCTCCAGACGATCAAAGGCAGAAGACGGCACGTTCTGTTCGGTGCCAATTCGGCGGACCAGCTGGGAGACTCCGGCGCGATCATAGGCGTAATCGCGCGCGGTCATTCGCTGATCCTGCACGATGGTGCGGCCATCGGTCATCTCTGCCTCGATAACGGTGGAAAGCGTTGCAACCTTGTCATCGCTTACCAGTGCGATCCGGCCGATCAATTCGTTCACCTTGGGGTCGTTGTAGGTCGTCATCCGCTTCATATCCGGGACACCGTAGAGCAAGGTGGCGGCGATGCAGAAGGGAATGCTCATCAGCGTGCCAGAGATGGAGTTGAATGGGCCGACTGCATCCATGCCGGCGTATCCGGTCTCATAGGGATTCATATGCACGCGAACGGCTTTGATGGGGGCATCCGCGATCTTTTCGCGCAACACGAGCGCGGCAGTTACCGGCGTCTGGTTGAAGGCACAGACCGGGTAGGGTTTGAACGCGACGCGCAAAATCGCCCAATCCTCGCCAAGGCGTCGTGCGAGCGCTTCAACGTCGCAATCGCCGCGAGCAAAGGCACGCACGAATCCCGACTTGCCCTCGAATGCGTGCGGCGCAGAAACTGAGCCCGCCTTGGCAAGCTCGGCCGCGAGCCAGCCGGTTTTTCCAACGACGCCGACCTGGTACCGCCACTCATCCGTGCCATCGGCGAAGGACTGCAGGAGACCGCCCGCGAACGATGCCGCATTTGCGAGCGCCGCAGCGAGACGATCTTCGTCGAGGCCGAGGAGTTTTCCGGCTGCGGCCGCTGCTGCGATAATCCCGTAGACGGTGGACGCACGGAAGCCCACTGGTGTCGTCATGCCCGCATAAGCCTTCTCCAGAAGCCCACCGGCTTCGTAGCCGGCAACGAGCGCCGGTATGAGACGTTCCACCGGTAAGCGCCGCGCTTCGATCAGCGCGGTCAGCAGCGGGATAATAATGGTGCCGAAATGAGCAGCGCCGCAGGTATCCTCCTGGGCGCGCCCATGGAACAGGGCGGAATTGGCGACACAAGCCCCACCGATCGAGGTCTTACGGCCGTCGCCAAGGAGTGTTGCGCCGCCACGTTGCTCGCCATCCATGGCGAGGGCGGCCGTGCGAGCAACAATGGCATAGGGTGTATCGTGGCAGTCGAGCCCCATGGCGTAACCGTTGAGCAGGCACACGCGCGCCTTCTCGACGACCTCGGCTGGCATGCGGGCGGTGTCAAGGCGGTGAATGAAACTCGCCATCTGCTGCGACAACGTGCTGGCCATGGAACCCTCCTTCGGGCGAAGCCCGGCTTAGTCTTATCGCAAGATACCGCTGCCGGATCCTCGCATTTGCTCGGAGACCCTCAATGGTATCGCGAAAAACGATCTGTCCCTTGTCGATCACAGTCGCCTCGGTTGCGATCCTGAGACAGAAGTGCATGTTCTGCTCGGCAATGAGAACGGTCGCGCCCATATCGCGCAAGCGACGAAGAAGTTCACCAATGCGCTGCACGACGATGGGGGCAAGCCCCTCGCTGGGCTCGTCCAGGAGGAGCGCAATCGGGTTCCCCATCAGGGTGCGTGCGATCGCTTCTTATTGCCGCTTATTCTGGAACATCCGTCACCAGCCGTCAAGGAACATGACTAGTGAATCACTAATCATATTTGATCGTTGCGGGCATTGATCGCGAACAGCAGCTGGGCCGTCGCCGCCACGCTGCCGTCGCGGCGATTCTCGGTGACCCGCACGCTAACGTGCGCGACACCCTCGGCCCGTTGATCGCAGCGCGCCGAGGCGACGAGCGTCTTAGCGCGCGTTGTGGCAAGCAGACCGACCGTCAGATTGAGCAGCTTCGGGAAGCGTTTGCCACTGCGGCTGGCGACCGCTGCAGCCGCCGTTTCGATGAGTTCGATCACGATGCCGCGCCGCACCGCTCCGCTTAAATCTCGATGTGCCTCGGAGATCCGTGCATTGAGTATCGCCGAGGAATCGTCGGCGCTGACCGATTCCATCCGCGGCGGCGCAGAGATTCCGCTACCCGCATTCGACGCGGGCAGGCGCTGACGCCGCGATCGATCGTTCACGTCCCCGAATGTAAAGCCCCCGGTGATGAACTTCAGGTATGTCTTAAGGACCCATGCTGGCAGCGGATCGTTTGCGCCTTCGCGATAGATGAAGTGATAAGAAATATAGTTGCGGGCGGCGAGCAGGATGCAGACGATGACGTCCAATTCTTCTTCGCTGTAGCCGCCGAGCTCTCCCTCCTGCTTGTTCCGCCGCAAGGACCGCAAATAGCCCTGGGTCATATTGTCCATGTGGTGGCGGAACGCCTTGGGGGAGAAAGTCTCGGCTTCGTTGAGGATCCGGTAGAATTCCGGCGTCTGGTGCAGGAACTCAAAAAACGCCTGAAAGCCGATCTGCTCGCGCTTGAGGCCATCCTTGCATCCGCCGAGACGTTTGCGGATATAGTCGAGCAATTGTTGACCCAGTTCGGGCAGCAGCTGATCAAAGAGGTCCTGCTGCGATTCGAAATAGTTGTAGAACGTCCCCTGGGCTACGCGCGACTTGGCAGTGATTTTCGCGACCGAAGCGTTGGCGTAGCCCTCGAGACCGACGATTTGCGTTGCCGCGGCAATCAATTTGCGGCGGGTTGCCGCCGATTTGTCAGCACGGGTCATGCCGCCGCGCGGGCGGGCTATCGTGGTCTTTAAGGCGCCGAGCTTGCCGCGGGTTGGCATTTTCACGTCCTGAAACACAAGAAAGAAGCGCGCCGCCGGCGCGCCACATCGGTCTCCTCATGTCAAATGCATGACATGAGGATCGGGCAACGGCAATTATGAATGGTGAGTCTATGTTCATTTTTGTGTTGACTCAAGTCTCTACCGGTCGCCATATTTAAAAAACAGGATTGCGGACGGTGCGGTGCGATCCCGTCAAGCCCGCAGCAGCGAGGCGCGATTGACTCGATCCCAGGCGAAGCTTTCGGCATCCGAGCTGCTGCAGCTGTATGCCGGCATGAGGCTGGTCCGCGAAGTGGAACAGCGCCTGTCCGGGCTGTTCAGTGACGGGGAGATTCCCGGCTTCATTCATCTTTCGATCGGTCAGGAGGCGGTTCCGATCGGAATCGTGGCCGCGCTGCAGCCGGGCGACACGCTTGCTTCGAATCATCGCGGCCATGGCCATGCGATCGCCAAGGGGCTCGATCTTTCGCGGTTCTTCCTGGAAATCCTCGGCCGGCGCGAAGGCTATTGCCGTGGCCGCGGCGGCTCCATGCATGTGGCGGACATGTCGGTTGGGATGCTCGGCGCCAACGGCATCGTGGGGGCGGGCCTCCCAATCGCGGTTGGCAGCGCGCTCGCTCATCAGCTGCGCAAGAATGGAAACATCGCCTCCGTGTTCTTTGGCGATGGCGCGCTAGCCGAAGGAGTACTCCATGAAAGCTTCAATCTGGCCGCGTTGTGGAGGCTTCCCGTCCTCTTCGTCTGCGAGAACAATGGCTGGTCCGAATTCTCGCCCGCCTCGCGCCAGATAGCCGCGGAAGCGCCGGGCCTTGCCCGCGCCTTTGGCATCGGAACTGAGACCGTGGACGGAAATGACGTCGTAGCCGTTCGCGCCGCTGCCCTCGCCGCAGTCGGACGAATCCGCGACGGCGACGGCCCGTTCCTGATCGAATGCAAGACCACAAGAATACGCGGCCATTTTGAAGGCGATCCTCAGAAGTATCGCGACGCGGCCGACCTCGAGGCGGCCGGGCGCAAGGATCCGATCAAGCGCGCCGAAGAAACGCTGCGCAAGATGGGCGTGTCGGAGGCCGATATCGCCGCCGCCGCGGACACGGCAGCGCGCCGCGTCGACGAGGCCGTCGCGATCGGGCGTGCCGGCACGTCGCCAATTCCCTCCGAGGCTCTGGCCGATGTCTATGCGAAGGTTGCGGAGGCGCGTCGATGACCGAGGTCAGGTTCGGGCAAGCCGTCAACCGCGCGCTCGCCGATGCGATGGCGCAGGACCAAGCGGTGGTGCTCCTCGGCGAGGACGTGGCCGCCGCAGGAGGCCCCTTCGGCGTCACGCGCGGTCTTCTCGACCGCTTCGGCCCGGAACGGGTGCGCGACACGCCCATATCGGAGGCTGCCATCGTCGGCGCGGCGGTCGGCGCGGCGATGTCTGGCCTGCGGCCGGTCGTCGAGATCATGTTCATGGATTTCGTGACGCTCGCCATGGATGCTCTGGTCAACCAGGCTGCCAAGGCGCGCTTTATGTTCGGCGGGCAAGTGTCCGTGCCGATCGTCGTGCGCATGCCGCACGGGGGCGGCATCAACGCCGGCCCGCAGCATTCGCAGTGCCTCGAAGCTTGGCTTGCCCATGTCCCCGGCCTCAAGGTCGTATGTCCAGCAAACGTGGCGGATGCCTATGCGCTTCTGCGCGCCGCGATCGACGACGACGATCCGGTGATCGTCATCGAGAACAAGGCTCTTTATGCGACCAAGGGCGAATTGCCTGAGCCGAAACCTTCTGCGTCGATCGGGCAGGCGCGAATTGCAAGGCCGGGCCAAGACATTACCATCGTAACCTATGGCGCGATGGTGACAGTTGCTCTCGCCGCCGCGACCGAGCTCGAAAAAGAAGGCATCAACGCCGAGGTGATCGATCTGCGGAGCCTGCAGCCTTGGGATGAAACCGCGGTCTTGGAATCGCTTTCTCGAACCCACCGCGTGGTCGTTTGTCACGAGGCTGTGGAGGCATTTGGCACCGGCGCCGAGATCGTCGCACGGCTGGCCGACATCGGATTCGACGAACTCGACGGCCCCTTGGTCCGCGTCGGCGCGCCCTTTATGCCGCCGCCTTTCGCCAAGACGTTGGAAGACTGGTTCCGGCCCGACCCCGCGCGCGTGATCGCGGCGGTGAAGCGGGCGATCGGGTGAGGGGAGGATCAATATGTCTGAGCGCGTCCTGGTGGAGAGTACCGATCATATTGCCGTCCTGACCATCAATCGGCCGCAGGCGCTCAATGCCCTCGATGTACCAACCCTGCTCGAGCTCGAAGCCGCTTTCGAACAGCTCGAACGCGACGACGATGTTCGTGTCATCATCTTCACCGGCGCCGGCGACCGCGCCTTCGTGGCAGGAGGCGATATCGCTGATCTGAACTCGCGCAACGGCCTGGCGCATTACCGAGAATTCGCCGAAGTCGTGCATCGCGTTTTCCGGCGCATCGAGATTTGCGACAAGCCAACGATCGCTGCCGTCAATGGCTACGCGCTCGGCGGCGGCACCGAGCTCATTCTGGCGACTGACATCCGTATTCTCGCCGACACCGCCCGCCTCGGCCTTCCTGAAATTACGCTCGGCCTGTTTCCCGGCGCTGGCGGGACGCAGCGGATCATTCGGCAGGTGCCGCCCTGCCGCGCCAAGGAGATCATGTTCACGGGCGAGCAGATATCCGCTGCGGAGGCAGTCGCGATCGGGCTTGCGAACAAGGTGGTGCCGAAGGAGAGCGTTCTGACCGAGGCGCGCGGCCTCGCAGCGAAGATCGCGGCCAAGAGCCCGCTGGTGCTAAAATTACTCAAGCGGACGCTGATCAACGGCGCCGACATGCCGCTGTCGGCTGCGCTTCCTTACGAGCAGAGCATGATCGGTCTCGTGCTCGACACCAGTGATGCGCACGAGGGCTGCACGGCATTCCTCGAAAAACGATTGCCGACATTTACCGGACGCTGACGCCATGACCGCGACGGATTTCGTCATGCCGAAGCTCGGGCTGACGATGACCGAGGGCACGATCGCGCGCTGGAGCGTCGCACCGGGCAGCCATTTTGAGGCCGGCGACGTCATCGTCGTCGTCGAGACCGACAAGATTGCTTACGACGTCGAAGCACCGGCTCCCGGTATTCTTCACGCGGTCCTGGTTTCCGAAGGCAATGCAGTTCCAGTTGGCACGCCGATAGGGCGATGGGAGGTCGGTGACGTCGAAGTCTCCCTTGACGCACCGGCGGAGGCTGAACCTGTGGTCGACGAACCCGCTGCTCCGCCGCGCATTGGTTCGGAAGAAATGCGTATTCCGGCAACGACGCCGTCCGCAGGCGACGGCGAACGTATCCTGGCAACGCCTTATGCGCGGCGGCTGGCCCGGGAAGCAAGCATCGATCTTCGTTCGGTCAACGGCAGTGGCCCGCGCGGCCGGATCAAGGCGGCGGACGTCAATCGGGCAATCGCAGCGCGCGGATCCCGCGCTGTGGCGCCAGCGCACGGCCCCGTCGCCGAGCAGTCGCGGACCGCCGTGATTACCGCTGGCGCTGAGGTCGACATCACGCGACTTCTCACGCTCAATGCGGACATCAATCGGGGCGTGCCGACCTTGCACGCCGAACTCGTGCATTATGTTGCTCTGGCCGCCTCGCGGGCATTAAATATCGCCCCCGATCAATTGGTCATCGGGCTGGCACGGGGCCGCGATGGAGCGGCGGGAATGGCCAGCATGCTCAGAAAGGACGACTGCCGGAGCCTCGGCGGCATCGTCGCCCGCATCGAGAGTAGTACCGCGGCTGACGCATCGTCGCCGCCTGGCACTCTTTGGATCGACCGCGCGCAGGAGGGCATTTCCTTCTTCTCGGCCGATCCGCCAGCCGGATGGCCGGCTTCAATCAGCGTCGGTTCAGTACGAAGTGAATTTCGCCCTGACCCCGAAGGCCAGCCGGTACGTGCGACCGCGGCCACTCTCGTGCTCGCGTGCCGTGCCGGGGAGTTCGACCCCGCTTCGACGCAGAGCTTGTTGGGCCGAATCCGCGCGCTGCTCGAAACCCCCCTCCTTCTCCTCGCTAGCTGAATATAGGTGCGCCCATGGATTTCCTTTTGTCAGAAGACCAAAAAATGATTGCGGAGACGGCGCGCAAGGTCGGGGATCAGTTCGGGCTCGACTATTGGCGCGATCTCGACGCCAAGAAGAGTTTTCCGGCCGAATTCTGGGGCGCGGTCTGCAAAGCAGGATTGTGCGGCGTCGCGCTTCCCGAACAGTACGGGGGGGCCGGCCTGGGAATGCTGGAAATGGCTTTGATCGTGGAGACCCTCGCAGCCTGCGGCGGCGGCTCGACGGTTGGCCAGCTATTCATGGTCAATCCGATCTTCGGAGGGGTCTCCATTGCGCGTTTCGGCTCCGCGGCCATGAAGTCCGAGCTGCTGCCCAAGCTGGTGGCAGGGGAGATCAATTGCTGCATGGCGTTGACCGAGCCCGATTCGGGTTCTAACAGTCTCGAAATAAAGACCTTCGCGACGCGGGAAGGCAACGGCTGGCGTCTCAACGGCCGCAAGATCTGGATTACCGCCGTCGATGCCGCGCAGAAAATGCTCGTCATCGCGCGAACTACGAAGGCGCAGGAAGTCAAGCGCCGCACCGACGGCCTTTCGATGTTCATTATCGACGTGGAGCGCAAAGGCCTGACCTTCACGCCGATCGATAAGCTCGGCACCAACACCTTGTCTTCGTGCAGCGTCTTTTTCGAGGACGTGCGTGTCGACGGCGGCGAATTGGTCGGCACGCTCGACCAGGGCTGGCATGAGCTGCTCGATGTGCTCAACACCGAGCGGATCGTGACAACCGCTGGTTTGGTGGGGGCCGGCGATCTTGCTCTTCGCCAGGCCGTCGCCTATGCGAACGAGCGGCGCGTCTTCGGCAATAAGCCGATCGGAACTTATCAGGGAATCCAGTTTCCCCTCGCCCAGTCATTTGCCGAGATCGAATGCGCAAGATTGATGAACTACAAAGCGGCGGCGCTGTTCGACAAAGGCCTGCCTTACGGATCGGAGGCGAACACCGCCAAGCTCATTGCTTCCCAGGCAGCCTCGACCGCAATTGAGAATGCGATGCAAACGCTCGGCGGAATGGGATACGCCAAAGAGATGCACCTTGAACGGTTGTGGCGTGACGCACGCCTATTCCGCTTCGCCCCGATCTCCGAGCAGATGATTCTCAATTTCATTGCCATGCAGAATCTTGGATTGCCGCGGTCTTACTGAGGCGGCGCGAGGTGCCAACCGATGATGAATCTATCAAGCTTCATTCGCTTCCATGCCATGCGGACACCGCAGCGAATTGCCGTCGTTTTCAAAGATCAACACATCACTTTTGCTGAGCTGTTGCATCGCAT
>Ga0187856_1001033_pt1 | contig 23036 bp, 17 predicted proteins | sample June2016WEW_8_40_FD_132443 | JGI IMG/M metagenome (GOLD analysis project Ga0187856, IMG submission 132443) | Peatland microbial communities from SPRUCE experiment site at the Marcell Experimental Forest, Minnesota, USA - June2016WEW_8_40 | ecosystem: Environmental > Terrestrial > Soil > Wetlands... | reverse complement strand
GTGGACAAGCGCGCCGACATCTGGTCCTTCGGCGTCGTGATATACGAAATGCTCACTGGGCGCCGATTGTTCAAAGGCGACCACGCCTCCGAGACGCTGGCCTCCGTCTTCAAGGACCAGCCTCCCTGGGACGACGTTTCTCCGCGTGTGCGCCGGCTGCTCAAGAAGTGTCTGGAGAAAGATCCCAAACGCCGTTTGGCCGACATCGCCGATGCGTGGGGATTGCTGGATGACGCGCCGCCATTATTGTCGCGGCTCGGAATAGCGGCGTGCGTGACGGCCGGAGCGCTGTCCCTCGCGTTGGCGGCTGCGCTGTGGGCATTGTGGCATGTTCCGCCGCCGGTGGACCGTCCGCTGATGCGATTGGTGGTGGATTTGGGAACCGATGGCGCTCTTCAGGATACTATTACTCCGCTGACCATTTCGCCGGATGGCCGCAGGCTAGTCCTGACCCAGGGCGGGAGACTGTGGATGCACCAGCTTGACCAGGCTCAGTCCAGGGCGGTGCCCGGAACGGAGGGCGCTTTTAATCCATTCTTCTCGCCCGACGGCCTGTGGATCGGCTTCGCCAGGAGCGCCAAGCTTTGGAAGGTTTCCGTGCAAGGGGGGCGCTCCAGTGGCGCTCTGCGACGCACCCAACCTACGCGGAGCGAGCTGGGGACCGGACGGCAAGATCGTCGCCGCTCTGGATCGCGTTGGCGGTCTTACGAGGGTTCCCGAGAACGGAGGGAAGCCGGAACCCCTGACGCATACCGACCCTCAGAGCGAAATAACCTCTCACCGCTTTCCGCAGGTCCTTCCGGACGGGGCGGTCCTGTTCACCGCCGGGAACGGCACGAACCCCAACGCGAACCTCATCATGGCCCAATCTCTCAAGACCGGCCAGAAGAAGATTCTGTGGAAAGGCGGCACGCGTGCACGCTGCTTGCCGGGCGGTTACCTGGTCTTCGTCTATCAAAACACCCTCTACGCCGCTCCCATGAAAATGGAACGGCTCGAATTGACGGGCCAGCCACAACCGGTGCTGGAAGACATTGCCGTCTCTCCCTATGGCGACAGCGCGTGGTATGACGTCACGCAATCTGGCACCTTGGTTTTCGTTCCCAGCCAGGCCGCGGAGGTGAAGCGATCCATCGTCCGGCTGGCGTCCGGCGCAATGGGCGCGGCGCAGACTTCGCTTTTGCCCGGTCAGGCGGCTTACACAGACGTTCGCTTTTCGCCCGATGGGAAGCGCGTGCTGATTGGTTGGGAGCAAAACCACATAACCGACATCTGGGTCGACGATCTGGCGCGAGACGCGCCTGCCAAGCTTACGTTCGGTACCGCTGTCAAGACCATCCCGCGATGGACGCCCGACGGCCGCTACGTGTTTTTCTTCACCAGGAGTGGGCGCGGAGACGGGATTGCCACAGTTCGCGCGGATGGCACTGGAGAGGTCACTCAACTACTGGACCAGCGCCCTGCCATGGGTGGCTATTCGATTTCGCCGGATGGGAAAACGCTAGCGTACGCCGAAAGAGGTTCCGGCACAGGCCAGGATCTGTGGACCGTCCCGATTGACCTCACGGCAGGCGTTCCCAAGAAGACGGGCGACCCCCAGGTGTTTCTGCGTACTCCCCAGGATGAGACCAGTCCGGCGATTTCACCCGATGGACACTGGATAGCCTACGTCTCGAATGAGTCCGGTCAGAACGAAGTATATGTCCGCCCCTTCCCGGGCGGACGTGAGGCCGACAGCGGCAAACGGCTGGCATCGAGCGGCGGCGGTGTCGCGCCGGAGTGGTCGCCCAACCGTCACGAGCTGCTCTACAGGAACTTGAACGGCCAGATCATGGATGCACCTTACACTGCATCCGGCGGCGCATTCGCCGCGGATAAGCCCCGGCTCTGGTCCTCTGTGATCGTAGGGGAATACGCCATCGCTCCGGACGGCAAGAGCGTTGCGGCGATCCTCAATCCCCCCGCCGGCAAGGACCAAGCCGCACCCGTCGAGGCCATCTTGGTCCTCAACTTTCTCGACGAGCTGCGACGGCGTATGCCGACCGGAAAGTAACCCTGGCGGGTCACTGACCAGATCCGCGGCTCCAGGTTGGGAGGAGTCTGGAGATCGGAAGCATCTCGGAATGGTTTGCTCCTGTGACACGGCGTTCCATGAAAATGGCGATGCTCGGCCGGGCCGTGGGCCAATGGGCGATACGTCGCCATACCGCAGGATGGCCGCTGTCCCGGCCGGCGCAACGGCAGTTCCGCGACGGCGTTAACGCGCCATATCGTCGCGAGTTTGGATCTATGAAAGGCCGCACTGTGGCGCCATTCCCCGATTGATGGCGCTCTGCCCGCGTATTATGATGGACCCAACCGCACTGGAGGAGCCATGCATCTGCTGTTACAGGATGTCCGTTATGCCCTGCGCATGCTGGGCAAGAATCTCGGACTGACCACCGTCATGGGCTGTCCCTGGCGGTCGGCATCGGCGCCAACAGCGCCATCTTCAGCGTGATCGACGCGCTGCTGCTTCGCCCTCTACCATACCCGCAACCGGAGCGGCTGGCCAACATTTGGCTGCATTCCCCCGGATAGGCATCTTCCGCGACTGGCCTTCGCCGGGCCAGTACATCGATATCCAGAATGAAAATCATTCTTTCGAGGAGATGGCGATTGCGAGCCTCGGCCAGATGACGCTCACTGGCCGCGAACAGCCGGAGAGAGTCGACGGAATGCGCACGTCTTCCACGCTGCTGCACATGCTCGGCGCCAGGCCGCTGCTGGGACGGCTGCTACTTCCCGAGGAGGACAAGCCCGGCAAGCCGGCGGTTGCCGTCCTCAGCTACAGGCTCTGGCAGCGGCTGTTTAATTCCGATGCGGCGATCGCGGGCAGGGGCATCACGCTGAACGGCAATCAGTACACGGTGGCGGGCGTGCTGCGTCCGGAATTCCGCCTCAACTCGGAAGTGATGCCCGCCGAATGGCCGATGGATAAGGCGGACGTATTCCTTCCGCTGCCGCTAGGGGCGGATGCGGTGAACCGGCGCGGCGACGAGAACTACAACGTGATGGCGCGGCTGAAGCCCGGTGTGTCGGTGGCACAGGCGCAGGCGGATATCGACATCATCGCCGGCCGCATCCGGGAGAAGGACAAACGCGATCGCACCTTCGGTATGACCGTGGTCGGCTTGCAGGAGCAGGTGGTTGGCGACGTGCGCCGCGCGCTGCTTGTGCTGCTTGGGTCAGTGGCGCTGGTTCTGCTGATTGCTTGCGCCAACGTGGCCAATCTTCTGATGACGCGCGCGGTGGGGCGCCAGAAGGAAGTCGCCATTCGCACGGCTCTGGGCGCGGGCTGGCAGCGGCTGGTGCGGCAGTTGCTGACCGAAAGCCTGCTGCTGGCTGTGATGGGCGGCGCGGCCGGCCTTGTGATCGCCAGTGTGACCCTGTATGCCGTACGCGCCATCAACCCGGGAAACATTCCTCGGCTGGAGGACATCAGAATCAGTGGTGCCGTTTTATCCTTCACTTTCGCCGTGTCGGTAGTGACCGGCGTCTTGTTTGGCGTTGCGCCGGCGTGGCGCGCCATGAAGGTGGACCTCATCACCTCACTCAAGTCGGGCGGGCGCAGCGGGCAAACCGATGGCGGCATGCACCTGGCGCGAAACCGGTTGCGTGGGCTGCTGGTGGTTTCCGAACTGGCGCTCTCGCTGATACTGTTGGTTGGCGCAGGGCTTCTGATTCGCAGCTTCACGCGCCTGCAAGATGTCCCGCCGGGCTTCAACCCGGACCGCGTGCTTTCCATGCGCGTTGCGCCGGTTGGACCGAAGTACCGGGAGGACAAGGCGGTGGTTCAGTTCTATCAAGCAGTCGAAGACCGCATCAAGCACATGCCCGGCGTAAGGACCGAAGGCCTCGTTTCTGCACTGCCGCTGACCGGAGAAGTGGGATGGGGACAGATCAACGTGGAAGGCTATGCGCCGCCACCCGGGCAAGAGTTGCAGGTGGACCTGCGTGTCGCGAGCACCGATTACTTTCGCGCTCTGGCAATCCCACTACGGAAGGGCCGGTTCTTCAGCGAACATGACGACAGCGCTGGCCAGCAGGTGGCGATCATAGACGAAAAGTTCGCCCGCCGCTTCTGGCCCCACGACGACCCGATCGGAAAGCACCTATGGTTCGACCCCAAGAAGCCGATGACAATTGCCGGCGTTGTGGGAGTGGTGAAGCATTACGGTCTCGACAATGAGGGTAAGATCGCAGTCTATTTTCCTCAACTGCAGCGGCCCGATAACGGAATGTACCTGGTGGTCCGCACGTCGTCGGATGCGGCGGCGCTGTCGGGCGCCGTGGTTCGCGAAATTCACGCCGTCGATTCGGGGGTGGCGGTCTATGAAATCCGCACGATGCAGGACCGGCTCTACGGTTCGCTGGCCCGCCAGCGGTTCGCCGCCGCGATGCTGGGCGCGTTCGCGGCGTTCGCGCTGTTGCTGGCGGCCGTCGGCACATACGGCGTCATGTCCTACCTGGTTTCGCAGAGCACGCACGACATCGGCTTGCGGGTCGCGCTGGGCGCGCAACCGGGTAACATCATCGGCCTTGTGGTCCGGCAAGGAATGGAACTGGCGGCGGGCGGCATCGGTGTGGGCTTGATCGGCGCATTTGCGCTGACCAGGGTGATGTCCAGTCTCCTGTTCGGCGTCACCGCGACCGATGCACTGACATTCTCCGCGGTAGCCGTGATCCTGGCGGTGGTGGCGTTCGCCGCAACCGTAATTCCGGCACGCCGCGCCACCAGCGTGGATCCTATGGTTGCGCTGCGGGAGGAATAGCACGCATTGCGCCATTAGATCGGAGAAGCGCGCGAGGGCCGGGATTCCTTCCACTCCGCACGTTATGACCTGATATCGTTAGCTTTACCAGTGCTCGTTTCCTGCTGCCGCGGTCGCGTTTGCAATCGGGGCGACCAGCAAATGCTCTTGTGCCACTTCTTGGCCAAGTCCGCAAGAATCAGAATGGTAATCTGGCGGAGCGGGCTACTGGGATTCCAACTGGGCCAGCGGATTGTCGAAGTCGAAACCGAACAATCGCGGATTCTCTCCGATCACGGCCGCCGACACAATATAAAAGACGTAGTCGTGGGTCTCCTGCGGTATCTTGTCTCCGTAGGTCGAAAGCAGCCGCCAGAAATTGCGATCCCGCGGGTTCGCGGGTAGCTTCCGGACCAGCGGGAGCACGTAATCCTCGCCCCAGTTGTAGCAAGCCATCACCAGCAGCCCCGAAGCCTGCGCGTCGCTGCCATACAGGTCTCTCATGTATCGCACGGCCGCTTTCGTCTCGCGGTCCCAATGGTGGCGGTCGTCGCCCGGATCGGGCCGCCTGAGGTCGGCCAGGGGCCCGATCTTGAGGTTGTAGCGGACCGCTGTTTCGGGAATGAACTGCCACATTCCTTTGGCGATCCCCTTCCGCGTCATGGGGCCGCTGATGTAGGGGTCGAAATCGCTCTCCTGGAGCGCCAGATAGAAGAACTGGGGCGGTAGTCCGGCCGCGAGCAGCTCCTTGGCGATCGGCGCGATATAGTTGTTATCCCTGGCGGCCCGCAGGTCTTTCGCCAGACGCCCCGACTGCTTCCATTTTTCTATGTACTTCTCCACCTCCGCGACGAAGTCTTTGGGCATGTTCAGCTCACATTCGCCGAAGATGCGGGTGATCCGTAACAACAGCCGTTCCTCGGGGGTCATCTTGCGCTCATAGATATTCAGGGTGGTGAGGAACTGGTCGTAGCTCTTCTCCATCTCTTTGCGACGATCCTGATATTTCCGAATCTCGTCGATTCCCTGTTGGCTGTTGGAATCGGTCACGAGCTGGCGGACATTGGCGATGTCGAGGTCGAGCGACTTCATGGCGTAGAACAGGCTCTCCGCCATCTCTTTCCGCCTGCTCGCCTGCTGGTGCAGATAGAACGAGTAGGCACCGATGCAGACGAGCAATAATGCCAGCGCCCCGATGATCCAACCGTATTTCCGCTTCTGCTTCTTCTGGACCTGGGTGAATGCACGGCGGACGAGCATCGTGTGTTGCCCCGCCGGCTTGTCGTCCGAGCCGGCGCCGAAGTAGTGATCGATATAGATCGCCAGCGCATCCTCCGCGGGTGCCACTCCCGGAGCGGCGGGCGCCGGGGGCGGAGGTGGAGGTGGGGGCGGCGCCACCGACATCGACACGATCGGCCCGGCGATCCCCAGCCGGAAGGTCGCGGAGTGACCGACCAGCACCATCTGCGTGCGCCGACCGTCGACGAACAGACCGTTGCCGCTATTGAGGTCGCGCACGCACCACTGCCCGTTCTCGAACACGACCTCCGCGTGGATGCGGCTGACGTACTCGTTCTTGACCGGGAGACCGCAGTCGTCGGTGCGGCCGATACGAAATGGCTGGCGGAAGGTGTAGCTCTGAATATCGCCGGGGGCAGCTTCGACCGAGACGCAAAGCAAGGGCGGAGATGAGGAGGTCTGTCGTTGGTCCCAGCCAGTCATCGATTCGCCACCGGTTCTTCCATGATAGAGCGCATCAAGGCATCTGGAGCACAACCAACCGTCGGGATACTTCCCGGCTCCCCTGTCTTAGCGGTCAGGCCGGCAACTCTTGTGTAGTCGCAAACCACAGATTGGCCCTTGTCCTGGCACGAACGGTGCCCGTTCCGCCCGAGCGATATGGTTTGTTATCGGTAGGCGCCGTAGAGCACCCAATCCGCTGCTCAACGGGGTTATACTGAACCCCGAAAAGGAGGTTGTCGTGAGGTGGACGATTGCCGTTGCACTGATTCTTGTTTGCGCTGCTTCTGCCTCAGCCCAGACACTGAACGTGAAGATCATTGACCGACAAGACAAAGAAGACGAATACGACTACGCTGCCGTCTACAACAATGTTGCAGTAGGAAAATCCTTCAAGGTTCATGGTGCCACATTCACACTGCAGCTTGCCGATGGCCGACTGGCAATTGTCAACTGCGAAAGCAAATTTGCGGAACATATGGCCGGTCGCGTGGGGAATCGGAGGAGTTGCCGCATGCCTGTGGCAGATAGTATTCAAGCTGACTTCAAAGGCGACAATGCAAAGTTGATTTGGCCCGTCAGCCTAGATGGCAAGAAGATGCAGTCGGAAACATACAAGATTCTAGGCATTTTGGACAAGCCAGATAGCAAATAGGCAGGAAGAGGCAAACACCGACTGTCACCGTCAAGCCGTTCGTGAACTTGACAAACCGCCCTGGTGACCGCCGCTGTGAGGATGACGTGCACAATGGGCAGCCAGAGGTCCTCTCTCCAGGACCGCAGAAGCGAGCAGGCCGTTATCGGTTGAGCCCCATCTCCTTGCTCCGAAGTTTTATCTTCCAGCATTCCTCCATCGCGATGATGTCGTCGGCGGTGGCGTCCGTTCCGGCGACTTGCAGGACGGAGATCTGGTAGTCGCTGGGGGCGCGGCTCTTCGTAGCGAAGCAAGGTGACGCAGGGCCCAGGATGCCGCCGTTCGGGGCAGAAACGGCCCTCAGTTGCGTTCCTAGGCGGACACTGGCTACATTCCTCCCGGTTTGTCCCGCGCCGCACCCAAATGGCAGAGTTCCGCCCCGGCTCTTCGGATTAGGCTGGGGAAGCGTCCATGATTCGCCTGGATTCGGACACCTGCGCCTCTTCGAGTTCTTCCGGTCTTTCCGTGCTCCAACGTGCCGGGGCGCTCGACATCAGTTCGTCCTCTAAATGCCAGCAGATAAAGCCGAGTGCTTCGTCTTTCCCGTTTTGTCATACCGGCCCCGGGGGTACACGTCGGTGGTATACGCTGTCTCGCCCGGTTCCCAGTAGACCGCCAGTGTGTGCCAGCCGTCGAGCCAGAGTCCCAGCGGCTGGATCAACTCGCTGGTCGGGCCGGTGTTGGTGTATAACGCGCGGCCGGAGACGCAAGTCCACTGAATGGTGTGGCTGCCTGATTCGCCGGTTGCCTGGCAGCAGGCTGCGAGCAAGGCCGCATGCCAGATGGGTGCCGGACCGCGTGGTGGAGCCGTGGCCGGGCGGCAAGTGACTTCCGCGCGGACCCGCCCGTCGCGCATCCGCCGGGTTTCCGACAGTAGAGCCGGGGTCATGCTCCGATATCGATTGATATCCCTTTCAGTGGTCATAACACGATTTCCTCCGAATCGCTCTTCTCCTTCCGGTGCGCATCCTTCTCCTTTTGGTGCGCATCGGAGCGAAACTGCAGAATTGGAAGGGCAATTCGGTGACCATCAGTACGTCTGAATCTAAGTCATTCCAATCGTGACGCAGTACGCGATCGTCCGCTTTAGTCAACGTTATCCGCATCTTTACACGAACAGGCTTTTTGGGGTGGGTAAATATTTCCGCACAGCATTGAGTGTGCTGCGGAGATCCAGGACGGAGGATTGGAAAGGGATTGTCAGCCACTCGGAAAGTGACCGGTCGAGGCGGATTGCGAATCGGCTCCGTAGAAGCGATATTCGCTATTAACGGAAACTGTTTTGGGCGGCGAAGTGCCAGCGCGTGCGCGCCGCGCCCGCCGACAGCCCGGCCAAAACCGGACGGTCGGCCATCCGCAGGTAGCGCGTCTCACATCCTAGTGGACTCGATAAGCGCCGCTATCGCAACCTTAGGCGGTTGCGGCTGCTTCCTTGCGGGAACATAGCTGGCAATAAGGGTTACCGCGCCTACCATCAGTGCGACTGCAATGTAGACCGATGGGTCGTTGGCCTGAACCTGGAACAGCATCGATTGAAGCAATTGTGTGCCCGCAATGGAAGCGGCAAATCCCAAGCCCAGGCCGATGCCGGCGAGCGCTAGTCCCTGCCCGAGGACTAGCCGCACAACGCCGCCCGGGCCCGCGCCCAGCGCGATCCGCACTCCGATCTCATTGGTTCGCTGGCCGACCGCGTATGCTACCACTCCGTAGATGCCGGCAATGGCAAGACACACGGCCAAAGCGCCGAAGACCGCAAATAGAACGGTGCGAAAGCGCGGCGCGGCGACATCTTCGGCCAGCATCGCCTCCATGGTCGTGAACTTCATCGGGGCTTCTGGATTTGCTTCATGCGCCACCCGCCGCAATGTCTGGGTGAGCGCATTGGGGTCGCCTGCGGTCCGCACAACCAGGCTTAAAGCTGGCCCGTTAAACCCGTGCTGTCCATACGGCATGTAGCACCCCGGCATCGGCTCGCGCTCCGGGCCGCGTTGCCTCACGTCGCCGACGACGCCAATGATCTTCATACCCTGTAACGAATCGAAGGGACAGAAGATGGTTCTTCCGAGCGGGTCTTGATTAGGAAACGATCGGCGAACGAGCGCCTGGTTCACCACCGCGACAAAGGACCTGTCTGGCGTGTCGCTGTCGCTGAAATCGCGGCCGCTCTTGAGCGCGATTCCAAGCGCCTTGAACGTGCCGGGCGCTACAACGGAAAGCACCACGCTCGGCGCGCGGCTCCAATCCGGCTTCGCCGGCAGTTGATCGATCAGATACGCTCCCGTCGAATCCACATATCCCGGCGGCGCCATCGTCGCCCCGGCCGCCAACACGCCGGGCAACGTGCCGACCCGAGCGAGCATCTCTTTGAAGAGCTGGCGTGTGCGTTCGATACCGACGGGAAATGCAGGAGCCGGCACGGTTGCCCGCATCACGAGGACCTTTTCCGGCTGAAAACCCAAAGCTACGTTGTGCAAAGCGATAAAGCTCTTGATAAACAACCCCGCCGCGCAGACCAGCATCACCGCCAGAGCGATCTCGCCTGTCACCAGCGCCCCGCGGATCCCGGCCATACGCCCGCCGCTCGCGATTCGCGTTCCTCCCTGCTTCAGCGCATCGCTCAATTCGACTTTAGACACATAGAACGCAGGGATCGCTCCGAAGAGCAGGCTCGTGATCACCGAGACCCCTAGAGTGAATCCGAGCACCCATCGATCCATCCCCACTTCGGCCAGCCGCGGAACGTCGGCCGGCGCCAGCGCCACGAGCGTCTTCGATCCCCAATACGCGAGCGCGAGCCCCAACATGCCCGCTGCCAAAGCCAGCAGTAAGCTCTCCGTGACCAACTGCCTCACGATGCGTTTCCGGCTCGCTCCTAGCGCAGCGCGCACAGCCACTTCGCGGGCCCGTGCGCTGGCTTTGCCCAGCAGCAGAGTCGCAGTATTGGCGCACGCGATCAGAAGCACCACGGCGACGGCCCCCAACAACAGGTAAAGCGTCAGGCGAACGTCACCCACCATTTCATTCCGCAGTCTCGTCACTGTAACGCTCCGGCCCTTGTTGGTATCCGGATACCGCTGCTCCAGGCGACGGGCGATGGGGGTCATCTCGGCTTGCGCCTGTTCCACCGCCACGCCGGTTTTCAGCCGGCCGACGGCAAGAAAGTTTTGCCCGCCGCGCGATCCGGGTGCCCCCACGGCTGACACCCAAATATCTGTATTGTCGGGAAACCGGAAACCCGGCGGAAGCACTCCGACGATCGGTCGCAGCCCGTCAGCGCGGATGGTCTTGCCCAATGCCCGAGGATCGCCGCCAAAATGACTCTGCCAATACGTATAGCTGATCATCGCAGCTCCGGCGGCGCCCTGCATGGTTTCTTCCGGCGTGAAAGTGCGGCCGACGACCGGCTCAACGGTAAAGACGCGAAAGAGGTCAGGACTAACGCTAGCCACTTGGGCGTACTCGGCGGTGGAGCCCTGCATCACCGCCGATTCGCGCGAGGCGTAGTAGGCCATCGCCGAAAAGGACGCGCTCTGGTCGCGCCAATCCTGAACGTCGGGAATCGATACCTGCTTCGAAAGGGCCGTGGGCGCCTCGCGCGCGGTCGAAGAGTTGGTGAGCGCCACGATTCGATCCGCATCGCGATACGCAAGCGGCTTCAACAGGACGGCGTTCACCACGCTGAAAACCGCCGTGTTAGCGCCGATGCCGAGCGCCATGATCAGGATGGCGAGCGTGGCGAAACCTGGACTCCGGCGCAGGTTGCGGCCGGCATATTGTAGATCACGCAAGAGATCATCGATATAGTTCACGCGGCGCATATCGCGGCATTCCTCCTGAAGGTGCGTCACATTTCCCACCGTGAGCTGGGCCATCTTGCGGGCCTCGTCCGGCGCCATGCCGCCGGCAATGTTTTCGTCGGTTAGCTGATCGAGGTGAAACCGCAGTTCGCTTTCGAGCTCACGCTCCACATGGCGGCGGAAGAACAGGGAACGTAAACGTAGACGGAGCTTATCCTGCACGCGCACGTCAAGCCTCCTCAATGACGAGATTGATCGCTGACGATAGACGAGTCCAACTCGCCAACTCCGCATCCAACTGACGCCGGCCGGACCGGGTGAGCGAGTAGAACTTGGCCATTCGACCCGTCTCCGTGGGCCTCCATTCCGACTTGAGCCAGCCCTGCTGCTCCAGGCGGTGCAGCGCTGGGTATAGTGAGCCCTGCTGTATCTGGAGAGCCTCTCGGGAGATCTGTTGGATGCGCTTTGCGATCGCCCAACCATGCTTGGGTTCGAGAGAGATTGTCTTCAGAATCAATAAATCGAGCGTTCCTTGAACGAGATCGGTCGGCTTCGCCATAGACCTAGTCTATCAACAAATGTAGACGCTCTTGGTGTCATTTCGTTAGCTTGTATCTGGCGAGCGCCGCACCATAGAAGCACCCTCCGTGCGATCACTGGCTATTCTGTTGGTTGACAGGGCGGCTTCGACTGCGCCTACCGTCGCGACCGCCTCATTGACCCCTCTGGACGGCACTACGTCTTTACGGATTCAGTTTGACGGATTGTCGTCGAAACCTCGAGTGGGCCCAACCAGTCAAGGGCGGCGCCCAATCCGCGCGAGCGATATTTACTAAACTGGGTATGCACTTGACTCAGGTAGCCCCAAGATCTTGTGGTTGCCGGCGGACCGAGGCTCGCAACAGTTTCCAGGGACAACGCCGGCCGCGTGAGCGGGAAGCGTTCGGCGGCCGATCAGGCCGACGGTGACGGTTTTCCGGGCGCCAAGCCATCGGGCGGGGCCCGATGGACCGATGCACGCTGCCTGCGCACGTTTCAAAGGCGGGCGATCAGCAGTCGCAACCCCAACTTATGGTGGTTACCTGAGTCAGGTGCATACCCACTTTTACTAATATCGGACACTGTTTTCCGCCAGCGATGCGCGGGTGCGAGCCACAGAAGCCGCCCACAGCCCGGCTGAAGCCGGCGGTTTGGCCACATCCGTGGCAGGGCGTTTTGGGTCAACTTGACGGACCAACTTCCGGCCCGCGCCACCTCGCCTATCGAACTCTCGCGTTCCAGCCGCTGAACGGCAGCCAGCTTGAACTCCTTCGTGAACATCCTTCTCGACAACCCCATGACTCAATTCTCCTTTGGAATGCCTTTCATCTTCGTTTTTGATCAATTGGGACGGGTCGTCCAAGCCACTCCCCAAAAAAGACGGCACTCTCACGCTGGCCCCCTGGCGGCCATGTTCACTTTGTGCTAAGGATTATTGGGGGCGTGGGGCGTATGGAGTGGATAAGATTGCTTAAAGAAACCCCGGTGCCGACGATTCTTGTTTTGGCCGGGATCTTTTTTCTATTGCTTGCTGTGGCAGGGGGGATTGCCGGAAAAATAAATATCCTTCCGGGCCGGCAGGGGATTTCACTTGGTATCGGCGTGATACTCCTATTGGTGGGTATTATCATCTACCTGGTTCCTACCACCGCTCAGTCGACCGCCGCTCCGACTTCCACGTCAACCCCTGCGCCGACGACCGGACCATCGGAAGGCATTGCTCCTGGACTTGTACAGCCAAAGCTCTCAGGAGGCCACCTCGATTTGCTCAGTACAGCTCGCGGCTGGCCGACGGTTGAAAAGGACGTTTTCAGCGGATCCGAGACGAATTGGTGCCAGGAGGAGGGAACTACGTTCGACAAGGTTGTTTCTACACGTCGAATCAGCGACGGCAAATATCGATGGCAATTGAAATTTAACTCGCCGTTGTCTCTGTATTGCGCTCCCACGGGAGGGGAATCCCTTAACGATTTCTATGCTGCCGTCGATGCGAAGCTAGTGAGTGGTCCGAGCGTTAACGTTCACTACGGGCTGCAGCTCCGTGTGGTCGGCGATCCAGTCGATGGGTACTACGTACTCATGATCACGGATAATCAGTATTGGAAATTCGCCCGGTGGCTCGGGAAAGAATGGAAGGAGTGGGGATGGATCCTCGCGAAAGGCATCCATACCGGCGAATATAATCGCCTCGAGATTGTGGCTGAGGGAACACGGTTCCACTTCTATATCAACGGCGCGTCGGCGGGCTATTATGATGACGACGCGATCCCGCTAGGTCGTACCGGCCTGTATGTCGACAATACGACCGCAGCCGAAGCGGTGGTGGATTTCGATAACTTCGAACTCCGGAAGAAGCCCGAGTAGACTTTCGGCTTGTCACGCTCTCGGCGTTCCGTGTAGTTCACACCTGTTATCGGTAGCTACCATCGAGCTCTTCCACGGCCAGGTGGGGCCCCGTGCCCTGCGCGTTGGCACCTCAAACCTGGGTCCTTCTACTTCGCTTCCATCCGGGGAAACGTAGGTGATCTCGATGATGATCGGCTCAGCCGGGGCGGTGCGCGCTTCGAGTTCTTCCAGTCGCCGCGTTAGATTCCTACTGATCATTTGCCTCCCGGTCCACCTTGACTTCGAAGCGACGAGGATCACAGATCTCCGCGGCATGTTCCCTGAGGTACTCCTCCGTCTCCTTCGCGTTCAAGCCAGCCGGGACGTGGCGGAAACTCAAGAGACCGACGGGGCCAGTAGGCAGAAGACCAGTTTCGCGCAGGATCTCGATGCACTTGTCCTGGTCCAGCGCCAGTTCCGAAGCTGCATGGCGCACCACCATGAGCAGCGGCTCCCTCCGAACCGCGGTTCCAAACCGATCCTCCAGGGCTGCGATCCGTCCGAGGACTGTCTTCATTGGCGTTGCTGCCCACTAGCCGCGGCGGCCTCCAGTGCGGTCACGCGCGCGTCGGCTTAGTGGAGTCCCCGCATAGCACGCGATGTTTCCTACAAACCCAAAGGTCACCGAGCCGGGACACCGGATTCTCCGGCACTGGCGGCGCGGCGTTGGCGCGCTCTTCGTCGGGGATGGCCACCAAGCCGTCGATCTCACCCGGATTGAACCCAGTCAGACTAAGATCGAAGTCCGCAGCACTGAGCTCCTGCAACTCCAAGGACAGCAGATCCTCGTCCCAATTCGCCCACGTTACGGATCGGTTCACCATTAGCCGGAACGCCTTGACCTGGGCCTCGGTCCCTCAGCCTTGCTGTGGCTGTCTGCTCGCCTTGGTGAACGACCGTGGTTCTAGCGTCATGAAGCCATTTGGCCGCGGTATCAGCTTTAAGCCGGGCTTGCCACTCCCCATACCATTTGTCAAACTCAACGAAGCGGCTCTTTTCGTTTTGAAGAACAAATGTCACATTTCTGAGAGCCTCGATAGTCGCATTTAGATTTGCGCGGAAGGCTTCGGAATCGTAGTAACGCTCGAGCGTCTGGTGCCAGAGCAGATGTGCCTCCGCAATGCGGCGGTGGGTCTTGGGAATGGGACAACATTCATATTTTTGGCCTGCGCTAGAGAAGTTCGAGTCTGAAATCACGCTGCAGCCTCGTCACGCACGGATTTTACCGCGAATAGACCGCTCCTGCTATGGCGTTGCCCTAGTCGCAGACAAGGCCTCTGGTCGCCGACTTTCGTGGAACTGCTCCGCCGCCGAAAGGTCCTCGGAAACGCGGTCCCCGGGAGGCTCGGAACAAGCGTTATTTCGGGTTATCGTTAGCCGTCTTCTCGTGGAGTTGGGCGCTTCGTCCAGTTGACGTGGACCGGACTTCCCAGGAGTAACCTCCCAGAGCCCCGCTGGGGCCATTCTCCGAGTGGCCGACCATCCGCCCGCGGTTCCGAACAGGCGCTTCGCCAGTAGACGATCCTGGAGTTGCCGACTTACATGGCCGCAAATTGGGGCTGGGCCTTCAGGGGCTGAAGCCACATTCTCAGATCCAATCGCTCACCGAAAGTTATCGACCAGGAGGATGTCGCCTTCGGTTCGTTTGTTACCGCCATGGTAAATGCTTCGTTCGTCGCGGGAAACGGCCAGTGATGTGGCAAAGCCGAAGCGCCGCGCCTCTGGCGGAAACCGGTAGACTTCTTCCCTGCGACCGGAGGACGGGTCAATGCGCAGGATTTGCTCGCTGTCCGCACCAGGAGCCATTCCCACATAGACATGGTTACTGCTCACGGCCCAGGCTTTGGCGCGCGGGTCACGCAAAATCAATTGTTCGGCCCCGCCGGCGGTGGGGACGCGGAAGATACCGTCAGCAACTCCCAATTCCGCGTAGTAAAGCCAATGGCCGTCGGGCGACTCAAAGGCCTCAAAGCCGTTGTGAGTGACCGCTTCGGCGGCGCCTCCTCCGAAGGGGATGCGCTGTATGCCGTTGTTCGTGTTGTTGCTGAAGTAGATCCATTTGCCGTCGGACGAAAAACTTGGCCGCACATGGTCACCAGCGGCGGTCGTGACCTGCCGCGCTTTCCCTCCTTCAGCGCTGACGACGTAGATCTGGGTACTGCCTTCCTGATTGGCGTCGAAGGCAATCCACTCTCCGTCGAACGACCAGCGCGGGCTGCCGATGCGCTGCTTGGGCAGGGAGGCCAGGAGCAGCGCCTGCGATCCATCGCGCGCGGCCCTCCAAAGCTCGCGTGAACCCGAGCGAGTGGAAGTGAATACCACCGATTGGCCATCCGGCGAAACCTGGGCCGCCTCGTCGGTGCGCGACGAGTTGTAAAACTCCGCGGGTTGAAAGCGTTTTGCGGTGTCGCTCCATTCCAGCCGGCCGATATCGTCCTGGATACTGTAGACGACGACGGCGAGGCGGGTGCCTCGAAGCGAGATGCCACTCGGGTCGGTGGCGGCGCCGTCGAAAGGGAACTCCAGGGGAAGGCGAGTCGGTGTTCCACCATCGATGGGGAGCTTCCAATACTGCTCGGCTGCGCCGGAAATCGCCGGCAGGAGCAGAGATTTTCCGTCGGGAAACCAATCGATCGTGTGGGAATCCCAATGGCGGCTGCCGACCTGGCGGGGCTCACCGGAAGGAGTGCCGTCGGCACGAATGCCGATATAGAACGGCGAACTGGAGAAGACGGCTGTATTCCGCACAAAGGCGACGGCAGCGCCATCGGGTGAGAAGCGCGGACTGAAGTCAAACGTGCCGTTGGGCGCTCGCGTGAGGCGGTGGAGTTCTCCCGTTTCGAGCGAGACCAGTTGCAACGAGCCGGCCCCGCCTTCCATGACGGTGGCCGCAATCCATCGGCCGTCGGGGGACCACGACATGGAGGAATGCCATCCGGCGTAGTGCGCGATGCGGCGTTCCGGCCCACCGAGCGCGGGCGCCACCAGGATGTCAGTGCCCTCGCCATCCCGCCGTACGTACGCCACCCGGGTTGCGTCGGGGGACCACGTGGGAAATGCGCTGGCTTTTCCAGGTGGGCTGATACGCAGCGGTTGCGCGCCCCCGGCAACCAGCTTGACGTAGATGCCTAGTCGATCGGGAGGTTGTCCGTGCCATGTAAAGGCCAGCTGCTTTCCGTCGGCGGACAGAGCAGGCTCATCTTCGATTCCGGTGAAGGAAGTCAGTGGAGTGAATTGGTATAGAGGAATCTCAGGAGCGGGCCGGAACAACCAGACGGCACAACCGGCCACCAGGCCAGCGGCAGCAGCGGCCGCGGCGTAAGGAATCCAGCTTCGTTTTTTGGCAGGGGGCGCGGCAAGTGCCTGCATTGCGGTGGCAGTGCCGCTGGAGAGGGCGCGCAGGGCGAAGGCTAAATCGGCAGCCGATTGGAAACGCTGCGATGGTTCCTTCTCGAGGCAGCGCAGAACGATTTGAGCGAGGGTCGGGGAAACGGAGTCAGGAAGGTCAGGAGGATCTTCGCGGAGGATGGCAGACATGGTGTCGGCGCTGGTGTCGCGGTGGAAGGCGCGAAGGCCGGCGAGAAGTTCGTAGAGCACCAGGCCGAAACTGAAGATGTCGCTGCGCGGGTCGACCGGCTTGCCGCGAATCTGTTCCGGAGACATATAGCCGATGGTGCCGACGACCATGCCCTCCTGCGTGATGGTCTGGGTTTGGGTGGCACCGTCGGCAGCGGGCTCGGCACGGGTTCGTTTGGCCAGTCCGAAGTCGAGAATCCTAGCGCGGCCAGAAGATCCGCTTGCAGGCCCGGAGACCATGATGTTTTCGGGCTTCAGGTCGCGGTGCGTGATGCCCGCCGCATGCGCGGCGGCGAGGGCTTCGGCGATTTGGACAGCGAGGTCAACGGACTTGCGAGTGGTCGGACGGCCCGCGGACAGGAGCGAGCGGAGGGTCTCGCCCTCCACGAGTTCGGTAACGATATAGAAGACGCCGTCCTCGAAGCGGATGTCATAGACGGCTACGATGCCGGGATGGCTGAGTGCGCTGGCGGCGCGCGCTTCCTGGGAGAAACGAGCGCGCCGGGATTCGTCGCCGGCGAAGATCTCGGGGAGGATTTTGAGGGCGACATCGCGTCCGAGACGTGTGTCGCGTGCACGGAAAACCTCACCCATACCGCCAGCGCCGAGGGCCGAGACGATCTCGTAAGGGCCGATGCGAGTGCCGGGTGCGATCGACATGGGTGAGAGGTCTTCTGATGGTATCAGGACAGAGAGGGCTGGGGGATAAAGGAAAGGGTTGACATGAAGGGCTGCAGCCTGGCCGGGGAACGGGTGACACGCGACTCGGAAAGAGCCGGGCTGCGGATGCGTCCTGATAAACGGCGTTCCATGAGAGTGGCGTTGCTCGACCCCCAGGAAACGTAGAATCAACCGGCATCCCGGCGCGGCCAAAGCCAAGTCCGCGAGCGTTATCGCGCCATATCGGTAGCTATCCGGCCGCTCATACTCGGTCTTCTACTCCAGCCGCGCCCGCGTCGTGATTCCCTCTTTTCGTGCCACTGCCCGGGCGTCCCGCAGAACGCGGCGAAGAACGGCGAGCACGGGGCTATTGGCGCGCCCGAAGCTCAGCTACGGATCTGCTTTCGGCCAGCATGAGCGCCCGCGCGGAGTCCGGCGGAACTCAACCCGCTGAGTCACCTCGCGGGGAAGAGCGGTCTCGCCATCTCTTCGGCTGATGTGGACTGCGGATGCTCGGCTTTCCAGCGCATCGCCGCGTCAAGAACTGGCTACCGATCCGTGGCTGACGCCCTGGCGTTTTCATGCGAGCGTTAATATTCAATATCGGGAGCCATTTGACTGTTTTCCGGCGTCTCATTCAGCACCTTGCCGATCGGCCCACACGGAGCCCCACCTGCTCGATCCCGCAAGGAGTCGCCATTTAGTCGCGTCATCCGACGCCTTTGTTCGCGGATTCCAACGTGACCATGATGCTCGGGAGGTCAACACCCCAGCAGGGCTCAATTGGCGCTTGGCGGAGCCAAAAGACGGCCAGATAAAAACCTGTAGTTCGGAGGATCAGGAGTTGGCGGCTTGTGATACGCTAACCGGAAGCCGGGAGCGAAAATGGAAATCCCGGCTGAGAGCCAATTCGGAGGAGGATGCATGCCATCCAGGCTGACTAACCTATTAAAGACCCTAGCGTGGCACGATTTCCCCCGTGTAAACAGACCGGAACCGGCCCCCAACGTGACGGCGCACGGGGCGCAGATCGGTGTGGAGATTGTGAATCAGGGCCTCGGGCTTGACCATGCGGCAGGCGGCGGAATTAGCATCCGTGACAGTATCCACGTGGACATCCGGTACCGGCGCGACCAGAGCTGGGTTGCCAACTGGGTGTTCAAGCGGCCGCAGTCCTACCAGGACGGGCTGCTGGCGCACGAACAGGGACACTACAACCTTGTGGCGCTGTTGGGGCGGGACTTTTTTCTATCGCTGATGCGGCTGAAAGCCACAGTTTACCCGAATGCCGGCGCAGCCCAGGCGGATCTGACCGCGGCCTCCGCGGCGACGGCCAGTAAAGGCCAGGCTCTGCAAGACCGCTACGACGTCGACACGAAGAACGGCACCGACGCGACGCAGCAGGCCCGCTGGCTGGGCTTCATCACCACGGCATTTACGATGCCTGTGTCCCCGCCGCAAGCCGCGGCCGACGGGGTGCCGGTCAAGGTGCCGATTCTGACGGTGCTGGCGCAGAATGGAATTGTGATTTAGGAAGCCTTTCAGCCCACCGGGAGCCGCTCCAGCTAGTCTGCGTTCGACCGGCCTGCGGCGCGGACGCGGGAGCGATATCTACCATTATCGGCAACTAGCCCCTAGAGGCAGATCTGGTTGACTGATCCTGCTACTCGTTGCGCAGTGCCTCCATCGGATCGATGCGCGTCACGCGACGCACCGGAACGTAATTCGCGACCAGCGCCACTGTGAAAAGCAACGCGGCTACTCCAGCCATGACGGCGGGATCAAGCGGCGCCACGCCGTAAAGCAACGAGCGCAGGGCCGACGTCAGCGCGGCGGCTCCGGCGATTCCAGCCACCAGACCAATCAGCGCGGTCTTGATCCCGTTCCGGATTACCAGCGCCTTGAGTTGCCCAGGCGTAGAGCCAAGCGCCATGCGAAGTCCGAACTCGCGCGTCCGCTGGGCTACGCCATAAGAAACGACTCCGTGGATCCCGAGCGCGGCCAATAGCATCGAGATGCCCGCGAAAATCGCCAGCAGTATTGTCGAAATGCGGGGCGCGGTGTCGGCCAGCGATATATACTCGTCCATGCTGCGGATCTGAAACACCGGCTGGCCTCGATCGACCGACCACACGGCCTGTTTCACAGCTTTGACCACGGTCTGGGTCTCTACTGTCGTGCGCACCGCCAGCGCCATAGCTTTGTCCGGCATCTGCTCGTAGGGCGCGTAAATGGTGGGCTCGGGCTGCTTTTCCAAGCCATAATGATGCACCTGGCTCACGATGCCGACGACTTCTCGGAATTTGCCCCACAGTCGCATGCGCTGGCCGATTGGATTCTCGTTCGGCCAATACTGGCGCACCAGTGTTTCGTCGATCAGAATCACCGGCGGGGCGTCGCGGCCGTCGCGATCCGAAAGCCCTCTTCCCTGCAGCAGCGCGATTCCCATGGTGTTGAAATACTGCGGGCTGACGCGCCGAAAGTCGGCGACCAGCGATTGCCCTGGTGGCAGCGGGCGCTTTTCGATGGTGAAGTACTCCCGGTCATTTTGCTCGCCGAGCGGAAGCACGTCCGTGAGGCCGGCGGATTGGATGCCCGGTATCTGCTCCACTTTGTCGAGCACGTGTCGATAAAAGTCGGCCTGCTCGCGGTCGCTCTTGTAGAGATTGTCCGTCGGTAGGCGCATGCGAAACGTCAAGACGTGATCGGGCCGTATGCCCGGATTCACGTGTTGCAGATTCACGAAACTTTTCATCGCGAGCCCGGCGCCGATCAGCAAGATGGTGGCGAGAGCGACCTCCCCAGCTACGAGGAAGCCCCACACCCCCGTCCGGCCAGACGATGGGGACGACATTCGGCCGCCTGCCTTCAACGCGTCGTTCACGTCGGCACGGGCGACATATAGCGCGGGAATCAGGCCGAAAATCAGCGCGGCGCCGGTTGAAATCAGCAGCGCAAAGGCGAGCGCGCGGGCATCCACTCCAATTGCTGGTCGCACGATCTCAGCTCCGGCCTCCGCCATCGGAAGCGTGCTGGGCAGGATCGCGCTCAGAAGGTCGACGCCCCAGACAGCGAAGAAGACTCCGAGCGCGCCTCCAATAAGGCTAAGCAGCAGGCTTTCGCTCAGAATCTGTGTTATCAGACGGCCGCGCCGCGCGCCCAATGCTGCGCGAATCGCCATCTCCTTGCGCCGGCCCGTGACACGCGCCAGCAAGAGACTCGCCACGTTCACGCATGCCAGCAGCAGCAGAAGCCCTACTGCTCCCAAAAGCAACAGGAACGCGGGCCGAATGTATTCGAAGAGTGCCTGTTTCATCCCTACCACGGCCACATCCCAGCCTGCCAGCCGGGGTGTCTGCGCATCAATGCGGCGCGCGATGGCGCTCAATTCGGCCTGCGCCTGAGCGAAAGTGACGTTCGGCTTCAGGCGGGCAATGACGCCGAAGTCATGATCCACGCGAGGCTTGGCGCGCAGTTGCGCAACCGGCCATGGCACATAAAGGTCGCTGGGTAGCGGCTGCCAGAAATCCGGAGCGAGCACCCCGATCACGGTGTACGGCTCGCTATTCATGGCAAAGGTTCTTCCGATGACGCGCGGGTCCGCTCCGAAGTGGCGTTTCCAATAACCGTTCGTGAGCACCGCGACCGGGTACCGTGCTTTACCTGCGCCCTCAGCCGCCGTGAAGGAACGTCCGAGCACGGTTCGAGCACCGAGCATCGACAGGAAATTCGTAGTGACGCGCAGACCGACAACCTGCTCGGGCTCGCCCTCGCCGGTCAGAGTGCCTGTGCCTACCTCCAGGAGCGCCATATCCTCGAAGGATTGACTCTGCTCCTTCCAGTCAAGAAAGTTCGGGGCGGATGGCCCTTCACGCTTGATACCGTCCTTCAAATCCGTCTCCCAGATCAGCGCGAGGCGCTCTGCGCCGGGATATGGCAACGGACGCAGCACCACCGAATTGACAACGCTGAAGATAGCGGTATTCGCTCCGATGCCCAGCGCGAGGACCAGCAAAGCTACGATGCTGAAGCCGGGCGCTTTACGCAAGGTGCGCAAGGAGTAGCGCAGATCCCTCAGGAGTGTGAGCATTTGCTTATTGACGAAGCACGCGAGGGTCCGTTCCGGTGGGCTGGGCAAGTGCCTGAAACTATTGACTGCCGCAGGGATCGCCATACAGCACGAGTGTCCGCTTTTGGGAACCATGCTTCGCGTAGCGATGGCGTGCGATCCGCGAGGGGTCCGATAAGGTTCGTTATCGGTAGCTTGCCGCGGGCAACGGCGGGGCCCTGGGAACCCGACCAGAAACGAGTTCGCGCCGCTCACGGCGGATCGGTGGCGGCACGACCGATATTCCGAGTTCGCCGATTCCGTTGCTGCAGATCTGCGGAGGGAGTCGGAACCTCATTGTGCCTCTGTCCAAGACCTCGCGCTCCCTTGCTTTCCTCGCCAGCGCCAACGACTGTGAGACCGCTCTGTTTGAGCTGAGCAGCCATGGCGCTCACGGCCGCATCGCCAACACCTTGGAACTGTCCCGGCATTGGCGAATCAATGTTTCCGCCCTCTCGACACCCCGCCGCTCAGCAGCATGATAGGGCTGCTTGGATTCGGGAATCGTGGTGTCCGCGGTCTCGATTCGGCGGTCGTTCAAGGACGATTGGACTGCCCGGCGATCCGGCTGCGGCCGCGCCGTCTGTCCACCCGGAGTGGGCGCGTCAAGAGTTGTGCTGCTGCTTCACTCATACCAAATTTCGACTTCGTAGCCATCCGGGTCGGCGACGTAGGCGTAGGGGTAGCCTGGGCTGAATTCGCCTCGCCGGAGGAGCTTGCCGCCGGCGTGCTCGACTTCGTCGACGGCCGCGTCGATGTCGCTGGGTGAGACAAGACGGAAGCCGAAGTGTGCGATACCGCGTGACTCACCCGCACCCGACGGCTGCTCGTCAAAAGTGATCACATCCTGGCAGCCCGGTGTCCTGGTGTGGACCAGTCCCTCGGTCCGCCCGTATTCCTCCACGCCGAAAACTTGCCGGTAAAACCGTAGTGAACGCTCAACATCTCGCACCACGAGGTTAATATGCGTTAGTCCATAGGTGCGGACCATGTTGCTCTCCTTCGCGTCCTCGTGAAATATGTCGGCCTACCGCGGAGATCGGGCGAACGGCCTCGGCGCGCCAGCTCTAATAGAATACAATACCAATACCTGTCCCAAAACGCCGAAGGGTTTCTAAGACTGTAACCCACTTGGCCGGTCAGTCAAACGGTGAAATGGGCGCTGCCCGGGCATGGAAGGCGCCGGTTCGACGCGAGCGTTATCCGGTGTTATCGGACACTGTTCTCCAGCAGGGAGGCTCTCG
>Ga0187856_1001012_pt1 | contig 23295 bp, 10 predicted proteins | sample June2016WEW_8_40_FD_132443 | JGI IMG/M metagenome (GOLD analysis project Ga0187856, IMG submission 132443) | Peatland microbial communities from SPRUCE experiment site at the Marcell Experimental Forest, Minnesota, USA - June2016WEW_8_40 | ecosystem: Environmental > Terrestrial > Soil > Wetlands... | reverse complement strand
TCTGCATCCTTAGAACTTCTCCGTCAAATTCTCCCCTGTCGATTTGAGCGCCATTCACAATAGCGACCTTATCGTCCGACTGAGGCTTCCCTACTTCAGCCTGTGCAGACAGGGCCATGGCGAGGATACCAATGATTATCACCATTGTCCGGGAACTCGAAACTCTACTTATTAACATTTTTCCCTCCACTTCATTTTTTTTGACTTTATGCTGTCCGATTTCTTCCTGGTACTGCTGAATGATCTTCTCCAATTCAACTTTCTTGATTTGCGTCAACGGTTCTTTCTGCAAAAGGGCTGCTCCTACTCCCTTATCCTGATATTTCTTGAGGAGTTCCTCCGCAATGATACAAAGTTCAGCGTTATTCGCCACGCAACTGCCAAACTCCTGGTCCTTCTTTTTCAACTCTGCCTGAAGGGTCTGCTTCTCCCCCGTGATCTTTTTCAGTTCGCGGTCCAGATCCTTGCTACTGCGTTCCATCTCTTGGAGCTCTTTTTTTGTCTTGGCAGATGCTTCATCTAACTCCTTGACCTTCATCTCCAACTTTCTCGCCTTGGCAGATGTTTCATCTGACTCCTTGACCTTCATCTCCAACGGTTGCATTTGTTCCTTTAGTTTTCCCAGCTGTTCTCCCAGGGCCTTCTTCTCGTTCTGGAGCTTATCGAGTTTGTCCAGTTCGCCTTGACATTGCTGTTCTATGGAAATTGCCCCGGTTTTTTCCTCTGTCATCTTCTCCTGCAAAAAGGCGATTTTCCTGTTAGCCTCTTTGATCTTGTCCTGAAAAACCTTCTGTTCCGTCTTCATCTTGCTATGGCCCAAGCCCAAACCGATAATCAGACCGATCGACAAGGCAACCAGGGGGATTATGATTTTAAGGAACACAGGCTGCTTTTTCAGTTTATTCCTCCACACCTAAAACCGTGCATTGATATCCACCTGAAGCACGTCAATTGACAGCGGGGGACCGCTGACCTCCTGCGCCGTCATCCACCGAAGCATGAGCCAGACGTTTTTCAACAACCCGACATCGGTTTCCAGGGTCCAGCCCTTGGCGTTGGTGCCTCCCAGATGGAAATCCGAGTCATTAAATGCATCTACGACGGCGTCACCCTCCACATACCGGTAATCGAGCTGCGCATTCCACTGGCCGAAATCCTGAATTACCGGATACCCTACTGCCATGCCAACCTGATAACCTAACGTATCCCTTGGTTGATTTGGATTGCCTGTGTTCTGGGCAACATCAGCTTGGTTAAACCCAAGGTTATTCACATAGTTGCCAAGGAAAAGAATATGATAGGGATCCCAGAAACCGATATCGATGTTTCCTGTGAGGTTGAGTTCCTTGAATTCTGCAGCAAGGGCCGTAGTGATGACGTTCGGGGTTGCGCTGATATTGAACAGGGTGTTCCCTTTCTGCTGATAGAGCGGGGCCGTCCAGTCGGTCGCATCGGGATCTGCAGGATTATTCGCTACGCCCGTGATGTTGCTGAAATAATAGTAGGCTGCTCCGAACTTAGCAGCAACGCCTTTCTGGTTTATATTTTCCAAACCCACCTGTCCGGCAACAAGCCACTTATTGTGCTGGGAGAAATCATTCTGTTGCAAAGGAAAAGCGCCAACCGTGAGGAAGGGCACCAATGATGCCGTAACGGGTTTCCTCACAGTCATGGAAAGACCCTCGAAGTTCAAGTCTCTCGCCCACACCAGGGGCGAGGAAAACCAGGGATTGGGCATACGCCCCCCCCATACGGTGAGGAATTCCCATGGCTTCCACTGGAGATAGGCCAGATCAAACATGACACCGCCCCGATTGAAATAGGTCCCTATAATTTGATTTGTTGAAACGGGGGTTGACTGGTTCCCCGTGGAGAGGCGGATGACGGCGTCCACCTGGTCATTCACGTGTGCCACTACCCCTAGACGAACCCTGTAGTAGTAGCGATCCTCGTTGATCGTGGTATTCATAAGTTGTGATGGGTTGCTAGGCTCGGCAAACGAGGCGTTATTCTGGCTAAAGTAATTAGCCTGATACCTCAGGCGGACATCGCCATTAACCTGGATCCGTTTGGTCCACTCGGGCGCAGCTGAGGCCGCCGCCACTTTCTCAACCTCATTGGGCAACTCTTCCTGCACTTCGCTCTTCACTTGCGCCTGAAGGCTCTGCTTCTCGCTGGCGGCCTGATTCTCAGATTGCGCGATAATACGGTCGCCTTCCTCTGCACTGATCACATTCTTCTTCTTCAATAGATCCACCAGGGCCGCAATACTCACATCGGCAGGCTCTTTCGGGGACTGCTGATTGGACGCGCCAGCATCGCTCTGGGATGACGTTCCCTCATACTTGCCTACAGGTTCCTTCCAGTACCGCTGACCGGCCATGGCAGCATCATACTGGGATGGCGTTCTCTCATGCTTGATCGTCACCGGTTGCGGAGGAACGGTTGCACATCCGAAAAAAACCAGAAGGAGCATTGCCAAAATACCCTTACAGATACATCGTCTCATGCTCGCGAACGCCACTATGATGCAGTAACATTGCCGCATCGCTTGATGTATGCCCACATGACCTCTCTTTTATCTCAGATTACTTGAAAAAACGTGTGGCGTTTCCTCTTCTTGCGCAGGTTAATTTTACCATTCACTTTATTAAAAGATTATTACAAAATGGTTACATTTCCTTGAATTTTCTCAACACAGAGTCGCTGCAGTGGGAATACCTTGACCTCCCTGTCCAAAAAGGGTTATGAAAATGGGGTCACACTCCGCACACTGTCAAAATCGGACATCCCTTTGTAATAGTGGTCAAATATCGTAAGGCATTGTGGAAAGCAGAAGCTGAGGAATATATCCGAGAGGCAAAGAGAGGGATGTAATGTGACGTATAACATCATACTAGAGCGAAGGACGGAATAGCTAAGATTGTCTGAGACGCGAGCGAGCAAAAAAGTCTTCCTCGATGCTCCGCCGTCTCTGTGGCTAGACCATTCGTAACATATCAGCTCTGGTAAGAAAACTTGATGTCCATCTTCAGCGGCATCCCGTCCGGAGGCGGTTCGCTGATTTTCATATGATTGAGGGCCTGTGTAATCGCATCGTCCATATTGTGGTTCCCCGAAGAACCCACAATCTTGCAATCAATGATGGCGCCGTTGCTGTCCAATCTTATCCGGGCGACTGCGCTAAGCTTTCCTTTGGGGATCCCCCCTTCTTCATCCAAACGCTTCAAGACCTTTTTCCTGATTTCCGCCTCGGCAATATGGGTGTACCCGCCGAATTTGCTCAGAAGGGACAGCTTTCCCAGGCCACCGCCGCCGCTTCCTGAAAGAATGCCTCGCCCCCCTTTGTTGCCGACCAATCCGAAGGCGTCACCTCCGGCAGTTCCTTCCGCATCCAAACCCAGCTTATCCCCCGCAGGCGTGTTGTCCTGCTTATCCATCTTGGGGCTTTCGTCCTTCGGTCCGGGCTCTATGATCTCTTCTTTCTTCTGGATCTCCTTGGGCGGTTCCGGCGGTTTTTCCTTTATCGGCGGCGGGGGAGGCGGCGGCTTTAATAAGGTAACCGTCTCAACGAAGCGTTTTCTCCGCGGGCTATCGTCGGACAAAACTGCTTTTACAACATACACCACCACACCTGCCAGGATCACCATCAGGGCAAGGAGGACCCATGCCACAATGGGAGTCTTTTTATCCTGTTTATGGGACACGGTTACCGTCTCTTCGAAACATCTCTTGCCGCGTCACTTGACGAGCTTCTGGGTCACGAGTCCAAGCTGGGTGATCTCAAGCCGCTGCAGCACATCCAGGACCTCGATGACGCTCTTGTATGATATTTTCTCATCCCCTCTGACCACCACAGGGAAGTTGGGGTCTGCCGCCTTGTATTGCCTGAGCCTGTTCTCCAGTTCTCCGATGGTCACGGGGAAACTGTCGAGAAAGATGGTCCCCTCCGCCGTGATGGTGATCGCCTTCGTTGTGGCTTTAATTTTGCCGGCAGCAGCGCTCGCTTTGGGAAGGTTGACGCTGATCCCTTGTACTGAGGCCGTCACGACGATCATGAACACCAGCAGGAGGTTCCAGGCCAGATCCAGCATGGGAACCACGTTGATCTCATCGTACACTTTAATGTCATCATAGGGATTCTTTCTCATGGTGCCTCGCCTCCTTCCTCTTCCAGCTTGAGAATAAAATCATCGAGAAAAACATTCACGTCGGCGTTCATATCCTTGATTTTGCCGTTGATGTAACTGCTGGCAAACAGGGAGGGAATCGCAACCAGGAGCCCCGCAAGCGTACAGGCAAGCGCGGATGCAACGCCCGGCGCTATAGCCGTGAGATTCGCTTCTCCGCTTTCCGCCAGGCTGGCGAAGGTATTCATAACGCCCCAGACCGTGCCCAGAAGACCCAAAAAAGGCCCGCCCGCAACGCTCATGTTCATGATGACCATACCAGCGGACAGTTTTCTGCTTTCATACATGGCCTCTTTCTCGATGGCTGCCTTGAAACCGCTCATGGCTCTTTTTGAAATCCCATTTTCTCCTGAGGATTCACCTTTCCTCTCGAGCCAGTTTGCTAATTCATCGCAACCGACTTGATAGACCCGGTAGAGTGACGACCCCGGAAAGTCCTGATCTTTTTCAAGAAGGGCCAAGGGATGATCAATACCCCGGAAAGACTGAAAAAATGCTTCATTTCCCTTTCCGGTCTGACGGAGCGTAGTGATCTTCAGCACGAAGATGAACATAGACGCACATCCCATGAAGATCAGAAAACCGATAATAAGCCATCCATCGAGGGTGATGGTCCGGATAATGACCCTCATCAGCTGGATGGTCAGTGATTCGCCGCCTCCCCCGCCAGCTTCTTCCTCCAAGTAGGAAGTCAGCACGCCGTCCGGCCCCTGGCTCTGGAAGGCCTCTTTCATCCAGCCGCCCGGCCTGGCCGTGTTCGACAACTGTATTTCATCCAGGTCTCCCGTGAAAGGATTACCTCCTTTCGCCGATCCACCGATGATGATGTCCGAAGAGGGCACCGGGACCGTCCCCTTGAACTTGCTCGACGTGGCTTCATTGCCGTCGAGATACAGGGTGACTTGCTTGCCTGGTTCCACGGTGACTGCCAGGAGGTGCCATTGTTTGGGTGTCAAAACCACCGTTTTGGGCGTAATGAACGCCTGCCCCTTACCGGTGCTTAGGCTGCAATAAGCCTTTGAGTCATCAAGGCCGATAATAATTGATTGGTTTCCGTCGTCCCAAAAGAAGAGGTGGACGTTGCCTGCTGACTGGTTGAGGCGGATCCACGTGGAGAAGGTAAAACCCTTGGTAAAACTGAGCGATGCCGATTTGGCAATCGTCATCTGTTCACCTGCTCCACTGAACTGGGCGCCATTTCCTATAACGGACGGCAGAGCGAGCTTTCCTGAAAACGAAGCGGCATGGTTGCCGTAAGCCGTTGAGTCCTTTGGGAGGTCCTTCTGCTCACTCAGGTGATAGACAGCCACCTGGTTCACATCATAAGTGCCGCCGGCGTCCTGTCCGTCCGGAGAGGAGGGGTTGCCGTAATACATCCAGACGAAATCCTGATTGGACCCCCCGGATATTCTGGGAACTTTGACCCAAACCAGAGCAATCTCTTCCTTGGGATCAAACTTCTCTACATGGTATTTCAACGGGGATTTATCATCGGCGCTTACGAACCGGAGATCCGACCCATCAGGCTTGGCACTGGAGAAACTGAAGTTACCCGTATGGAGGCGGATGAGCAGCGGCACGTCGGTAAGGTTTTCCTTGATATCGGCGCCCTTGGATGATGCATCAAACTGGATCTTTTTTCTTTCCTTCCACTTTCCGTCCCACCACGCATGCGCATTCGGCACGGACAGCAAAGCGAAGAAAAACACGAGCCCTATGGTTGTTCCTAGCATTTTTGTCAACAAACACCTCGGCAAAAGAGAATCTTTTCTGTCCATTCGCACCGTTCCTTTTATTCCTCCCTATTGGTCTTCGTCTTGAACAAAGTCAATAACCTGCACATCCAGCCACTTCGCCATGATATCTTCGATCATCTTTGAGGCTTGTGCTGCATTTGCCGCAGCGATGCCGGCCACATCGCTCGTCAGTTGAGCGCTCTGCGCCACTGCCCCGGTGCCGGACAACGTGCCGATGCCGGACGTCTCAACCGGTTTCGGCACACCAATTGAGCCCGCGGAAAAGGAGATATTGCTGACATTAAGAACCTGCACCGCCGCCAATATGACCTCTCCCCCCGAAATCCCCGCCTCGCCCGCATTGATTATCCCGCTGGGCGCAAAAAGAAAAATATTACCCGGCGGCGGCGGGTTGAGCCCGTAAGTTACCGCTCGGATACCGCTACCGATGGCAGGGGGAGTAAACACCTCTGCATAACCGCCTCCGGCTGTCTGCACTCGCCTAGGTGGCGTGGCGCTGACGGCCGTCTTCGATCCCCTGCCCGCATTGATGTTGCCCTGGTCGCTCCATACGGTGATGTCGCCGCCGTAAAAGGTCATGACCCGCGACTCGTTGACGTTGATATCTAGCCTCGAATAGACATTAATATCCCCGCCTCCGCCAGTTGCAATACCGGTTGTAGCACTCGCTGTGCCGGATATTGGCAAAGCGGTTTTGCCAAGGTCCAGGGTGCCGTTGGCGATGACATAAATATCGGATTTCCCGATCGACGTTGTGATTTGAGAAGAAGTCATATCGATGTCGCCGGTGCCGGACGGAGTTCCCAAAAAGGGAATTATCGTCTTTTCTCTGGTCAATTGCAGGAGTTTGGCTCCGGCAGCCAATTGGCCGTCGGCCTCAAGTTTGGCGTACTCGCCACCCGCCTCGCGAATCTTATCGAAGAAGATGCTGATATCGGCGGCTGTCTTGTCGAATGTGTAACCCGACACGACAAGAAGAGTGCTTTTTTCGGCCGATAGCAGGGAATCATTGCCGTTGCCGACTGCCTGAATCCCGTCCTGTAACGTTCCCAGGTCAATAGAACCTCCCGCCTGAACAAGAAAGACGCCAGGACCGCCCTGAATGATGCCATCGTGTGGTTGTTGAAGGGTAGAAGAGGAGGAGGAAGTTGTTTCTGCGGTCGTCAAGTAACTCTCTGTGATATTGCCGACTGCCCGGATCATCGATACATCGGTCGGATTGATGTTCTGGCCTTCATAGATGAGACCGACGATATTTGCGCCCGCCGTCACCTCAGCCTTCTTCGGCAGAGAAAGTTGCAGGTTCTCGATATCATTGCCAGCCTGAATCTCGACGGGTTGAGAGTCATTTTCGTGCAGCGGTGTGGCCACCGCCTGCTTTGCTGCATCTTGAGCCCTGAAGTAACCGTGATTGTTATAGGTCATTTGAGCCAGCCAGCCGCCATTGAGTTCGTCCTGATTGTTGGCGATCCTGATAGGGCCGTACCAGTAATCTTGTGCGATATCGGACATCAGAATCGATGCAGCTCCGGTTTGACTGTAAGATCCGCTTATATTTTCCTTGGCACTGAGAATGAGGTTTCCTAAAGAGGACGATGTGAGGGTGAAGTTATTTAATAGATAAATGTTCCCTCCGGCAGTTACGCTTACGCTGGCCGGCAGGATCGTCTCGTACAGTGTAGCTGAATCAGGATAACTCGCATTATTTGTATAAAAAGGCGAAGTTCCAGCAATCGTCACATTGCCCCCGGCATTGAGAGTTATACTCGAGTTTGGCGTGTACGTGCAATTCTCAAAGTATGCCGATCGAACGGTGTCAAGTTGCGGGTTATCGCTTGCCAAAGAGGGATTCAATACGGCGGCGATCTGGATATCTCCCATGGCGGTCACGGTCATCTGGCTGGCAAAGAGCTCTATCTGCTGGCGCTCATCCGCACTGCCGAAGTTCCCCATGGCATTGAGTTGTCCCTGCCCATCCATGCTGAGGAACCGCCCCTTGATGTCACCGCCTGAATAGATCGTAAGGTTTCCCGCGCCGAAAGTACCGGCCTGAGCAAGGAAATCCCCGCCCGTGCGGACGGTTAGGTTGCCCCCGCCCATAGTGGCCAGCCCTGCCGTGCCAGCCGTATAATTGGCCGAGAACTGCATTATCCCATCATTCTTAGCTCTGGGATTTGAAACACCCGGCACTGGTACGAGGGTGAAATTGTCCCACTCAGACTTAGAAGAGCTTAAGGCCGTCACCCATTGCCCAGAGCTATTCAAATTTCCAACATACCGGCCCACTTCAAGATTAATATTACCGCCATTTGTATACTGCCAGTAATTTGTCGAGGGACCTGTGGCCGTCGGGTCTTCACCCGTCGTGCGGATAGTCCCCAGAGCGCCATTGGACACACCAAGGTCAATATCCCGCCCCACATTGATATTGATTTCACCCGTAGCCGTCTGAATGGCACCGCCGTTAATATTGAGATCTCTCCCCACATATCCTTGGATAGACCCGCTATAGGAAGCCAGATTGTAACCAATAGTGCTATTGATCATATAACTCTGCGGGCTCGCATAGCCTATCACCGTGTCATTGCCAGAGGCAAAACGGATGGGGGCGTTCTCGGTATAAACGACCGCTCCGCCTGCGATCGTCAGGTCTCCCTGACCCTGTACGACTGCAAGGTAATTAGCACTGCTGAAGTCAGCGCCAGCGGTCAGGTTGAAGGCCCATGAAGGAGAAGCGGTGTGGCTGTTGAGGCCACTCATGACGGTGGGGGCATCTGCCAAGGTATTGTTGATGACAATGTTTCCCGATGCACGGAGTGTGAGGGCGCCCGCCTCCACGCCATTTAGCGAACCTTGCAACAGCCATGGGTCATTCAGAGTTATGTCCCCGCTTGTATTATCTACCTCAATGCCGGGCACCAGCTGAAGCTTGCCGGACAGGTTGGACAGGCTGCCGCTCTGAAGGCGATTTATGATTGTGGTAGCGTTTGCCATGTAAGTGTTTGTATCTGTCTGCCAGTCGCTGATGTATCCGGCGGACGCTATTCTCTGAGTGGGGTCTTGAGGTGCAGTCAGGTAGATGTTTGAGACACCATCATAAACCCGGACAGCCTCCGCTATGACGCTTGACTCGCCCTGGATTGTTCCGTTCAGATTCATCTGGACGTCATTCAGATTATCCTTCGTCGTGTATCGCAATGCCCGGAGATGAACCACACCGCCCTGGCCAGCGCCGCTGCCCGAAGCGAGGATAGAACTGCCCTTATTAAGGTTCACAAACCCATTCTCTGACGATAGGAGCACATCTCCGCCATTGGCATCGCCTTTCGTGCCACTCACATCGATCTTGCCGCCCAACGTCACGTTGCCGGACGCGTAAAGATCAACCTCGCTGCCGCCCTCAGCCGCTGACGCGTTGATATTTCCCTCAACGTCGATGTTGCCAGCGTCAGCGGTCAGTGTAAAACTGTGTGCCTGGACAGTCGTGCCGGAGTCAATGTTAACGTCGCCGGATTGCGTCCGTATATCAAGCGATTCGGTAAAGCCACCCCTTTTGATAGTCCCCATAAGAGTTGCCATGTCCTGATCCCCGAGCTTTTGAGTATAGAAGACCAACGATCCGCCGATGCCCCCTTGGGCTTTCCCCATCAGATTATTGTTATCGCCTTTGAGCGTAATCCCTCCGTTCAGTGCTTGCAAAGTCACTGTGCCCGCGTCGCCCTGAGCACCCGCGGACACATCTATAACGGAGCCCTCTTCCATGGTTATACTACCGCTGTCAGTTTGCAGGGTTACCTGGCCACCGGGTGCTTGGTCGTTGCCTCTCGCCAGAATCTGTCCGCCATTATGCAAGGATATTCCGCCATTCTGCCCAGAGCCGCTCGCTATCATCTGTATCGTTCCTGCGGTCATTTCCACCACACTCGACAAATCTATTTTGCTTGCTAGAAATTCCAGCATGCCCCCAGGAACAGATGCTGTCCCCGCAGCGCCTCCGCTGCTCGTAATATTAAGGGTGCCTGTCCCGGCATCGACCTGGAAATTGGCCGCAACAACAGGTGTAGATGTTGTGCCATCAGTATTTGTAACGGTCGTGCTTGTACTGGCGGTTGTCATACGGGCCGCACTAATATTAAGATTGGCGTTCCCCGTTGTCAGGCTTCCTTGTCCCATCAGCGTTAAATCTCCATGGCTGTTGAATGTAACGCCCTGAAAGCCAGCAAATTGAACGTTTCCGCTGCCGACCGAAATCGTATCACCATTAAAAGTGATCTGACCGGCATTCGTCGAGACCGGTGCCGTGGACGCCGAAGTAGAACCAGTCCCTGAATAGGAAAGATGGATTGTCGATGCTGTCAACGAGACACCCGCATTCAGGCCAACAATACTAGCGGCATCGATAGAAACGCTCCTGTTGGCGGAAAGTGCGAATGATTCGCCTTCAAACGTCAGATTATTCTGGCTTATGAGTGTGATATCGTTAGATCTGAACTGGTTCCATAAACTGTCTGTTAAATAAAGGCCCTGACTCGTGCTCGTGTATCCCGCAGGGACGAAGAATATGTTCGATGCCTGCAGCGTCAGGGCGCCGCCCTGGTCTATCTGCAGGTTTCCCTGAATATCCGGATTTCCAACATTGACGTCGATCGCCTGTGAGGCGTGAAGCAGGGCACCCGCCTGGATCGTGGCCGACCCTGATGGCGAGGTCAGGTTGATTTCCCCTTGTCCGTTCTGAGCTACGGCGTTAAGCTGAGCACCGGATCCAATGGTAATCATATTATTCGCGGTAAGGGAAATGATAGGTGCTGCCAGGACCGATCCTCCCATGATTGTGACACTAGTCGTTGTCTGATTTCCCAGGTCGATTTCCCGGAATCCTTGCCCTGAGAGACTGGAGGAAGTAATGGTCAGGAGACCACTGAGATTGCCAGGGACGTCAGTCCCAAAACCGAAGGTAGATGGCAGAGAAACATTCGATCCTTGGACGTAAACACTTGCCCCGTTGAGAGCGATTAAACCGCCCTGAAATTGTCCTCCAATGGCTGCAGCATTGAGGATACTATTGACAATCGCCGTATTGCCGCTGATTGAAATGTTTCCCGCACCGCCCGATAGGACGGGGATTGGTTGCAAATATTGCCCTTCCGTCAGAACTTCTCCCGCTGTCTGTACGGTATAGACCTGCGGCTGCGTGCTTTGTAGCGATGTGCCCGACGTGGCCAAATATCCGACCGTCAGAGGGTATCCGTTTTGCGAGAGGGCCGGTTGTCCGGATCCGGGTAGGGCGGTGCCTGTTTGCAACTCTAGGATATAGGCCCCCGGCATAAAAGCATATCTGGCATTTTGAGGATCATTCGGACCAAGGGGGAGCAGGGTGTACGAACCAGCACTGAGTCCTCCTCCTCCCGTTAAATAGATAGCTTGCCCCGGCATCTGAAAGGAATTATCCTTAAAAACAACGTAACTGCCGGCCTGAGCAAGCGGGTCGTTGGATCCTTGGACACTCGGCTCGAACTTATAAGTGAACACTGAGCCACCGCCGGAGACGTTGATCTCGGAGCCTTGCATGGCGATAATCGTATCAGCGTTCAGAGAGACACCTTTTTGGGGAAGACTGCCGCTATTAAAAGACGACGCTAAGCTTGAGTCAAAGCCCGTAGGGCCCGACTTATCCTCGGTAACCCAAACGTTGTTTGAATCGATGCCGCCATAAAGAACTTCGGTGTTCCCTGCAGTCGTTAGAACGCTGCCTGCGGCGAGATAGATCCGTTGCCCCGGTGCACTGAGGGAAATGCTCCCCAGAGGGGCCGCTAGGTAACCGCCGTTATCGATCTCGATCCCCTGATCACCTATGACGGTTAGGCTCCCGCCCGCCGAATAGGTAGGGCCACCCACAGGCGCAGCGGAATGTAGGACGGTGACTTTTCCATTCGCTTGAATCGTATAGTCGGAATATATGTCCGGATAGATGACATTACTTCCGCTTACATTCGAATAGTAATTGCCGGGATAGATCCGGTCCGCATCCAGAGTCAGGTTGCCCGTCGTAGATAGGGTTCCGATTGGATTATTGCCACTATATAACGCTTCGCTTAATTGAATGTCTCTGGCCGCCTGCAAACGGACATTCTGAAAACCGCTGAATTGAGTCGTTCCGATCACATCGATCCACTGACTCGCCAGGGTCAGTTGAGCAGTTCCAGTCGGCGATGATGTCGATAATGGTGGTGATGTCGATGAAGGATTCGTATTCGTAACAACAATCCAAGGCGCCTGCAGGCTGACTTCATCATTGTTCGAACCCATGATCGCGGGGGCATCAAGGGTCAGTTTCCTGCCGATGGTCTCCTGAATTGATCCGCTGAATTGGATGGAGCTCCAACTCTTGAGGGTTATGTCGTCGAACCCGGAGGTTATATAGCCATTCATATCGTCACCGCTGACGATGAATCCGCTGTTGCCTATAGTGGTGTTGCTGATAGAGAGGGTCCCTCCCTGAATGCCGTTCATTTTCGCCCTGGCGTTGATGGCGGAAAATGGTTTGGCATCATTGCTCGTCCCTGTCCAGGTCAGGTTACCGGAAAAGTTCAGGGAAAGCCTGCCGGGATTACTGGCAGCCGTATAACTATAGAGACCGCTATTAGAGGTCTGTACCGTGTTTTCGACCGGAGCCGAACCAGAAACATCGATGATCGAATTTGCGTCCAGACTCATGTTTCCGCTCCCGCCCGTAGCCGACAGAGTCACGCTTCCGCCGTTGACTGGTTGGTAGTTTACGGCAAAGCCCTTCGGCGTCGACGCCGGATCGGGCTGGTTATAGCCTCCAGCTAGGAGTTGAGCGCTATTTTCTAAGGTCAGGTTAGCGCTGTTTGTGCTACCTGATAACCCTGTGGACGCGACAGTGATGTTTCCCGCTGGAGCCGCCAGCGTCCCCGCCACATCCACGAATGGTGCCGTGAGGGAGATGTTCGATGTCACGGACGACGTTCCAGGCGCTGTCTGGATCTCAGCCCCCTGCGAAATCATTATTTGCGCATTGACGTTGGGAGTATCGGGTGTCGCTTTTAGATTGCCTATTAAATGGCTATTGTAGCCCTCAAAATATGACCCGGCGATGGCGGTGAATGACGAGGGCCCTGCCATGTAGGCGTTGGACTCGTCAAGACTAATGAGGTCTGGCTGGCCAGGGAGCGGGCTGCCCACGGGAGCCGGCCCCTGGCTCGTCGATGGATTGTTAAGCCTCACCAGAGACGTAGTAATGGTCGTGTTCGAATCCATTACTATATTATCGATGCTTTTGAGTGTGATCCGCGTAAAGCCCGTATTGTCAAGGCTGTTATCGACGAAATAAAATTCACCACTATCTGCCAGATACCAGGGGGGAGAGGAAGAGACCACATGAATATCTCTTGCTGTAAGGATTATGGAGCCTCCTTTGACATTACCTTTCGGATCGGCGAGGGCGTATCCTCTGAGGTCTCCGTTCAGGGTGATGTTCAATCCTTGAATGGCAAGTTGACCGGCATTGCCTCCGGTGACATTGCCCTTCGCGTCGATAGTATAGCCTCCGCTTACGTCCACAACAGCCCCGGTCTGAATGTCGACGCCCTGTCCTAGATCCGTTTCATCCTTAATATTGATAGTCCCTCCACCCATCTGTCCTGTACCAGGGGTCGGATTGGCCAGCTGCCCGGCCGGAGTGTTATTAATTTTTTCCCCTGAAACATCGAGGTGGCTCCCTGACCGGAGGACAATCATCTCCGGCTTACTGAGCGGTACATAGCTTGCTTGGGGCTCACCATTTACATCCAATTGGCTCGTAGAATTCTGCGCAGTGATCAAGCTGATGGTACCAGAGGGAATTGTTATTTCCCCCTGCTCTTCAATCCTGCGGGCTGTAGCCGAAAAAGAGCCGCCCGGCTGGAGCTGGATACTAACACCCTGCGCGATCGAAAGAACAGTATCCGCATAGAGGTTAATAGTGCCCAGGTTCGCGTCGTTCAACATTTTTGCGGAAAGCTGTGTGGCTCCCGAGAGTTGCTGCTGGGGCGATGTATCGGTTACGACAGAAATAGCTGTGGTATCAGGAAAAGTGTTCTGTATATTGCCGATTGTGAGTGTTCCTGCTCTGGGCACTTCGAGACCGCGATCCACGGATAGGGCCATGATTTCGCTAGTGGGGTCGGTAGTCGTCCATGTATTTTGATAGATGCCACGTGTTACACTGCCGTTGAGTTGACCGTCGAGAACGACATGCGACGCCGTGAGTGTGAGTTGGCCGGCATCGCCGCCCTGTGTATAGCCATTCACATAAGTGCCCAATGGTGATGCGCCGCCATAGTAAAGACCACTATATGATTGGTTAACTCCGAATCGGCTGTACGTCCTCTCGTACTGTGACACGACCTCATCATACTGAATATTCAGAGGGGCGTTGCTGATATTATAGATCCTTGTGCCGGAAAGCAATTGCGTCGTATCCGCAGCCCCTCCCGTATAGTGGATGGCCCCGCCGGAAAAATTGAGAGTAGCCCCCTGTTCAACTATTATGTTGCCGTTAGCGACGTTGATGCTTATCTGACCGTCCTGTTTTTGATAGGATATAGCCCCGGTGGTCGGGTCGATCACTTGCGTCATCGCACCGCCAACGCATCGCTCGAGGGCCGTCCTGTCCCGCGTCAGGATAACCTGGGAGAGATCGCCGATTGAGGAACCAGACTCGACAGAGGTTGTGATTGGCTGATCTAGCAATAAGCCTGCCTTTTGCTCATCGTCATCCCGGAGATCGACTGAACTCAACTTGTAATTCGATATGACCGGTACGGGAAGGTCCGCGACAACTCCGCTTACATCTATGCTGCTGCCTGTCGCCATATAGACGCGCTCAACAGCGTTCAGCGAGACTTGCCCCGTCGGCGCTGTAATAGTTCCCATCAGTTCGATTCGCGTTACTGGAGTCGGAACTGTTGGATTGCATCCAGCGCATGTTGCAGGCTGCCACAGCCCTCCGATGCTGACAATCGGTTGAATGTTAAAGGTATCGCTGATAGTCTCCGTTGTGGAGGGGTTAACCGGAAGGGAGATGCTGCTATTCGCTCCTGTTGTGATCTGGCTCGCGGCCATGAGTTCAACCTGACCTGGATTATTTTCAAAGGCCGTCATGGAACGAATAGCCCCCAACTGATTGACGTTGTTGCCGTAGATGCCGACTATGCCCCCATCGGCAAACAACTGGCCGCCTTCCTGGTTCACAGCCTCGCCGAACGTTGGATCAGAGCTTACGGGGTGGCTGAAATCATCGTTAATGAGGACATATAGGCTTGATCTCGTGTCGTTTATACCGGGTGGCAGCAGCGTCACAGATGTCCCGGCGGCAAGACCGATCTGACCGGCCGGGGCATTTATTAAGCCAACATTCTCCGCGCGGGGCCCAATAAGAAATACGTATCCCCCGTTTCCAGCGTCGATTTGCCCCAGGTTTGAGACTGTCACAAGATTGCCCGACGCATTTATATAAGTGAATGGCGAGAACCCGTTTCCATCATAGAAGAAGTTCAGCGATCCGCTTAGAAAATCGGTGTCCTTTATATCGAGCGCAGACGCTATGAGACTGTTCACGTTCACCGTTGAGCCTGGACCAAAAAGGATCCCGTTCTGATTTATAAGATAGATCTTTCCGTCCGCCGTGAGCTTCCCGAAAATCATGCTGGGATTATTATCAAAAATCCGGTTCAGGGCGACCCAGTTCGTATATCCTGTGTTATTGGTGCCGTTGAGCTGTTGGTAGACGGTCTTTTGGTCGAACGTGACCGTCGCATTTGCACCGATGTTAAAAGATGACCAGTTGATGATGGCTTGCGGCTGATCCTGCTGAATCGTGAGCTGGTTATTTGCACTGTTCTCTACGATTCCGTTCGGCGAGACCCCCTGTACAATTTGCGGATTGGTAGGAAGTGCGTTTGGCGCCGGCGGTGTCACAGTCGGTCCGTAAAAGCCGGGCAAATTGATCGTGACTGACGACTGCGAAGCAGGCAGGGCGGCTCGCGTCGCAGGTGCCACGGATGCTATGGACGATCCGTTATAGCCAGGTATCTTGACGGATCCGGCCTGACAGAAAAGGGGCAACAAGAGCATTCCGCAAACGAGCAGCAGAAGCTCGGTACGAAAAGCGCCGTTTCTCATAGGTCCTCCATTGCTCCTTAGAACACCGCTCTCACTTTAAAATAAACCTTCTCGTCGTTGCTCTCTGTGTGGCTCGTCGAAGCCAGGGCTATAGCCCAGTCCAGCTCATATTCGAAGTTTTTCATTGAGCCTCGCACGCCTGCCCCCACTCCCTCGAGCGTGGTACTGCGTGCTTGAGCGGGCAGCGGATCCCTGATGGTCAGTACAGCGATGTCATGGAAGAGATAGGGGTTCATCTGTAACCACTTCCCTATCCTTGACCCTTCAACGGGGCTCGGAAAAGAGAGCTCCACGGTGCTGTGTATGGCATTATCGCCCTCAGCCTCGCTTTCCCTGTATCCCCGCACGCTTTCCATCCCGCCCGCAACGTACTGTTCGTTGTCGACAAGCGGCTCACCGGACAACTGCCCGTCCACTTTCAGGGAAAGGCTCATCCCCAAAGGCAGTTTCTGCGTGCGCTGGATGCCCATAGTGGCGTAGAGATAGTTTGCCGTCGCCATGTAGCGCTTGAGCTCGAACTCCCCCTCATCCGAGATTAATCCGCGGAAGGACATATTCAATCCCGCATTGAACTGGGTCGTCCCTCCCCTCTCATCAGGCAGGGAAGCGCTGTAGGAAAAAGAAAACGGTAGGTAGGTGAGGGGTGTTTGCGTTGTCTGACCGTTTGGGGTTGTGAAACCAACGGCCTCATTGAAATGCTTGAAATCGATTCCCAGGGTAAAGTTGTGAGCATAGAGCTTGTATGGCGGTAGCGGAATCGCATAACGCGTACCGATAATCTGGCCTTTCCCAACCACCGTAAATCCCTCACCGAATGCTGTTTTACTGTCCGACCAGATACCAAAAAAAGCAAGCTGGTTGTCCTCATGCCCTGGTGCGGGCAGGACGTAAGAAACACCTCCCACCTCCACTTGGCTCGGGTCCTGAGGGGACATCTGGTACTGAAGGGCGAGAGAATGCTCCTTTTGCCACAGATTGTCGTAACGAATCATAGCATTCAATCGCAATTCAGTTGTGTCGGGACTGGCCCTGTTGTTCAGCTCGATATACCCGTGCAAGGGAAGGTGATCCTCAACCTTCAACTCCACATCGATAGTCCCTACTTCCTTTCCTGGTGATATAACCGGGTCAACCTTGATATCCTGGTTTCTGTTCAGGCGGCCGATCTCTTCCTGAACCTTTGGCAGATAGAGTATCTCGCCCGATGCCAAAGACGGCAGGGCCTTCATCACTTTTTCCATCGTGAAATAACGGTTTCCCGTAATCTTCACCCTGCCTATACGGCTCTCGATGACCTGCAGCTTGACAACGCCGTCCTTCAGGGTTTGTTCCGGTATATTGACCATAACAGCCGGATATCCGGCATTGTGATATAGTTTCTCGAGAGCATCCCGCGCGTTCTCCACGTCGGTCGCTGTCTTGCCGGATCCGGCGAAAGGAGCGACTGCATCCTGCACCTTCGCCGCCGGGAAAATACTGTTTCCTTTCACCTCAAAGGCCTTGATCTCGAAACCCGCTTCCACGACCAATTCAGAGGCGCGCACTTCAGATATCAGTGCACATGACGTCAGGAGCATGACCATCAGACAGAAGAGGTATGCAGTCAGAGGATTTTCCCTATTTACAGACATGAGGAACCGTCTCCGCCAAATAAATGACGCAGGGCACCGCAGCAGCATAGGGACTTCTCAAAAAGACCACCGATAATTGTTCACCTATCGCTATTTCCGACCACACTTTTCACCGATTCTGGTTCTTTCACGTTCTTGACCGCAACATCACAGGTCAATGTTTCACCGCCGAAGTCATTACGGTAGTCGACGGTGATAACCTTATCATCCACATTAGTGATGCGGCCTACCATGGAACCCGTCCTGACGAGGCTGCCTTTGCGGGCATCGATATCAACCAAATAACTATTTTCATCCTCATGAATGCGTCCGGGTCCAAAAGGTGTCTCCATGACATCGCCATTTTTCGCAAAAAACTGGATGACTACATCCTGATCTGTGACGGCTTCCACCCGGCCCGGAAATGCCGGCTCACGGGTAAAGGGTTGTCCCACTTCCGGAGCTTTACCGGTTTGAAGCCGGTAATCGCTCACCGTCATCTTCATTTCCTTGGGTCTTTTGCGAACCCGTGCCAAGTGTGTGACGTAGTTCTCTTCATCTCTCACCGGTGCCTCCTGCGCCGTCAACTCCACGTGACGGCTCTCACCTTCCTTCATGCCGACCACCACTCGGGCAATCTGGTCCCTAATTTCTTCCTCTAAAGACGGATCCTGCTTTTCCGGCAATGACTCATCGGGGCCAGCCGCCTTAAGCGAAAGAGGACCCGGCTCCTTACTCGCAATAAAAATATTCGACTTCGGCTGATTCTCAGCCACGCTGTCTGTGGCCGCCACGATCTCCCCGGTCTTAAGCGTGCAGAGATAGTGGATATCTGCAATGTCTCCTGGTTGCACGACACTGACTTTACCGGGGCTGGCACAGCCAGATAGGGCAAGCAAGAGCAGAAACACGACAACGAAAACGGTCTTTTGCACCTGAATTTCACACACTCTGAGCACGGAAAATTTCCTCCTTTTTCTTACCGTTGTTCTTCTCCGCCGCAGGCATGGAGGCGGCATCCTCGAATTCCTCAGATTTCTCCACCCTCCCAATACTGCCCTGGCTGAAATTGATCTTGATATGCCCGTTGAAATCCTCTTCACTGAGCGTCCTGATCGTTTCGATAAGCCTTTTCATCCTATCCATGGACATCGTTCTTATCCCCCTTCCGGAAAAAATGTGCGGAGTTCCCCTCTTTGTGGCTGGTTGTTTGCCAGTTATGTTAGCATTGCTTTGTTAAAATATCATTACACTAGAGTTACAATTTGACTAAAAAAGAACCGGGCAGACTCACATCGTTATTCTTCAATAAACTCAATAAATAGGAAACCGGGGCGTTCCCCGCAACGCTTGCGGGATTTCGAAACAGAAACCCCGGGAGAAGAATAAGTAGGGCCCCAGAGGGGCCCTACACAGAGTCAACTTTCATTGATGAACAAAACTAAAACTAGCGTCTCGGATTACAGACCGCCGCAAGGAGAACCATAATAAGTGAGATAGGCCTGGTCACTTGTCCTCGTAAATGCCATCTGGCATGTCGCAGCATAGAATGGGTCTGCGTTTGCCACGTTCGCTGGGACTGCAAGGTACGCACAGAGATTGGCTTCGTCGGAGGGTACCGGGCTCACCGTATAGAGGTTCTCGATAGACCAGTAATCATATGAGCCCTCTGCGATATTCTTAGCGGTGGCCGCAAAGCCGTTTACGGAAACAGGGTTCACGCTGGCATAGGCGGCGGTTGGATAATTAACATCCGCATCGGCAAAACCGACAGCGCCAGAGAGCTGGTTTACACAGTTCATCTCATCTGAAGTCCCGTCGTTGAAATAGTAATGATATGGTCCGGTCAAATCCTCAGTTTCTTGCAAAACAGCCGATCCCATTACGGCGTACTGTAGCGTAGCAAGGGTGCCCGATCCGGCATGGCGCCAACAAACCTGAATAGGCTCAGCAGTAAATCCAGCCATGTCAGACCAATCCTCGATTTGACCAGAGAAGATCAGTTTTATTTGAGCCGTGGTCAAGTTATTAACGAGCGAGCCATTACTAAACTTCACATCGTTATGCACCCAGAAAGCAAAGGGCACGACCAGTTCACGGCAAGCCTCAGCAGTACCCGGGGTCAGGGTTATACCGTTTGCGCCTGTGAAGTTCCGGTGGATATAGCCGCCGTTGTTGTTGCCTTTCAGCTGACCGTAAGTCTGTTGGGTAAAGCTATTTACCTGTACGTCGGAAGCGCCGGCAGTCACCGTCACACACTTCAACCCTGAACAGGATCCCCCAGAGCACGTGGTTTCATCGATCATGCACCGCTGGTTGTAATTAGCACAGCCACCATTAAGACCGCCACCACCACATTGAACATTCCCTGATCCGTAAGGACCGCCTGCTACAGAGAGGTTCACGTTTGTGTCATTCCCCTCAATAGCGAGGACGCCGTCCCAAGACGCCTTTGATGTGACGCGGAAATTTCTTGGACTTCCGCCGCAGGTTGCCTGGGTAATTACGTCTTTGCTGTCATATGTTGAACTCGTAATCCCGGTGCATCCCTGGGCTGAAAAGAACTTGGGGGCTTCGGCTTTCCAGAAATTGAACTGTGCCGATGAGCCATAAATATTAATATCTCCCGAGACCGTCGCCGATGCAACTCCAGCAATGGCAAACAGGAAGGCACTGGAGATAACCATTGTGAACAGCTTCTTGATTTTCATGTTATCTTCTCCTCTCATGGTTTATGTTGGTTTCGTTACAACAGACGTTCATTGACCTTACACCGACTGTTTCCTTCTGATCCCGACCAAGCCTAGCAGACCGGAACCGAACAGCAGAAACGTCGCCGGGAGTGGCGTAGCAACCTGAGTGGCATTGAATTCGGTAGTACCGTTTGCATAGGTCCTGATATCGACAAGCTCCGTACCAGTCGGTGTACCCCTTGCGCCCGGGGTATAATAGTAAAGATACTGGTCAACATAGCCAACGTTCGCAAGGTTTGCCAAGTTTGTTTCAGTGCCTCCGGCCGGAATAAAACCGTTCATCTCGCCAAGGCCAGCGCCAAGGCCAGTACCGTTGGACAGAGCTGTATAATACGAATTCGGACCGCTCGTTGCTACCGTAACTTGAGCAGCCGAAGTACCGCCGGCGGCTTGGTATGCGCCATTCACAAGACCTGCTGCACTTAGGAAACCTTGAAATGAGGGATTGTTAGCCGTCTGACCACCAGCATTGCCGCTGACCCATGCCATGCTCGGCGGAGTCGAAACCGAATAGTAGGCTACATACGAGTTGGCAAAGGTCGCACCACTGCCAAGACCACCAATACTGAAGTTGTTCGTGCTGAAGAGTTGATCCACTGTGCTCGCGCTTGTCAGACTTGCAACGGAGGTCAGGTCAGTGGCGGTTTCCATGCCGCCGGTGGCCGAATAAACAACGCGGATCAAATCGCCATCGTTAAAATACGTCGCCATGGCCTGTCCGCTAACACCCAACAGGAACATGGTGATTGCCAGAAGCATCATGATTTTCTTCATGGTCTCTCCTCTTGATCTTTCAAGTTATTATTTCCCTCAGGCAACCCAGCCATCCACCTGTGGTGGATCCGTGGCGTTCCGTCACCCGGTTACCCGGGCTTTGGCCTTATTCTGAAGGTCGGATGCTGGCTTAAATCGGCATCCTACCCAAATTGCCCCTCATCGTCTAGTTTTTCCTACCACCTCCTTTTTTTTCAGATTTCTTGAGCCCGTCAGCACTTTCCGGAAAAAGCGCCGCTGCGTGCGACAAGCTCTTAGTTCGGGCTTTCTGTGACCTTCATGACCTTTGTCAGGTCAGCCAAGTACCCCCCAAAAAAAAAGCCCGAATCAAGATACAAAAACACACTTCTTGATTCGGGCTTTCTGATGCCTCAACAGATATCTCTGGAGGCCAGCTAAGTACCCTGTACAATCACGATCACTTTATTATTTTTTCAGTATTTCTTCAAATCTCTCCACTATCGAGATGCTTCCACGGGTGAACTTAATCTTGACGTATCCAGTGAATTTCTTCTCCATGAGGGCTCTAATCAAATCAATGATCTTCGTTAACTTCTCCATCGTTGGCCGTTATACTCTTCTCATGGATATTTGTATTTGGGGTTTCTCGATGTTCGTCGGTAATGGTCTACTGTAACACGTGAATGTTACATTTTGATGAAGGTACAATGAAAAATGTGTGAAATCTCGGAACCTCCCAAGGCGGTTCTCTCTTTTCTCTTGGCGGCTATCGATCCTTCAAAGACTTATTGGATAGGGACAACCATAAAGAGCTTTCTTTTAGGAGAGTAAGAAAAAAACGGGGGCTGCGTGACTGCCGCCTGGGATGGCGCCTGCGTGGCGTGGTACCAGACCCGTTCTATTTTTGACCATCGTACCTTAAGGTTACCAGATACTCTGTTTTTCAGTCCCCGTTTTTTCCTGATCTCCTAAATGTTAGCTGGGTGCGTTAGGGTGGTCAGAGGGGTGAAGCATTGTGAAAGCGTTGCGGTGCGGAACCGCGCGTAGCAGTCAAGCCAGTCGTCAAATGCAGAAACAAAAAAGCTGCCTAAAAAAGACAGCCCTTTTGTTATCAATCTGGGACAAAAACGTTATTTAATTCGCCCCGTATCCTGTCAACGTTAAATTCACACCCTGGTCATACTGAAAATCACCAAAGTATGAGACACCATAAAAAAGAATCACTGGGATTTGAAGCTGGAAGCTTGTTGATAGCGTTGCTGGTGTGCAAGAGCTAAACTGGCTGGCATCGGCAACAGCTCCAACATTTGTCAGAGCAATATCCATCGTGTTCGGGACATATGCAAAATCCGCCCAGTAGGCTTGTCCAGCATAGATCGCGATTGGCACTGAGAGAGTAAAATTACCCGAGAGGGTAGCGGCACAAAGATTCACCGTCATTGAAGTAAATTTCTCAATGCGCGAATTACCTGTATCAGCAACATAGACATTCCCTGATGTGTCTACCGCTATTCCAGATGGATAACTGAACTGCCCGTTGCCAGTGCCATTTGACCCCCATTGAGTCAGATAGTTGCCGTTGGAATCAAACTCCTGGATGTTGTCATTATTTGCATCAGCAACATAGATATTCCCTGATGCGTCCACCGTTATTCCATCTGGATCACTAAACTGTCCGTTGCCAGTGCCACTCGACCCCCATTGAGTCAAATAGTTGCCGTTGGAATCAAACTTCTGGATGTTGTCATTACTTGCATCAGCAACATAGACATCCCCTGATGCGCCCACGGCTATTCCATCCGGATAAGTGAACTGTCCATTGCCAGTTCCATATGACCCCCATTGAGTCAAATAGTTGCCGTTGGAATCAAACTTCTGGACGTTGTCATTATATGCATCAGCAACATAGACATCCTCTGATGCGTCTACCGCTATTCCAGATGGACTACTGAATTGTCCATTGCCAGTTCCATATGACCCCCATTGAGTCAAATAGTTGCCGTTGGAATCAAACTTCTGGACGTTGTCATTATATGCATCAGCAACATAGACATTCTCTGAGGCGTCT